>Ga0172377_10003653_pt1 | contig 15832 bp, 12 predicted proteins | sample Pumphouse3metaG_FD_119749 | JGI IMG/M metagenome (GOLD analysis project Ga0172377, IMG submission 119749) | Leachate microbial communities from a municipal landfill in Southern Ontario, Canada - Pumphouse #3 metaG | ecosystem: Engineered > Solid waste > Landfill > Unclassified | place: Canada...
ATATCGATATGATCGCCGGACCGAGCGAAATCGGGGTATTGGCAGACGATTCGGCCAATCCTAGCCATATTGCTATCGATCTCCTCTCACAAGCGGAGCATGATGAGATGGCAAGCTCTATTTTAATCACGCCCTCACGAGAGTTTGCCGATGCCTGTGCTGTCGAAATCGAGGCGTGGCTCAAGAAACTTCCCCGCGAAGCGATCGCTCGCAAATCGATCGAAGAGCGGGCTGCGGTCATCGTGACGGAATCAATGGAAGAAGCGGTACGTCTTATGAATGAGATCGCACCGGAGCACTTGGAAGTTGCGACGGATAATCCGTTTGCATTGCTCCCTTCGATCAAACATGCCGGAGCGATTTTTCTCGGGCACTATACCCCTGAAGCGATCGGTGACTATGTAGCAGGACCGAATCATACCCTTCCGACGGGAGGGACTGCAAAATTCTATTCTCCTTTGGGAGTCGAGAATTTTATGAAAAAATCTTCTATTATCTCTTTTTCCCGTCAGGCGATTAATGAGATCGGCGAAGCATGCGCCCTTATCGCCAACACAGAAGGATTGGGTGCTCACGAAGCTTCCGTCCGATGCCGCTTAGATAACTAAAATCAATAAAACTTTATATCTTGTTCAATAAAATTTCCCCTTTTCGGGGAAAGTCTCCATTCGGTTACAAATATCAAAAACTTATAGCAAAACAGGGTTCTCTTTTAGTTTCAGCTAAAGCTATTTTGGCTACCATGAACCCAGCAGAAATGCCGTCAAATGCTTGTAATCACGGTATCGAATAATAGTTATTCATGTTACTTATGACATGAAAAATTCTGTAGTGTGAAGCAGGAATAAGGAGAATAAATGCAATTAGGTTTCTTGGTAGACCTTCACCTATGTATGGGGTGCAAGGGCTGTGAGATCGCCTGTAAAGTGGAAAACGAAGTTCCTCTTAGTACATGGCGTCTTCGTGTCAAATATATAGATGTGGGAACGTTTCCTGAGACCAAGCGGACATTCACGCCGCTGCGTTGTAACCATTGTGCCAACGCACCGTGCGAACGTATTTGTCCGGTTAGCGCGCTTCATTATTTGGAAAATGGGATTGTCAATATCGACAAAGAGCGTTGTATCGGTTGTGCAGGTTGTGTAATGGCATGTCCTTACGGTGCTATCTATATCGATCCCCAAACGCAGACGGCGGATAAATGTACATATTGTGCCCACCGTATCGCCAGTGCCATGATGCCTTCGTGTGTTGTAGCCTGTCCGGTTGAAGCCAATATTTTCGGTGATTTGGATGATCCGACTTCCAATATCAGTAAATATATTCAGTCGCATCAAGGCGATGTACAGGTGCGCAAACCGGAAAAAGGGACCGATCCTCACCATTATTATGTCGGCGGCGGCAACGTTCAGCTTAATCCGTTGGCATCTGAGCGTGTCGAAGGGCATAACCTCTTTAATAAACTTACCCATCTTCCTGTAGGAGGGCACCACTAATGGTACATGAAACACTTGCGGCAACCCATGCGGTTGTAACACTTGATGTCGCTCTTCCTGGAATTGTATGGGGTTGGATTATTACCATGAATATGTGGGCAAAGAGTGTGGGGACGGGGATTATTTTCCTCGGATTTTTCTTGTTGAAAAAATATCCCGAGCAAACGGCATTTATCCGTTTTCCGATTGTAGCGGTTTCAATCGTTTTCATCCATATTTTCCTTTTCTTTACCGTAATCGATTTGCATCAGATGTTCCGTTTCTGGCATATCTTTGCTCATCCGCATTTGACATCGGCGATTACCGTCGGCGCATGGATGGCAACCGCTTTCGTCGGATTGCTTTTTGCAATGGCGTATGCGATTTATATGAAAAAAGATGTTGCGCTGTACGATAAGCTATTAGGCTGGACAACTCTTTTAGCCATTCCGGTAACACTGTATACCGCAGGTTTGATGGCAGAATCGACGGCCCGTGAATTGTGGCAGATGCCGACGGAAGCGGCACAAATGATCCTTGCGGCATTGTTGGCGGGATCGGCAACGATGATTTTGCTCGGCGGAAACAAATTTTCCGATCCGGTTAAACGCGATCTTGGCGTCGTATTAGGTTTGAGTGCATTTGCAGCGTTTATTTTGTATATGTCCGAATATATTTTCGGCGCTATGAAAGCTGAAGAAGTAGCGGCTACTTTGGCATTTGTCAAAGGGGGCGAATATACCGTTATGTTCTGGATCGGTCAGGTGATGGCATATTTAGCGCCGATGGCATTGATCTGTCTCAGTTTGAAAAATCAATCGTACTATTTGTTAAAGATCGCTGCCGTGTCGGCGCTGGTCGGTTTGTGGGTAGCCAAACATGTATGGCTTGTTATTCCGCAATTGTTAAACATGAGCTAAAGAGGTAGGGTATTATGTATTTAGAAAGTAGAAGAACATTTTTAAAAGGGACTGCAATTACCGTCGCTGGCGCCGCGATCGCGAAAGGTGTCTTTTCAACGGATGCGGTTGCTGAATCGGTAAACAACAGTAAATTTACCAACACGCCTGATACGCTCTCTTTTTACCCTCCGTTGGATCAATGGGAAGGGTTCCAAGAGCTTGACGGTACGGATTGGAAACGCGGCGGTATCAACCGTCACGGCGTACAAAGCGAAGAAAACCCTGACGGTATTTTGGTACATGATTTTATGATCGTTCCGACGGCATGTTCGAACTGTGAAGCATCATGCGGTTTGACGGCATGGATTGATAAAAAAACCTTTACCGTACGCAAATACATGGGGAATCCGCTTCATGCCGGATCTCGCGGACGCAACTGTGCGAAAGGGTATGCGACTCAGTCACAAATGTACGATCCCGATCGTATCCCGTTCCCGTTGAAACGTGCTCCGGGTTCAAAACGGGGTGAAGGTAAATGGATCCGAACCACGTGGGATGAAGCGATGAGCACCATCGGTAAAAAGATGGGCGATACGATTCGAAAAGGGGATGAACTCTCCCGTAAATCGGTCATGTATCATATCGGACGCCCGAATGAAAACGGTTTTGTGCCGAAAGTTTGGGAAACATTGGGACTCGATTCTTACAACTCCCATACGAACATCTGTTCGGCTAACGGACGTACGCCATTAATTCAATTTGCAAATGATGACCGTACCAGTCCCGACTGGGCAAATGCAAAATTGATTTTCCTGAATTCTTCACACGCAGCGGATGCGGGACACTATTTCCAGCAAGCGGCGGGATTTATCGCCGATGCGCGTAAAAAAGGGGCAAAACTGGTCGTAATGGACCCGCGTTTGTCTAACTCTGCCGGTATTGCCGATCTATGGCTGGCGCCGTGGCCGGGAACCGAATCGGCGATTTATCTATATTTGGCAAACCGCATTTTGCATGAGAACCTTGTCAACCGCGCTTTTGTTAAACGTTGGTTTAACTGGGATACGTTGATGAAAGACGATGAATATCTCAATTTTATGGTGAGCAAAGGGTATATTTCACAGCTTCCTACCGGACGCGATTTTGAGAGTTATCTGGAACTGCTAAAAGAGATGTATTCTCCGTATACCCTTGAGTTTGCAGTCAAAGAAACCCATATTCCTGCGTACAAACTCGAGAAACTGTACGATATGTTTATTTGGGCGGAAGATGCGATTTCGACATACGTATGGCGTGCAACGGCAGCGGGTAACCGAGGCGGATGGATGAACGGTAAGGCGGTATTCTTTGTGACCGGTTTACGCGGAGCGGTTGGTAATGTCGGTGGAACTGGAATGTATCACTGGCATGATATTGCTGTAGGCGGAAAAGGGGGAAGTGCAACAGTCGGTCAAGGGAAGTCGGGTAAAGACGTACCGAAAGTCAATGTTTGGAACGAATTGACATGGCCGCCTGAATGGCCGCTCTCGACCTATGAACTTTCATTCTTGCTTCCGCATTTGCTCAGCGATAAAGCATGGCAGAAAAAATGGAACGATCGCGGTTTGAATGTTCCGAGCAAATTGGCTGTATACATGCCGCGTATGTATAATCCGGTATGGATTAATCCGGATGGTTTCCGCTGGTTGGAAGTGTTGAAAAATGAAGAGATTATGGAATTGACTATTAATCTTTCTCCGGTATGGTCTGAAACCAATTGGTATATGGATTATGTCCTTCCGACAGGACTAGCGGGTGAACGGCATGACCAACACTCTGAAGCGACTATTCCGGCACGTTGGACGAGTTTCCGTCAACCGGTTTTGCGTGTTGCACTCGAAAAATCGGGCTGGAAACCGAAAAATCCGGCTCGCGCTACTTTGGAAGCGCATATTAAGGCCGGTTTGGGCGAAGTATGGGAAGAGAACGAGTTCATGTTCGACCTTTGTGTCAATTATATCGATCCGGACGGAACTCTCGGAATCAAACAAATGTGGGAATCGAAACGTCATCCGGGCAAACCGGTCACGATCGCCGAGTGGTACGATGCCGCATTTGGGGATAACCTTCCGAAACTGTACGAGACCGTAATGAATGACGAACGTTATACGAAAGAAGAATTTCCGGTGTATGCGTATATGCGTGACCACGGTACATGGCTTGAAGAAGATAAAATCTATAACGTCCAAGAACGCGAATTAAAAGTGGAAGAGGGCAAAGTAGAGTCGTATGAGCATAAATACGATGCCGCTTCGATGAGCGTCGATGCCAACGGTATCGTTTCGGTCATGGATGACAGCGGTAAACCGAAAAAAATCGGTATCCAAATCGACGGTAAAAAAGTACAGGGATATACAACACCGACTCGTAAACTCGATGTCTATACCCAATGGGTAGCCAAAGAGTGGAAATGGCCGGAATACGCGATGGCAATCTACCCTCGTAACGATAAAGAAAAAGCCGAAATGGTACATATCCTTTCACATGTCAACCATTTCTATATGAAAGAAGATAATTCGTTTGCGCTCAATACGGTCTTCCGTTTGCCGTATAACATTCACACCCGTTCGGCTAACTCCAAACATTTGATGGAGATTAGCCAAAACCACGATCCGATCTGGATTTCGACCAAAGATGCACAGCGCCTCGGATTCAAACGCGGTGATGCTATTCGTGTTCGAATCGTCGATACGGTATCCGGATTGGAGAGCGGACATTTCGTTGCGATGGCTATTCCGACGGAAGGTGTATTGCCGGGTACCTTGGCGTGTTCACACCACGGCGGACGCTGGAAATTGACCAATGCGGTCAACATTCCAAACGGCGTAAGCGACGGTAAAGTAGCACCCGGTGCCGCACCACGCGATTTGACCAATAAAGAGTTCTTGAATGAATCTCCTGCAAATGCGGGTAAAGAAGGGGCTCAAACTAAAATCGACGATTACAGCGGTACGACCGGTATCAACAGTTTCGGTGTTCCGGTTGCTGAGATCCAAATGGACGGCAAAGAGGGTAAACTCAAATACGTCGAGGGGATCAAACCGTTCGAATCCGAGCGTTTTGCCGAGTATAACCGCGACAGCGGAAATATCTGGTGGGACGGCCTTTCGGGCTCATGGCAAAATGCGGTTGCCGCAGCGCATCCGGACCCTGTTTCGGGTATGCACTGCTGGCACCAAAAAGTATTGCTCGAACCGGCACAGGCAGGTGATAAAATCGGAGATATTTTCGTTAATTATGAAAATAACTTTAAAATCTACCAAGCGTGGAGAGATGATCTTACGCGCGGTTTGGACTCCAATTCTAAATTGCGTAGACCAAAACACATTTTCCGCCCATGGGTCAAACTCGATGCTGCGGCGTATGATGTGAACATCAAAGGGTAATTCCTTTCTCTTCTCTGTCTAATAAGGACATCTAAAGGGCTTTTCAGCCCTTTAGGCTACAATCCTATAATCACTTATTAAAGGCCTAACCGTTATGGATGAGATCATTGCTCGAAGCAATATATATGCATTACTCTCTCGAATATTGCTCCAAGAACTGGATAACGATGTCTTGGAAACACTTAAAAACGATCCGACTGTTTTGGAGTTTTTTCCACATTGGAAAGAGTGGGAGCCCCGAAGCAAACTTTCGAACCAAGAGATATTGGAAGGGTATTTGAACCCCGATTTTACCAATCTTTCGATCTTGCATCTCGTACCCTATGAGACGTTTTATACCCGAAGCGATCAGATGATCGAGACGGGAGGAGCTAACCCTGTGACCGACATTTACAGCGCCTATGATTTTTTGGTCGATTATGAAGTGGCACGTGTCGTCTCTGCCGATCATATCGGGATCGAGATGGAGTTTATGTACCATTTGTGCGAAGCGCAACGCAAAGCGATGAGTGAAAACGATACTGATGCAATAGCCGAATTGCGAAACGTTCAGTATCGCTTTTTGAACACGCATTTGTTGCAATGGGCACCGATGTATCTCATCAATATGAAATACGAATCGCGTACACCGCTCTATTACGATGCTGCGGAAATGGCATTGGAGTTTATTTTATCCGATCATGAAACATTGAGTGCTTTGGCCGTATCGTGAGTCTGTTAGCCTTTTCCCCTTCAAGATGCGTTCGTGCGTTGAGTACGAATTCCGAGTGCCGCCATTGCGAGCAGATCTGCCCGAGCGGTGCAATAACGCTTACAGGACGGCTTCCCTCAATTAACTACGCGTTGTGTGTCGGGTGTGCGGGGTGTGTCAGCGCTTGTTCGACGGAAGCATTGAATCTGGATGATTTTTCGCCGACCGAGTTTTTCTTTTCTTTTGTCGCGTCGCAGGAGAATATCATCTCCTGTCAAAAGAATGTCCCTTGTATTGCGGCATTGAGCACGGAATATCTGGTGTCGCTGAGCGGATTGAAAAAAGGGTTGGTTCTCGATACAGGGCACTGTTTTGAGTGTTCGATCGGCGAAAAAGTGCTTGAACACATCGAACGGATGAAAGACGATGCCAATTATCTTCTCGAAGCGATCGAGTCTCCGTACCGAGTACTTGATGAAAAGCTGGGTCATTCGGGTGAAGCCGAAGAGGAAAAAGATCGGCGCGATTTTTTTAAAACTTTTCATCTTAAAGGGTTGGGAAAAGTCCGTCAGGATTTCGAGAAAGAGATAACGCGAACGACGGATGAGTTTATCGAGTATACGATCGATTCGTCTCACACGTCGGGATTGCGGACGAAGAAAATAACGGATCGCCGCAAGCTTTTTTTCACGGCATTGAAGCGGAGCGAAAGACCTTCGCTTTATCATGTCGTTGATGCCGAAAGAATAGGGTTTACCTCCCAAAAACTGATGGATGAGACAAAATGTACGGCATGCGAAATGTGCTATCGGGTATGTCCGACCGGAGCACTGACATCGGATATCCGTAATTCGAAGATCGACTTTGACCCTTTTTTGTGTGTCAAATGCCATCTGTGTCATGACGTATGTGCAACAGATGCTTTGAGTGTGTCGAGTTCCTATAATCTCAAAGAGTGGTTTGAACCGGCAGTCCAAAATCTGGTGACGTTCTCGGTACGCCGATGTGACGAATGCGATGGACTTTTCAGCTCGGTGGCGGGCGAAAAGGTTTGCCGACGCTGTCAGTTGGAAGAGGAAGAAGCGCGTGAACTTTGGGGGTTATGAAAATGATGAATAATGATAACAGTATTACAGCCGAGACCAAACTCTACGGCTATATTGCCGAAGAGGCGCACAGCAGCCGTTTCTCGGTAACGTTGAACAAGCTATATAAAGAGAACCGCGTCAATGCCATGATGATTCCGATGAACATCCGTCCTGACGATGTCGTCTTTACAATCTCGCAAATGCGCAGTTCGAAATTAAACGGTGCTATTATCGCAAACGAATATCAGGAAGAGGCTTTTGCCCTAATGGATGATCTGAGCGAATCTGCGGCGGCAAACGGTCATTGCGATTGTGTCCGCATCGAAGAGGGGAAATTGATCGGGGATCTGATAATGCCCGCAGCGTTGCAGCGATATGCCGATCGAGATGATTTTCCCGATGAGATCGCAATGCGTTCTATGTGCCATTACTTTTATGAACTAACTACAGGAGAAAGAGTATGAATCCTCAAGATTTAAATGATTTGAAAGCGGAATTCGATCAGTTTGTACGTGAAAAATGTGAAAGTGGAGAATGTTTGACTTCGGAAGAAGGCGAATCGGATACAGAGCCGGTTCCCGCATTCGTCGACGAACTAAGCGACCGACTATTGGCTCCCTATCACAGCGGCGTCTATTTTTCCCGTCTGGATATCAAACGGGTTGCCGAAGCGATCGATGAATCGATCCCGATCAGCGAACGAAAACGGATGATTAAAGCACTCTTTCGCCACACGGTGAAAAAAGCATATCTTCGAGCGGCTTTTGATGAATTCAACCGTCATTTCGGCGGACGAATTTTGATCTACCGAGAACTTTCAGAGGCATTTCCGGCATCAAAAGCGATTTTTGACGCGAATATTGATAAAATCAAAAAAACGCAGAAAATGCTCGATCAGATCGTAGAAGATTTCGAAGAAATTGAGCCGACGGATGATCCGATGATGGTCTAAGAAACAATTAAAGGGCTGAAATGAACTATAAGCTTCGGGTGCAGTTGATAATCGCTCTAATCGTTATCGCCGTATCTTCAGTCTTTACTTTTTTTTATATAGCGAATGAGGAGCGTTTTTCAAGCGAACGCTCCGAAAGAGCCTCCGAAAATGTCAAAATGGCGTTTGATACAATCGTTAAAGATGTAGAACATTTTTATGTTTTCAGAGCTTATGCCAATATGCGTTCAAACGGTATTATCGATGCGATGAAAGAAAAAGACTCGCAGGCATTATACCGTCTGACCCTGCCTCGATATAAAACTCTCCGAGAAGAAAACCCTTATTTAATCATTATGCAGTTTCATGCGGCTGACGGACATTCGCTGATCCGGATGCATCGCAAAGAGGAGTACGGAGACAATATCGCGTTAAAGCGGCCTATGTTGCGATCGGTACATCGGACACACCGGATGATTTCAGGATTTGAATGGGGAGTGCAAGGACTCGCATTTCGGGTTATCGTTCCGGTAATAGATCGCGGAGTATATTTAGGTGCGGTGGAATTTGGAATCGATACCAAATATTTTGTCGATAAGATCAAAAAAGTGACCGGATCGGATAATCTGCTGCTGCTGCACGAGAATATGCTGGCGGCTGCCGATAAATCACGCTATAAAGCGGGTATCGGCGCGTATCGATTCACTTCGATTAGTGAGGAACAATGGCCGATTATTTATGCCTATATCGCGCACGATCCCTCTCTAGCGCCAAAAAACATCCGATATTCACGTAAAAACTATGAGATTAATCCGATTTTTTTGAAAAACGGAGAAAATCAAAATATCGGTGTTATTCTGTGTATTGAGGATGTCACCGGAGGGTATCAAAATACGATTGAGACCTTAACCGAGGCTATTGTCCTCACTCTGGCCCTTGTCGGATTATTTTGGGGCCTTTTTGAATATGCTTTCGGTATGCTGATCGGCAAAGTGAATTTACAGGAACGTTATATCAAAACCATATTGGATTCACAGAAAAATATCGTGGTCGTAATAGAAAAAAATAAAATTATCTATGCGAATCAATCTTTTTTCGATTACTTCAATTACAGCAATTTAAAATCGTTTTATGCGGAACACGAATCGGTAAGCGATTATTTCGAAAAAGGCAATTCAGGAGAGTATTTACAGCCGCTGAATGAGGGGCTGACATGGATAGAGTATCTTACTTATTATCATATCAAAGAGCATAAAGTCAAAATGGCGGTAAACGGAGAAATTTCTACATTTACGGTTCATGCACAAACGATGATTTATAAAAAACAGACACGTTACGTGGTTGTTTTTACCGACATAACGATGCTCAACGAATTGGCTACAAACGATATCTTGACACACGTTGCGAACCGTTTTCAGTTTGATAAAGTGCTAGAACATTCGATATCGCTATCGGAACGCTATAAACGTTCGATGTCGATTATTCTCATCGATATCGACCATTTTAAAGAGGTAAATGATTCTTACGGTCATCTTGTCGGAGACGAGATATTGAAAAAGCTGGCTTTGCTGCTGAAAGGGGGAATCCGTAAAAGTGATTCCGTCGCCCGGTGGGGAGGAGAAGAGTTTACGATCTTACTGCCGGATAATGAGCTTTCATCGGCATCGAATCTGGCGGAGACATTGCGCAAAAAAATAGAAGAGAGCGATTTTTCTCCTGTAGAGAGGCTGACATGTTCTTTTGGTGTCGTGCAATGGCGAAAAGGGGAGGACGGCGACTCGTTGATGCGCCGTGTCGATGAAAAACTCTATGAAGCAAAAGAAGCGGGTAGAAACCGCGTGGTCAGTTAGAGAAGAGCTGATTTTAGAATAATCTGCCAAACGATTGCCGCCGTAATGCCGGCGGCGAATCCCGCGACAATATCGTTTTCGATAATTCCGAGGCTGCCTTTAGCTTAATGTATATTTATCTTTCCGTTGTCTTTTGAGTATTTTTATCATAGTATTCCTCCGGAGAAGTAACTTTTGCCAGAAATCTAAGGACAAACAGAAATACCAAAACACCGCTAAAAATAAGTATATGATAATTGGTGCTACTTGCAAATACATCAAAAATACTATTGAACTCTTCTTTATTTATTTTCACGACATTTACGATAAATTCTCTAAGAGCCAAAATAATAAAAATATCTAGTAAAACTCTTAGTTTTACCCTGTTTTCATAAATAAAACCTCTTAAAACCCTTACAACCTCTAAAAATATCATAAAATAGAGTGCATAAATAATCACTTCCATAATCAATCCAAAAATAGAAGCTATTAAAAGCAGTACAGCAGCTAGAAAAACCTCTAAATCCAATCTATTTTTCAAAAATATTTTTACCTTATCCATAACTAACCTACGTTAAATAAACCGCAGCAATTATAGTTTTTTTCGTATCAGGCAAATCTCAGGATAATGACAAAAGATATAAAGAAAATATTAAAAAAAAGGGAAAAATAATCTCACGAAAGAGGTGCATTCATCCGATACCCCATCCCCGATTCGGTAACGATGTATTGCGGCATCGAGGGGTTCTCTTCGATTTTTTTCCGAAGCTGCGCCATGAAAACACGCAGATAATGGGTTTCGTTCCCGTATCCCCGTCCCCATACATTTTCCAATACAAAGGTATGGGTCAACACTTTCCCCCTGTTCTTGGCAAACAATGCTAAAAGCTCGAACTCTTTTTTCGTCAGCTTTAGCGGGTTGGAATCCAGCATAACTGTTCTGTTGAGAAGATTGATCGTGAGTTTTCCGATGGAAATTTCATTGTGGATGGATTCATCTTTTTCTCTAACACGACGAGAGAGAGCTTTGATCCGTGCTATCAGTTCACCGATGCTGAAAGGTTTCGTCAGATAATCATCCGCCCCCATCTCCAATGCTTCAATCTTTTCGCTCTCGATGTCACGTGCACTAACAACGATGATCGGTACGTCACTAAACATTTTCGCCTCTTTAATAAACGTCTTTCCGTCCCCATCGGGGAGACCGAGATCGAGGAGCACAAGTGAAATAGGGTTTTGGGAGAGCGCTACGAGCCCGGACTTGACTGAACCAGCTTTGATGAGTTCATACCCCGCTGCACCCAGAGAGATATTTAGCATTTTTTGGATTCCGTTATCGTCTTCAACCACTAAAATAGATCCCATATTTACTCCTCGTTTGCGTCGATAGGAAGGGTAATGGTCAATGTAAATTCACCGTAACGTTTGGATGCATTGATATTTCCTTTATGCGCCTGAATGATTCCTTTGATGATCGAAAGCCCTAACCCTGAGCCTTTGATTTTCGCTGATATCTCTGCTCGATAAAATTTATCAAAAATATTGGAGAGTTCAGACCCATCGATATCACTTGGGTTAGAAATACTTATTAAAAGATGAGTTCCTCGCTTGGTGGCATGAACCTTGACCTCTCCGGATTTTGAGTATTTTAGCGCATTATCAAAGAGGTTGAGCATCGCCTGCTCTAGCAATGAAAAGTCCCCTTTGATCGGTGGAGAATCAATATTAAAAGTAAAGGTCACATCGTCACGGGGATGCTGTTTTAAAGCTTTTTGATAGGCACTTCCGATAATATCCTCTACATCACACCAATCTTTTTTTAGGTGCATCAATCCGTTTTCTAATCGTGCGAAATCTAAAAGGTTTTTCAAAATTCGCTCCATCTCAAAAGCACTCTCTTCGATGTTTATCAGTAACTCTTTTTCGGACGTCTCGGAGATGGTGACATCGGGGCTATTGATGGTACTAACCGATCCGAGAATCCCCGCCAGAGGGGTTTTTAGCTCATGATAAACGGAGTTAAACAATACCGATGTCAGTTTTTCTGATGCTTCTACAAGCTTAATATGTTGGTTGTGTCGAAAGAGCCCGATACGCCATAACGATACGGCGAATGTGTGTATAAAAGCGGATAGCAGTTCATACGTCGGAGCATCCAATATTGGTAATTCAACCGCAACGATGGCTACTGTTTTATCAAACGCTTTGGAAGGGAAAAAGGTCATTTCGACATTGGGCAATGTATTGGTAAATTTTCCGGCACTTTCGCCGTTGCGATAAACCCATTGGACGCACGCTTGATCATTGGATGAGAGACGATATACTTTACACTCATTATTGCTTAGCATCTCATTGTTTACAATTGCCGAAACAACTTTAAGTTTATCGAATTCATCAGGAATCAGCACCATTGTTTTTGAATCGAAAATAGTATGGAGTTTTTCTACCGCAAATCGCGAAGCATCCTCTTCCTTTTCAAAATCACCCAATCGTGAGCTGAGTTCATAGAGACGTCGAAATCGTGTCTCTTCGCTTTTTATCGCTTTGTTTTTAGCTTTAATTCCATCAGAGAGTTTTCCCGCCGTATAGCCGACAATCAAAAAGATGATAAACGAAAGGATATAACGAATGTCATAAACACTAAACGTATAGAAAGGCTCAATAAATAAGAAATCAAACAACAATACCCCGATCAAGGCCGTGAAAAAGGAGTAAGCTACTCCGTAACGGACAGCGCTAAAGAGGGTCAAAAGAAGATAGAGGAGAGTAATGTTGACGATACCTAGCATCTCTTTGCCTACAAAGGATATGCCAGTTATAGCCATTAACATCGCCAGTGAGTTCAGATAATAACGAAGATTATCCGATATCCCGTCAATAGATTTTAGTTGTTCTGAAAGTGACGGAGAGGGCTTTTCAAAGGGGACGACATCGATGATACATTGAGGGCGACGGTCCATCACACTTTTTGTCAAATTCGGAAATAACAATCCGAAAAAACGGCTTTTCGGCCGTGTCATGACCAATTCCGTAATCCCGTATTCCTCGATCGATTCGATCACCGCGTCGGTTTTATCTCCCGATATTTTTGAGACGATCGTAGCACCAAGCCGCTCGGCGAGTTTGACATGTTTGCGTATCTGGGTACTTTTTTGGGCATTGCCGGGGGCATCGGAGGTAATTTGAAGGGCTATCAGATCGGCTTTTAACGAATCACTGAGCCGTTTGGCATAGCGTACCGCGTCCATCGACTCTTCATGATGATCGATACAAACCATGACCGTATTGGTCTGAGAGCGTCTGCCGTCGCGTTTAGCCACCGAGTATTCGTTCAGTTCATCACTCACTTTGAGTGCCGCTTTGCGCAAGGAGAGTTCCCGCAGTTTGCTCAGATTTTGTTCGGTAAAGAAGTTTCTGAGTGCCGATTCGACACGGTTTTGCGGATAGATTTTGCCGTTTTTGAGCCGTTCGATCAGTTCATCGGGGGGCGTATCGATAAGACGGAAACTATCCACCCGTTCCAGTATGCTATCGGGTACCGTTTCGATGACCCGGACGTTGGTGAGCGAATAGACGATGTCGTTGAGGCTCTCGATATGTTGGATGTTCATGGTCGAGATAACATCGATCCCATGAGAGAGGATTTCGAGAACATCCTGATACCGTTTTTCGTATTTGGAGCCTTGGGTATTGGTGTGGGCGAGTTCGTCGATCAGCACCACTTCAGGATCGCGTTTAAGGATTTCATCGATATCGACTTCACTAAACTCCGCACCGCCGTATCGGATTTTTTTGGTGGGGATGATCTCCAAACCCTCAGCAAGAGATTCGGTTTCAACCCGTCCATGGGCCTCGAGATAGCCGACGACGACATCGATACCGCTTTGTTGAAGCTGACGCCCTTTGGAGAGCATTGCAAAGGTTTTTCCGACTCCGGCTGCGGCACCGAGATAAAGGATGAAATTCCCCTCTTGCTCCTGTTGTACCTCTTCGAGAAGCCTCTCGGCCTTAGATTTTAACTTTTCCAAATTCTCTGTCTAATGTTAAATTGAGGGTAACGACATTTACTTTCTCTTCCCCTATGATACCCCAATAACCCTTTTGCGCATTTTTATGAAGTGCATCCATCACCTTCGACTCATCGATCCCCCGTGACGCGGCTACCCGTTTAGCCTGAATCGTTGCATTCGCTACGCTAATATGGGGATCGAGTCCGCTGGCGCTCGCCGTTACCGCATCCATCGGGACTTTTTCTGAAATACTCAAGTTGTTTTCGGAGCGATAAGCTTCAACCCGCTCTTTAACCGCATCGTGAAGTTTTTGGCTGGTATAGCCCAGATTCGATCCGCTTGAGGATGCACCGTCATACCCATCGCTTCCCGCCATAGATGGGCGAGGATGAAAGTACTGCGGTTGGGTAAAATTTTGGGCGATCAACGTCGAAGCAATGGGAGTTTTCCCCTCATACACCAAAGAACCTTTTGCTTCAGGTGTAAATGCACTGTTACCGATGGCATTCATGGTTAACGGATAGGCAACTCCGCATATCAACGCCAAGCTAGTGAACAAGATAACCGATTTTTCTAATTCTTTAAACATTTTTTTCTCCTTATGCCAAACCGAGGGCGCTGATCACCATATCGATGAGTTTAATGCCGATAAACGGGGTGATGATCCCTCCTAACCCATAAATCGTGAGATTACGTCGTAGTGCCGTCTCTTCGCTTTGGGCTTTAAACGCCGCACCGCGTAACGCTACGGGGATCAATGCTACGATGATGAGAGCATTAAAAATAACCGCCGAGAGGATCGCACTTTTTGGACTTGCCAAATCCATGATATTGAGTACTGCAAGGGATGGGAAAATAATAACCGCCAATGCCGGAATGACCGCAAAGTATTTTGCTACGTCATTGGCGATACTGAATGTCGTCAATGCTCCCCGTGTCGAGAGGAGTTGTTTGCCCACTTCAACGATTTCGAGTAGTTTTGTCGGAGAGCTGTCGAGGTCGATCATGTTTGCCGCCTCTTTGGCCGACTGGGTTCCGCTGTTCATCGCTAGACCGACATCGGCCTGTGCTAATGCCGGAGCGTCGTTGGTACCATCCCCGGTCATTGCGACGAGATACCCCTCTTGTTGATATTTCTGGATGAGACGGATTTTAGTCTCCGGTGTTGCTTCAGCGACGAAATCATCCACTCCCGCTTCCGCCGCGATTGCCGCTGCGGTGAGAGGGTTGTCTCCGGTAATCATAACCGTTTTAATCCCCATGGCCCGTAATTCGGCGAATTTATCTTTAATGCCGGGCTTTACGATGTCTTTGAGCATTACCACACCGAGGATTTTGTCATTTACTGCGATAACTAGTGGAGTAGCCCCCTCTTTAGCGATCTTTTCACAGATTCCACGGCACTCAGCATCGAGTATTCCACCGTAGTTTTCGACAAATTTAGATACCGAGTCCATTGCCCCTTTGCGTATATGGATATC
>Ga0172377_10003654_pt1 | contig 15832 bp, 14 predicted proteins | sample Pumphouse3metaG_FD_119749 | JGI IMG/M metagenome (GOLD analysis project Ga0172377, IMG submission 119749) | Leachate microbial communities from a municipal landfill in Southern Ontario, Canada - Pumphouse #3 metaG | ecosystem: Engineered > Solid waste > Landfill > Unclassified | place: Canada...
GGAGGAAGAGCACGACGAGCACCGCGCTCACGAATACGAGAGCCTCCTGATCGTCCAGGCGGAGAATGACCGCGGCGCCGAGGAGCCCCATGAGCAGGTGGACCACCTGGCGGAACGTCTCGCCCATCGCACCGGAGTGGCAGCTCCGACAGATAAAGCATGGTGGTGATCCCCAGCCGGGGAGGAGTCACCTTAATGTAGTCTCCCTCTATCCACACCCCGGTGAGGGAGAAGAACATGACGACGGTACGAAAATACGTAAACCCGCCTGCCGCTGAAGTGATATGCGAGTTCCGGTTCCCCGAGGATACCCCCTGGGACATGACCTACCCCGGCATACTCTACAATCACTTAAAGGACGTCTATCCAAAGCGCGACCAGCGCTACGTGCGCGAGGTGGTCATGCTCCTCGGGCCGGAGGGGCTCCGTGAAGAACTCCTGGTCGGCGAACGGTCCATCTTTATTGCCGAGGACGGGGGCTGCGCGGTCCAGGTCGGGCCCCGCCTGCTCTCGGTGAGCTGTCAGAAACCGTATGTACACTGGGAGGCCTTCTCGACGCGCATCACCGGGGCGTTTGACCGGTTCCGGGAGGTCATCAGCGCCGACGCCGTCAACACCATGAACCTGCGCTACGTCAACCTCATCGAGATCCCGGAGCCCGAGGTGACGCTCTCTGACTACTTTGCCTTCTACCCGGTCCTCCCGCCGGAACTCCCAAGGGTGCCGGCAGGGTTCATCACCGGGTGCGAGTTCTCGTTCCACGACAACCGCGACAACTGCCGGGTGGAACTCACCGACGCCGTTCCCGAATCGCTCGAGCATAACGCGTACCTCTTAAATATCGACTACTTCCTGGCAGAGGAGCGTGGGGTTCCCCTGGATGGGGTGGCCGACTGGCTGGAGATCGCTCATACCCATGCGCGGGACATCTTTGAGGCCTGCATCAAGGACTCCCTCCGCGACCTCTTCACCATCAGGGAGGAAACGCCCGTAGCGGCACGCTGAGGTGGGCCGGCACTCCATGATCCCGGCCCGGGGGCATCGAACCGGTGTTAAGGGCGTAGTGCAGCATTTCACCCAATCTTTGCGGATCCTGATCTGGAACGCCAGCCGCACACGTTGCCGCGAAGAGTGGCGGTGGAAGAGGAAGTGCACATCCTCACGTGTGCTTCGCAAACTTCCGCGTGAGGGAGCCCTGGGTGCCTGGAAGAGCGCCCTACCGGGCCGGACTGAGTGCAGAGAGGGAATGCGGATGCCGTAGCCCTCCTGGCGGCGGAGAGGAGGAGAGGGAACCGATCACGCGCCGCTGATCAGGGCAGGGGCATTATCACCGGAACCTGCAGGTATCATCCCGCAGAAAACACGAGCATTTTTCTGCAATCGGAGACGACCAATTATCTGTGAACTCCATGGAGATCCAGGTAATCGGTGTTCAGGGCCTCCCCCTGATCCGAAAAGGTGACGACCTTCCGGCCCTGATCTGCGATCGGGTCACGTTTGAAGATGGAGATATCCTCACCATCGCCTCGTCCGTCTACTCAAAGGCAAAGGGTTTCACCCGCGACCTTGCCACCATCACCCCGGGCGCCGACGCCGTGCGGATTGCCGCAAAGACAAAGGAGGACCCCCGATTCGTGCAGGCGGTCCTGGACTCGTCAAGCGACATCCTGCTCGAACACCCGTTCATCCTCTCAGAGGTGCCTTCCGGCCACATCGGTGTGCGCGCGGGCGTCGACCACAGCAACATCGAAGACGGCCGGATCATCATCCTCCCGCCCGACCCCATGGGGGCCGCCGCCGAGATCCGGGACGCAATCCAGCGCATCACAAAAAAGGATGTCAGGGTTATCATCACCGATACCTGTGGGCGGTCGTTTAGGCGCGGCCAGACCGGTATCGCCATAGGATGGGCGGGAATGACAGCGATCAACGACTACCGGGGCGACACCGACCTCTTCGGCCACGTCCTCGAGATCACCGAAGAAGCAGTGGTCGACGAGATTGCAGCCTTCGCGAACTTTCTCATGGGCGAAAGTCACCAGGGCGTTCCCGCCGTGGTCTTCCGTAACTGCAGGGTCTGGAACGGGCATGATGCAGTCTACTTCACACCCGAAGAGGACATCGTCAGGGCCGCCCTGAAGAAGAGCAAAAAGGATTAGAAGAGGGCATTGAGAATAAAGACTGCCACTCCGGTCGCTATGGTTGCGATGATCACGGTTGTCGGGCTGATATGGATGGCCCGGTGATCTTCGCTGTCATAGTAGTTGACCAGGCCGGCAGAGGATACCAGTCTTCCGCCAGATTTTTTCGCCATGCAGGAATATTCTCTCTTCCCACATATAAACTGGACGTAGAGATGCAACCCGCAGAGTATGTCGTCACCGGCCGGGCACTCCTCGGCAAGGAACTAACAGAGGAAGATGTCTGTATCACCATCACCGGTGGCATCATCAGATCGATAGAACCCTGCTCAGGAACACCGGACCGGTGGATTGTGCCCGCTTTCTTCAACGCCCACACCCATCTCGGTGATACCGTCGCGATGGACCTCCCCGCCCGGGGCAGTCTCGCGGAACTCGTCAAACCCCCAGGCGGCCTGAAACACAGGATCCTTGCGGCAACACCAGATGCCGAGCTGGTTCGGGGGATGCGCTCAAGCATTATGACTATGATAGCGACCGGGACAGCCGGGTTTGCCGACTTCAGGGAAGGAGGAGCCGCCGGCGTGGCGGCGCTCCGCGAGGCGGCGGCCGGGCTCGACTGCAGGCCCGTCATCCTCGGCCGGGAAGGCGGGGAGCAGGTGAGCGACGGGGCAGGCATCAGCAGCGTCCATGACGTGGCGAATGCCGAAGAGGTTGTCAGGGAGGCGAGGGCGGCAGGCGGGCTCGTCGCCTTCCACGCCGGGGAGAAGAACCCGGACGATATTGATGAAGCGCTTGCGTTTGAGCCCGACCTGCTCGTCCACTGTACCCACGCAACAGATGCGCACCTCCGGCGGATCGCCGATATGGATATCCCCATCGTTGTCTGCCCGAGATCAAACTGGTTGCTCGGTGTTACGGCATCGCCGGCCCATCCGCCGATCGCGCGCATCCTCGATCTCGGAGGCCGGTTCTTCCTCGGAACCGATAACGTGATGTTCGTTCAGCCGAATATGCTCCAGGAGATGGCTTTTGCCGCAACCGTCTACCGCGCGCCACCCATCGAGATCCTGCATGCCGCGATCGCGGGCGCGGCGCTGACTGGAAGGAGCGGATTCCTTGAAGAAGGGCAGGAAGCCTCTATTCTCATGATAGATCCGAAGAGACACAATCTTTCTTTCAGCAGAGATCTCCGGGCAACCATTGTAAAACGGCTGGATTCCTCCTCCATTGAACAAAATGTTTTAAACATACGATAGAGATTAAATAGGAAGTATCTGTTCTGCGTGGTGTGTATGTTCCGTAAGATACTTGTTGCAATAGACGGTTCCGAACCGGCCAATCGTGCCCTGGAAGCAGCCATAGAGGAGGCTAGGGTATGGAACGCCGAAGTTCATGTCATTTATGTGGTTGAATCCGGGCTCTTTTCATCCCTTCCCATGGACAACACACTCGAGGTCATCTACAGTGTTCTGCAGAAGGAAGGCGAAGAAATTCTTGAATCGGCTCGAAAGAAGGCAGATTCGGCAGGAGTTCCGCTTACCGCACATCTCCGGCAGGGGCACGCGGGATCTCAGATCGTCTCCCTCGCCGAAGAACTGGGAGCCGACCTCATTCTCCTCGGGTCCCACGGTAAGAGCGGTGTCGACCGCCTTCTCCTCGGCAGTGTGACCGACTATGTCGTGCGAAATAGTCCAATTACAACAACGGTGGTGAGATCATAAACCCTCAACAGATGCTCGTCCGTGACTACATGGTGACCGACGTGGTCTGTGTCGAGATACCTGGAAACAGAGACGACGTCCTGCGCATCCTGAAGCGTACGGGCATAAGCGGCGTGCCGGTCCTCAAAGACGGCGAACTCGTCGGCATCATCACCCGAAAGGACCTCCTCCGGAAAGCGGACGAGACCCAGCTCGGGCTCCTGATGACACCCGACCCTGTCGTCATCAGGCCGGACGCACCCATATCCGAAGCAGCCCAGTTGATGATACGGCATAACATCAGGAGACTCCCGGTCGTGGAAAATGGAACCATGATCGGGATCATCAGCGTGGCCGATCTCGTCGCGGCCATAGCCCTGATGCGCCTGGATGAACCGATCAAGGACAACTACGTCAGCAAGACCTACGCCCTCTGGGAGGATACTCCTCTCTCGCTTGTCGGGAGGATCCTCGAGATCTCAGGCTATGATGCCATCCCCATCCTGATGGAGGACGGGACGCTTACCGGCATCATATCGGAGCGGGACCTCATCAGGCATACCCGCATCGAGGACGGTATTGAGGTCAGCGACTTCTCGAACGGCACCGACGACGACGAGTGGACCTGGGAGAGCATCCGGGACATGCACACCATCAGTTACGGGATCTCAAAGATCCAGCTCCTCCCGATCCCGGTCAAGAACGCGATGATCAGAAACGTCCTCGCCGTTCCCCTCAACGCCGAGATCAGTGAGTGTGCACTGAAGATGAAGCGTGCCCGGGTAGACCAACTTCCGGTCGTCAACGGGAACAAGCGGCTCATTGCCATGCTCTTCGACCGGGAGTTGATCAAAGTCCTGCTGCCTGAGCGGCAGGGCTTGCGATAGAATTAAGAGGCAACGTTCATATAGTACATTGATACTTACCGTATCGTGCTGGAAAGCAGTACGACGATAAAATTTATGTTTTATGATATCGTTGTATACGCTTAAGCGCTTTTGAGCGAGTTTAGGCGTTTTAAAAGTTTTAGGGGTGTTTCAATGCTTGATGTTTCAGAGCAGATTATGAAAGGCACAACAACTGTCGGACTGATCTTCAAAGACGGCGTCGTCCTTGCCACAGAGATGCGGGCGACGATGGGCAACCTCATCGCGAGCAAACGTGCCAAAAAGATCTACAAAATTACTCCAAGGATCGGTATGACCACTGCCGGGGGCGTCGGCGACGCACAGCAGCTGGTCCGGATTATTCAGGTCGAGTGCAGCCTCTACGAGATGCGGCGTGGAAGGACTATGTCTGTCGGCGCGGCATCGACCCTGCTCTCCAATTACTTAAACCAGAACCGCTACTATCCCTACTACGTCCAGCTCCTGATGGGCGGGTTCGACGAAGGCGGACCGAGCGTCTACTCTGTCGATGCCATGGGCGGGGCAACCAGGGAAGAGGAGATCGTCGCCACCGGCTCAGGTTCTCCCTTCGCCTACGGTGTGCTTGAGGACCAGTACCGCCCCGACATGACCGAGGAGGAGGCAAAGGACCTCGCCATCCGGGCGGTTCGGTCGGCAATGCGCCGTGACGCCGGATCCGGAGAGAATATCATGGTGGTCGTGATCATGAAAGATAAATATGAAGAGTCTATAGTGAGCGGGTTGCAGACGACGTCCACGGCCCGCCAGACAACCTGACATTTTTTAGGACGATTTTAATGGTGATTGAAGATAAGCTTCAGGAACTCAAAGAGCAGATCAACAAGATTGTTCCCAGCGGGATTACGATCTCGGATGTCGAATTCGAAGGACCTGAACTGGTCATCTACACCGATGACCCGAAGCAGTTCGCCGATCAGGCAGACCTGATAAAAATACTGGCACGTGACCTGCGCAAGCGTATCGTCGTGCGTCCGAATATCCTCGAGGACCCGGAACGGGCAGCCCAGGAGATCAGGACCGTTGTGCCGGAGAACGCAGGGATCTCCGACCTCTTCTTCGACCCGGAGACCGGGGAGGTCCTGATTGAAGCGGAGAAACCCGGTGTGGTCATCGGCAAGAACGGTGTAACACTCCGGGAGATCACAAAACAGATAGGCTGGACGCCGAAGGTGGTCCGGACACCGCCCATCGAGAGTTCCACGGTGAAGCAGATCCGGACGTTCCTGCGTTCAGTGAAGGACGAGCGGAAGGCGTTCCTGCGAAAGATTGGTCACCGTATCCACCGCGAGACCACGAGTAAAGACCAGTGGCTGCGTGTCACCACGCTCGGATGCTGCCGGGAGGTCGGCCGGGCGGCGTTCCTGATATCGACGCCGGAAAGCAAGGTACTGGTAGACTGCGGCGAGAAGCCGGGGAGCACCGCAAACGGGATCCCCTACATCTACGTGCCCGAGATCTATCCGCTCGACTCCCTCGACGCGGTGGTGCTCACCCATGCACACCTTGACCACTGCGCCCTCGTCCCCCTCCTCTTCAAGTACGGCTACGAGGGGCCGGTCTACTCGACCCCGCCAACAAGGGACCTCTCGGCGATGCTCCAGCTCGACTACCTGGACGTCGTCAGGAAGGAGACCGATAAGATCCCCTACTCCTCAAACGAGGTGAAGACCTACATTAAGCACTCCATAACCCTCAACTACGGCAGCGTGACCGATATCGCCCCCGATATCAAACTCACGTTCCATAATGCGGGGCACATCCTCGGGTCGGCCATCGCGCATTTCCATATCGGGGAGGGGCTCTATAACATCGCGTTCACCGGTGACTTCAACTACCAGAAGACCAGGCTCTTCTCCCCCGCGGTATCGTCGTTCCCGCGCCTGGAGGCGCTCTTCATGGAGAGCACCTACGGCGGGTCGAACGATATCCAGCCGCAGCGGAAGGATGCGGAGGAGAAACTCTACGAAACGGTCTCGACGACGCTTAAGCGCGGCGGTAAGGTGATCATCCCCGCGTTCGCCGTCGGGCGGTCGCAGGAGGTCATGCTGGCCCTCGAAGAGGGAATCAGGAAGAAGAAGATACCCCCGGTGAAGATATACCTCGATGGCATGATCCGGGAGGCAACGGCGATCCACACCACCTACCCGGAGTACCTGAACAACGACCTGCGAAACCAGATCTTCCGCGAAGGATTGAACCCCTTCCTTGCCGACGCCTTTGTCCAGGTGGACTCGCCGGACCTCCGCGAGCAGGTCATCTCGGGCGAGCCCTGCGTCATCATAACCACGAGCGGTATGCTGAACGGCGGGCCGGTGATGGAGTATCTCAAGGCCCTCGGCCCCGACGAGCGTAACGCGCTGGTCTTCGTCGGCTATCAGGCTGATGGAACACTGGGGCGGCGTATCCAGAAGGGATGGCGCGAGATTCCGCTCGGATGGCGCGAGACGATCGTGATCAACCTCGAGATAGCGACCACCGATGGGTTCTCCGGCCACTCAGACCGGAAACAGCTGATGAACTACGTCGCCCATCTTCAGCCGCGCCCTGAGAAGATCTTCACCATCCACGGCGATGAGAACAAGACCATCGACCTTGCAAGTTCCATCTACAAGCGCTACCGTATCGAGACGCACTCTCCCATGAACCTTGAGACCTACCGCATGATCTAGGGATGTCGCGGAACCTGCCCATTCTCCTCGGGGTCTTCGTGGTGATGGCGCTCTCAAACGCCGTCGTCCCGGTGCTCCCCGCTTTTGCCGGAGGGGCAGCGATGCAGGGGGCGGTCTATGCCGCATACTTTTTTGGTGCGTTTGTCACGGTGCTCCCGGCAGGGATGGCAAGCGACCGGATCGGCCGCGTGCCGCTCATCCGTGCCGGGCTTCTCCTGACCCTCGCAAGCGGGATCCTCATCCTGCTCTATCCGTCTGGCCTGCCGCTCCTCGTCTTCCGGGGGGTTGAGGGGCTCGGGGCCGGGCTCTTTGTATCGGCGGCGCTCGCGTGGGCAAACTCGCACCCCTCCTCAGGGCAGATCAGCGGGTATGTCATGGCGGCCCAGAACCTCGGTCTGGTCGTGGGGCTTCTCGCCGCCGGGTGGCTGGATGTGGCCTTTGGGAGTCATCTCGCGGGGATCGCCCTCTTCACGGCGCTCACGGTTCCCGCACTCGCGATGAGCGTCACAATCAGGGAGAGCGGGCACGGCGGGTTTGCGAGAGCCGACCTCCCGGCAATCGTCCGGAACTACTTCTGGCTCTTTACCGCGGCAGCCGTCCTCGTGGGCATGACCGGGGCGATAGCGGCCATCTATCCGGAGTACACAGGAAGCGATCCGTCACTGCTCGCCCTCCAGCTTGCGACGATCAATATCGCGACCATCGTTGCCGTGCTCATCGCGCCCCGCATCACCCTCCGGCCTGTCCCGACCATCCAGGTCTCCTCGATTCTCATGGCGGGGGCGATTCTGGCAGGTTACGTTACACCCTACGCCCTCCCTGTCATCGGCGGCCTTGCGGGCGTGATCATCGTCGCGATACTTGCGTTCCTTGCAGAGACGAAGATCCAGCAGGGCGCGATGGCCGGGCTCTTCAACACCGCGACCTACGCGGGGTTCACGTTCCTTGCCGCCTTCGCCGGGCTGGTCGCGGGGGAGTTCAGTTTCCTGACCGCATTTCTCCTGCTTGCCGGGATGGCGGCGGCGATGGCGTTTACCATCAGCGGGTGCCGGTGCGGGTATCGCGGGTGACCCGGAGCGCATATTACCACCCCTGCCCATACGATCACCGCATGAAGGTCTTGATCAACGGTGAGTGGTGTGATTCTCTCTCAGGGGAGACGTTTGCGGTGCATAACCCGGCCACAGGGGACGTCGTCGGGGAGGCCCCACTCTGCGGTGAAGATGATCTCCGAAGCGCCGTGGAGGCGGCGGGGGAGGCGCTCGCGGACTGGTCGGCCAAAAACCCGAGGGACAGGGCGAAGATCCTCTTCTTCGCCGCGGAAGAGGTGCGGCGCAGGAACACAGAACTCGGGTCGCTCCTGACCGCGGAGCAGGGGAAGCCTATCCGGGAGGCGGTTGATGAGATTAACGGGTTTGCAAACATCCTCGAGTACTATTATGCCCTCTCCGCAGGGGAGCGGGGGGAATACCAGAACCTCCGGGGGTATGGTCACACCCTCGTCGAGAGACGCCCGCTCGGGATCTGCGGTGCGATCATCCCCTGGAACATGCCGGCGATCATCATGGGCTGGAAGATCGGGCCGGCCCTGGTGGCAGGGAACACCGTGGTCTTAAAACCTGCCCAGACCACCCCGCTGACCTGTGGTAAACTTGCAGAGATCCTCGCGGGTGCCGGTCTCCCGTCGGGCGTCCTGAACGTCGTCACCGGGCCGGGGGAGACGGTCGGCCGGGAGATTGCGCGCAACCCTGCAATCAGGAAGGTCTCGTTCACCGGTGAGGGTGGGACCGGCAGGCAGGTCGCCCTGGACGCCGCGCCCACACTGAAGCAACTCACGCTGGAGCTCGGGGGGAGCGACCCCATGATCGTCTGCGATGATGCCGATATCCGGATGGCGGTCGAGGGGGTCATCAGGGGACGGTTCTACAACTGCGGCCAGACCTGTACGGCGGTGAAGCGGCTCTATGTCTATGAGTCGATCGCTGACGAGTTTATCAGGCACCTGAGAGCGAGGGTCGAGGGTATCGTGGTCGGGAACGGTATGGAACGCGGTGTCAGCATGGGCCCGCTGAACAACCGGCCGGGCCTTGATCGGTTGGTGCGCCAGGTGGATGCCGCCCGGGAGCGGGATGAGGGGGAGATCATCACTGGCGGGAGAGTTCCTGAAGGAAAGAACTACGAGCGCGGGTTCTTCTTCCTGCCGACGCTTATTACCGGAGTTCCGCAGGAATCCGTCCTCATCTCGGAGGAGGTCTTTGGTCCGGTGCTCCCCATCGCCACCGTCGCAGACCTCGATGAGGCGCTCGATCGGGCGAACGACAGCCGCTACGGTCTCGGGGCATCGGTATGGACCCGGAGCGCGGATGTGATTGTCCGGGCGACGAGGGAACTCGAAGCCGGGATCGTCTGGGTCAACCAGCACCTGCGCACTCCGCCTGAGGTGCCGTTTGGGGGGACGAAGGAGAGCGGTATCGGGAGAGAGAACGGCCGCCGGGCGCTTGACGAGTACACTGAGGAGAAGACCGTCCTGATACGGCTGTAATAGACCAGGTGCACCTAAAATATTCCATTGATATACTCGCCTGAAACGCCGCCCTTGTGCGGGGAGAAGGAGAGCCAGCTCCCACCTCCCGTGGCGAAGAGCCGTCACGGTTCGCCGCCCGGGGAGGTGGAGATGTCAGCTGCCCTGGAGCAAGCAAGGCAGAATCCCGGTGGCAGGGCTTTCCGGCATGCGCCGCCGGGCAATCATGTCAAATGGGGACGGGTGGTCACACCCGTTTCATGTATTTTTTTGCCATTGGGGGTCCGTTACAAACTATGGCAACATTTATATAATAAACCGGATATCATTCGCGCCTCCCAAGGGGAATGGTAGTATGAGACGATGGACAGCTCTATGCATATGCATTCTTGCTCTTCTGGCGATGCCGTTTGCTGTGACAGCGGCACTGGTAGGAGACGAGAATGTAACGGCGACGCCCGATAACGAGACCGGGCAGATGGATAACATGACAATCGCCGGCTACGTTGCACAGGACGAGAACCTGACGAAGCTGGCTGAAGCGCTCAACGTTACAGCGCTCTACGATGCCCTGGATACCGGGGGGCCGTATACAGTCTTTGCGCCGAGCGACGACGCGTTCGATGCGCTTGGCAACGAGACCGTGAACCAGCTCTTCAACGAGACCGCGAACCTGACCACGATTCTCCAGTATCACGTTGTTGAGGGCAAATATACCTCGGCAAACCTCACTGCTATGGCTGAAAACCAGACCGGTCAGCAGAACCAGACAGGGAACGAGACTGGAGGGAGCATCCTCGATATCTTCGGTGGACTCCTTGGTGGCGGGAACCAGACTGGGAACATGACGACGCTGGAGACGCTCTCCGGTGAAAGCCTGAACGTCACCGTCAGCGACGGCGAGATCATGGTCGAGAACGCCACTGTCACCATGAAGGACATCAACACAACGAATGGTGTGATCCACATCATCGACCAGGTGCTGGTGCCCCCGGGTATGAACCTGACCGTGGCGGAAAACCAGACCGGAGTGATGGCAAACGAGACAACTGAAGTGATGACAACCGAGACCACGATGTGAACCAGCCGGAGAGAGGCCGGCATACACCGCTGCCGGCCCCGGCAACATCCGGGCTGACCGGATGCTCCGGGATTCAAAAATTGTATCCGCTTTTTCTATAACCGACTTTCCGCAGGAAGCTGACTTTCCGTAGTAAGAGTTCTGGCCCGGCATTTTTCTCACATTCCCCTCGTTAAATCAGATTACCAGAGCAAACTAACAAGGTCTCACGCGAAGGATGCGTAGTTCCTCCCCCCGTCACCCTTCGCGCTCTTCGCGCCTTCGCGTGCGGCTGGCGATCACTCCCACGCACCCGCAAAATACGGTGAACTGGCCCACTCGTGGAGCATTTCATCTAATATTTCACGTGGCATCCCATCAACTCACGCGAAGAGCGCGAAGCCTTGATGCCCGCGGGATTGTTACGCCCCTCCTTCGCGTGAGGTGGCGATCTGCACCAGGACCCACATGATAAGGTGAAATGCCCCGCTCGCTCATTATTTCAAGACGTGTTCATCTTACTGCGGAATGTGGGGCCGGCCCCCCTCCCCGCTCCACTCTGCACCGGGAAGCCGGAGGAAGGACCAGATCCGGTCCATTGTTCAGCCTGGTGCAGCCCCTTATAGGCGTTTCATCCAGCTATGCCCATGTGCCGCCGCTACCTCAGGCAAAGTATATCTCCAGGATTGGCTTTCTTCGTAAATCCTATAGCATGGGAGGGACATTATCCTATGATGTTCTGTATCGTAACAGGCGGTGCTGGCTTCATCGGTTCGCACGTCGTCGATGCTCTGGTTGCAGCGGGAAACGACGTGCTGGTCATCGATGACTGCAGCGCGGGCACCCCGGAGAACCTCGCACAGCATCTGGCGAGCGGGCAGGTCACCTTCATCAGACAGAACCTGCTCGACGACGGCTGGCAGGAGCACCTGGAGGGCGGAGACCGGGTCTACCACATCGCTGCAGACCCTGACGTCAGGCAGAGCGCCATGACCCCGGACTCTCAGGTGAGGAACAATGTCATCGCCACGTACCGGGTGCTTGAGGCGATGCGGGCGCATGACGTGCCGGAACTGGTCTTCACCTCGACCTCGACCGTCTACGGCGAGGCCTCGGTCATCCCGACACCGGAGACCTACACGCCGCTTGAGCCGATATCGGTCTACGGCGCGACGAAACTTGCCTGTGAGGCGCTCATATCGTCCTACTGTCACTCGTTCGATATGCGGGCATGGGTCTACCGGTTCGCAAACATCATCGGCGAACGGAGCAACCACGGCGTCATCTGGGATTTCATCAGGAAACTCCGCGAGAACCCGCGGGAACTCGAGATCCTCGGCGATGGCAGACAGACAAAATCATATCTTGAGGTAGGGGAGTGCGTCCGTGCCGTGCAGTTCGGGATCGACCACTCGCACGACCCGGTGAACACCTTCAATATCGGGTCCGAGGACTGGATCGATGTCGTCACGATCGCCGATATCGTCGCAGAGGAGATGGACCTCTCCGGCGTCCGCTACCGGTTCACCGGCGGCGCACGCGGCTGGGTCGGCGACGTCCCGAAGATGCAGCTCTCGGTCGAGAAACTCAAGAGTCTCGGCTGGCGGTGCGGGACCACCTCCCAGGCGAGCGTGCGCACGGCGGTCCGCGCCATGCTCGAGTAGAGACAATATAGACTCTAACTGGAAGATTACTCCCGGGCAGGCCGGCTTATGTCACCCCGCCGGCACCGGAGCCCGGTAAACCTGACCAGAGATACCAGACAGTCAGACTACTCAGAGATTCACATGAAATACGTCATCATCCTCGGAGACGGCATGGCTGATGAGCCGCTTGCCGAACTGGGGGGTAGAACACCCCTCGAGTACGCAGAGATACCAAACATGGACAGGATCGCCCGGGAGGGGCGGTGCGGAATGCTCCGGACCGTTCCGGACGAGTTCGAGCCCGGGAGCGATATCGCAAACCTCTCCATCCTGGGATATGACCCCCGCACCACCTATACCGGGAGGGGCCCCCTGGAGGCTGCCAGCATGGGGGTCAGCCTCCAGGACGGGGAGATCGCCTACCGGTGCAACCTGGTCACGGTCCGGGACGGGATGATGGAGGACTTCAACGCCGGGCACATATCCAGCACCGAGGGTGCCGAACTCCTCCGCGACCTGGACACCGCGCTCGGGGATGTCAGGGTCTACCCAGGGGTCGGCTACCGGAACCTGATGGTCGTTTCCCGGGCGCTTGGGGCTGAGACCACCGCGCCCCACGATATCGTCGGCCAGCCCATCGAAGACTACCTCCCACGCGGCGGCGATGCCGAGATCCTCCTCGACTGTATCGAGCGGTCGGAGGAGGTCTTTGCCGACCACCCGGTCAACCTGCGTCGCCTGCAGGAGGGAAAAGCCCCCGCCACCGGGATCTGGCCATGGAGCGGCGGGAAGAAGCCGTCGCTTGCACCCTTCCAGGAGAAGTATGGTCTTTCTGGCGGGATGATCTCTGCAGTTGACCTCCTGCGCGGCATCGCCTGCCTCGCCGGGATGGAAGTGATCCACGTCCCGGGTGCCACCGGGTTCCTGGACACCGACTACGAGGCGAAGGCCCGGTACGCGGTCAACGCCCTCGACCGGCTCGACTTCGTCTACGTCCATGTCGAGGCCCCCGACGAGGCGGGGCACATGGGAAGCGTGGAAGAGAAGGTGCGAGCGATCGAGCGGCTCGACGAGGCTATCGGGATCGTCCTGGACCGGCCGGACACCACCGTCGCGGTTCTCCCCGACCACCCGACGCCGATACGGTATAAGACCCACACCATGAACCCGGTGCCGTTTGCCCTGCTCGGGAAGGGGAGAGATGATGTACAGGCATTCTCCGAGTGCGAGGCGGCGAAGGGATCGTTCGGGCTCGTCCAGGCTCCTGACTTCCTCTCGCTCCTCTTCTCATAAGCGAACCGGTGGGCAGAATACCCCCCTGCACCACCTTTTTGTAGTCTCCGCGTACACTTACTCTATTCAGGTATGGAACCCCTGACTGCAGAGAAGATCAGCGAGAAAGTCCACGAGATCGAGCAACGCGTCGGCCGGCTTTCCCCGATGCAGAAGGTTCTCATCGGGACCGACGGATCGGTAACGAACCTCCTCGAGATGGCGACCGGGCACCCCGTCACCATCACCACCCGGGTGCAGGAGGTCGTCGCCGCCGATCCCGGGACAGCGGCCGCGCTTGAGATTGAACCTGGTGATGAGGTCAACTACCGGGTTGTGGAGCTAAAGGACAGCGTGACGGGAGAGGTCCTCATCTACGCGGTCTCCCGCACCCCGCTCCGGCGGCTTGCCCCCGAGTTCAGGCAGGACCTCATGCGGGCCGATATCCCCATCGGCAGGATCCTCTCCCGCCACCGGATAGAGTCGCGCCGGGAGATCACTGATGCCCGCGTCATCCAGGCCGGGACGGACCTCGCACGGACGTTCAACGTCCACCGGTTTGAGTCGATGCTCTCCCGGAGATACCGGATCATCCACCGCGAAGAGCCGCTGATCGCCATCGAGGAGGTCTTCCCCTGCACGGCGTTTGCAGACGAGATCAGGGTGCTGGTCGACGCCCCGTCCCGGATCCACATCACCCTGCTTGACATGAACGGTGCCTCAGGCAGGGTGGACGGCGGGGTCGGGGTCGCCCTCGACGAGCCGGGGTGTGTTCTGGACGCGCGCAAGAGCACGGATATCAGCGTGCATGGCGGCGACGAGGCGGCCCGGCACAGGGTTCTTGAGGCGGCCCGGGCGGTGGTAGAGGGACTCCGCCTGCCGGGCGGCGCTGAGATCACCCTGCATGCCACCGCCCGACAGCATGCAGGGCTCGGGAGCGGGACGCAGGTTGCGCTCGCCACGGCCGCCGCCCTCTGCCGGCTCTACGACCGGGATCTCCCTGTACCTGATCTCGCGCGGATCGTCGGCCGTGGCGGGACGTCGGGCATCGGCACGGCAGCGTTCGAGCAGGGCGGGTTTATCCTGGACGGCGGGCACCGGTTCGGCTCTCCCGGGGGTAAACAGGACTTCCGCCCCTCGGCGGCATCGCGGGGCATCGCACCGCCTCCGGTCCTCGCCCGGCACCGGTTCCCGGAGGACTGGCGCATCCTGCTGGTTACGCCTGATGTTGAGGCAGGGGCGCACGGGGGAAGGGAGGTCGATATCTTCCGCACACACTGCCCGGTGCCCTTAGATGAGGTGCGGGAACTCTGCCACGAGGTGCTCATGCGGATGATCCCGGGGCTGGTCGAGCACGACCTCGACCTCTTCGGCTCGGCTGTCAACCGGGTCCAGCACCTGGGGTTCAAGAAGGTCGAGGTGGCCATGCAGCACCCCATCATCCCGGCGCTCCTCGAGGGGACGGTGCAGGCCGGCGCCGCCGGGGCGGGCTTAAGTTCGTTCGGGCCGACGGTCTATGCGATCGGGGATTCGGGCATGGAGGATGTGGCCCGGGCGGCGAAGGAGGTCCTCGGCGACTGCGGGGGGTCGGTGCTCCTGACGCGGGCGAGGAACTGCGGGGCGGGTGTGCGGGCGGGATGAAGAGGAACTTCATCTCCTCCGGCACCCCTTCCCGATCTGGTAGATTTGATACTGATGCACCAGAGTCATCTCGCACGGTTTTGCATCTCTGGAGCCCTCATCCTTTCATCGTATTGCATGCATATTAGGCCATCCAGTTAAGAAGGGGTGTGAGGAGCGTCAGGGCCGCGTCATCCACATTCCAGGGCTACCCAAGGGATCTGCTAACCCAAGGTTGATAAACGGTGGGGCAGTCAGGCATCCTCCGCCA
>Ga0172377_10003658_pt1 | contig 15828 bp, 15 predicted proteins | sample Pumphouse3metaG_FD_119749 | JGI IMG/M metagenome (GOLD analysis project Ga0172377, IMG submission 119749) | Leachate microbial communities from a municipal landfill in Southern Ontario, Canada - Pumphouse #3 metaG | ecosystem: Engineered > Solid waste > Landfill > Unclassified | place: Canada...
AAGTTTTTGGCACTATATATGTTATTTTAGACTTTCCTTTTAGCTTATCTCTTGATACTATTTTATTACCATGGTCGATTTACAAAAACTCAAATAAAGTAGATGTTAAAAGTTCAACAGAATCTAAAGAAAATATTAGCGATAAGTAGTTAATGTTTACATGAAAAGATAACAAGTGCTAGGAGATGTGAAACGAACTCTGAAATGGGTCAAATTTAGTGATTAACATGATAAAATTTACACTCTCGCCATCAACTTTTACAGTAGTAAGTGTAAACCAAAAAACGAAAGCTCAGCTAAAAAAAGTACCTAAGAAAAAGTGATACACTTATAGCAAATCCCATCTTTTGGCTATTTATCAGCTTTTATCACATCAATGGGATTGAGTTTTTTGATCTTTCTCAAAGGCAGAAGTACGCTTAAGATTGAGGCGCTCATGATCGCCAAAAATGTGGTGGTAAAATAGGAGAGTTTTATCGTGCCGTAGATGATGGTCTCATATCCCCAACTCTGCAAAGCATCCGCAAAAGTGCTAAAATCAAGTCCATAGTCTCTGAGGTAGATGAGCAGTAAAAAACCCAGCAGTGAGCCGAAAATATACCCTGCGACACCCACAAGCAGAGCCTCCAAATAAATCTGCAAGCGTATATAACCAAACTCCATCCCAATCCCCTGCATAATACCAAACTCACGGATACGGTCGAGTACCGAGACATACATCACGCCGAAAATCCCCACAAAAACAACGCTCATGACGATAAAAAAAGTGATGGAGTTGAAGATAAACATCATATCTTCCATCATCTGCATCATCGGCTGCATCTCAAAAAAACTCTTCACATCCAGCATCGGATACTTTGCCTTGAGCATCTCGGGAAGTTCTGCATGAGCGCTCATGAGAGCGATCTGTGTCGCCTCTTCTGCTTCTAGCCCAAGAAAAGAGCTCACTTTTTCTCTTGCAACAAATATCGCCGTATTGTCCAGCGCGATATTGGTAGTCTGCACGATTGCAGTGATATTGAGCGCCATAGAGTTTATCTCACCGCTACTCTCCTGAGTGGAAAAAATCACTTTTGAGCCCACGCCGACTTTGAGCGTTTTTGCAAGTTCTATCCCGATGATAGCGGACCTTCCCTCAAGATTTATCGCCCCCTCATGCAGAAACTCGCTGAATCTTCCAAACGCCTCTTCTTCCTTGAGATTTATCCCTCGTATCTGGGCAAAAGATGATTTTCTTGCGGTGGATGCAAGTCCCTCAGCGTTTATTCTCAAAACGACAGATTTTACACCTTGCGTTTTTTCCAGTTCTTTTTGTATTGCGGCTGCGTTTTGGACGCGATATTTGATATCTCTGGTGATACGGTGCTCATGTGCAAACATACTCACATCACCGCTATCGCTGCGTTTGTTCTTGTCCGACATATTTTGCGCCATACCGTCATAAAGCCCCTGAAGTCCTAGCATCATACTCATACTCACGGCTATCATGAGCACGACAAGCAGAGTACGCGCGGGTCTTGCAAATGCGTTTTTCCATGCCATTTTCAACAAAAGTCTAAACATGTCTGCTCGCTTCTATCGGCTGAAAGGAGTTGATATAAAAATAGGGATAACAGATACTCAAAAAATTAAGCATATAGAGAAGCAGAATATTCCAGCTCATGGTAAATATGGAAAAATCCAAAGGAATCTCATCAGAGAGTATCCCGTAGTCCTTATACATCTCGGCGATTCCTTCTATCACGATGGGGTTGATACTATAATAATAACAAAAAGCTCCCGCTATGGGAGCCGCAAGTACGATGGCAAAGCTTGTGAGGATCAGCATCTCGTACAAAAGCAGCCAAAAGATATTGGCGTTTGAGAGTCCGATACATTTGAGCACGCCGAACTCTTTGATGCGTGAGCTGACATTGATAAAACCGTAAATCATGATGACAAAAAAGATGACTACCAAAAACAGCGCCAAAGAGATATAACCGAAGATACTGTCAACCTCCATCGCCTCAACCATCGTCTTCATGAGCGTTTTCCATGTCAGAGATTCCAGCACCGCATCATCAAGTGCCTGCGTTATCTTCTTGTTTATCGCATCGACATTTTGGAGATCATCCACTTTGAGTGTGATATAGGACGCCTTGTTTTGTGAGAGCATGAGCGTGTCAAAATATTCTCTATTGACAAAAGAACTGCTGCGATCAAACTCAAAAGAACCCGTCGCAAAAACACCGCAGAGTTTCAAAATATCCGCCGCAAAAGAGTTATCGCTCGCACCTCCGACAAAAGCCACCTCATCACCTAGTTTCAAAGAGAGTCTCTGCACAAGACCGGCACCCATATAGAGACAATTTCCCGATCCCTCCGACAAAAACTCACCGTCTATCAAAGCCTCTGCTATGGAGCTGATTTGCTCTTCTTTCTGCGGCACTATTCCCGCTATCATGGTAGCTGCGGAGTTTTCATGCGTACTGAGCAGACCAAAAGTCTCGTAACGCGCGCTAAAGGCTTCTATGCCCTCGATTTTGGTAAGTTTTTGCGTGATCGCCTCGACATCTTCTATGAGATATTCGTTACCGCCTTGCTCTCTATACTCTTTGTGATAGATCTCTATCGCACCCGTGTATATTTTGAGAGAATTATTGAGCATAGCCTTGTGAGAACCGTCCTGCATAGAGACGAAGAGGATAAAAAGCATCGCAGAAACAAAGGTCAAAACAGCCGTAGTCACCGAACGCCCTTTATAAAAAAGGATATTTTTAAACGCAAGATGCAACATAAGCAAACCTACTTTGAAAACCGTTTTAAAGCACTTTTGCTAAAGTAGGCATCGTCTATTTTGCTGTCATACGCGATTTCATCGAGAAAAATCTCCGTAAAATTTTCCGGTTTCTCTTGTGAGCTTACCTTCCAATAAGTCGGAATAAAGTACTTCCCAAATTGCTTGACATTTTTATAGACAAAATAACGCACCTCTTTATTTTCTTCGTCATAAAAAATATCTTTGATGGGAGTGTAGTTTGAAGTGTCTATGTTGGTGATGATTTTGCCCCAAACAACCGCCGCACTCTCTTTTGGGATGAGTTCTATCGTGATGATATCGCCCTCTTTTTTGAGGATATAAGCATCATAATCATCTACAATGGAGCTTTGTTTGACCATATCATCGTTGGTGATATCGCTTCCCATCCAGTTTTGCAGCATCATCGAAGGCGGGATCTTTATGACGCGTTCTATCTTTGGTACATATTGCCACATCTGATTCTCAAGGCTCAAAAAAGTGATGCCTGCGTCTTTTGGTGGATAAAGGATTTTTGTGAAGCTTTTCTTCGTACCCTTGGAGAAACTCTCTATCTCCATGCTTCGCTCATGTGACGCAGAGACGACGCGCATACGCATCTTGAGATAGATATCTTCCCCGCGCATATTTGCATCAAGCTTTTTGATGATATCCTGCGCCTCATTGGCAAAAAGAAACGTTACACAGAGTAAAAAAAGTATCAAAAATCTTTGCACCACCACTCCTGATTTATTGTATTCCCAATATTCTAACTAGGCCTTTAAATCCATCTCCTGCAAAGTTCCGACCGAGCCGTTTTCCCGAAGAAAAACAGAACTCTCTTTCAAAGCTCCGGCTGTATATCCGGCACTTTCTAGTTCAAACGCAGTGGATACAGCTCCAAGATAAAGTGCCCCAACTCCTTTCTCTTTTAAACCGTAGAGATTCTCTTCTCCATTTTCATCTTTCGTCCAGATAAGCAGCTTTTCAAACACACTGTCATTTTCATCAATCCAGTTGTTTTTGTCACTGTCATAAGCGGACAACTCTTTAAAGCCATTGCCAAGAGAGGGACCAAAGAGTTCACTTCCGTCATTGATACTACCGTCACTGTTTTTGTCGAGTGCCAAAAATCCGCTTCCACTTCCTGCAAAAGAGAAGGTATCGCTTTTGCCGTCAAGATCAAGATCGAAACTGTGTTTGAGGGTGCTTAAGGAAACAGTTCCTGTCCCAAAATTGAGAACAAGCGGATCGATGAGCGCATCTCCAGCTTTGAGACTTATGCTTTCATGTAGCTCTGAACGGTTTTGCATACTTAGGGCCAGTGAAAAGTCGATTTTCCTGCCGTCTTGCGTCTGCACAGTTCCCTGCGCAGAAAACTGCAGACTCTCCTGATGGATCTCATGCTTTTCATAGCGATAGTCTATTCCCCATCCCTGCAATTGCGTTTGTTGTTCTGTTTGTTGTAAAAAGTCAAAAGAGGAGTCTGATGGAGCAACTTTTTTCAAAAATGAGACATCGATTTTCTTGCCGGTAAGAGACTCTAAAGCACGAATAATACTCATGAGCTTCGGATCCAAACCAGCGTCTTCGACACTACCCTCAATTCCGCTTAGTTCAGCGCTTTGCTTCTGATACCTATAATCCTTGCTGAGCTCCAGACGATCTCTATTTCGCAGACGTTCAGGAGCCTCTTCTGGAGTATTCCATATCTTTAAACTCTCCTTTTCACTTCGCTCATAATGCAGATCGTGCGAAGAAGACAAAGAGACATTTGAGTTTTGTATTTTCATAACACACCCTCCCTACCGAAATATTTCAGATACATCGGCAAAAAAGGCAGATAACTTATTTCTGCGGCCTGCCTGCGTTTCTGCTTTGACCAGATCTTGGTTTATTTGCAGGAGCTTTCGCACCTGTGCCTCTTGGTTTGTTTCGCGCACCGCGATTGCCGCCCATATTGATAGCTTCTGCTTTGATGCTAGGATCGGGTTTGAAGCCTTTGAGTGCTATTTTTTGTATATCTTTTTTGATAAGTTTTTCGATATTTGCCAGATATTCATGTTCATCTATACAGACAAGTGAGATAGCCTCACCTTGATTGCCTGCACGCCCTGTTCGCCCTATTCTGTGGACATAATCCTCACTCACATTTGGAAGCTCGAAGTTGACTACATGAGGGAGTTGGTCGATATCTATACCACGTGCTGCGATATCTGTTGCCACCAAAACACGCACAAGCCCTTTTTTGAAGTCATCAAGAGCTTTTGTTCTTGCGTTTTGACTCTTGTTTCCATGAATAGCCGCAGATGTGATACCGTCTTTTTCAAGCTGCGCGCTGAGGCGGTTTGCGCCGTGTTTTGTACGGGTAAATACCAAAACCTGTTTCCATTTGCCTTCATTGATGAGATGCGTCAAAAGTTCGCGTTTTCTCTCACAATCCACTAGATAAACACTCTGCTCAACGATCTCACTCGAAGTATTCGCACGCGCGACTTCTATAAGCGTCGGAGCATTGAGAAGTCTATCGGAGAGTTGTTTGATCTCTTGAGAATAGGTCGCTGAGAAAAGAAGGTTTTGTCTCTGTTTTGGCAGAACTGCCAAAACTTTTTTGATATCGTTGATAAAACCCATATCAAGCATTCTATCCGCTTCGTCAAGAATAAGAAAACTTACATGAGAGAGATCTATCGTCTTTTGCATAAGGTGGTCAAGAAGTCTTCCCGGTGTTGCGACAACGATGTCAACGCCGCCTTTTAGTTTGCTTATTTGAGGTCCTATTTTGACGCCTCCAAATATGACCGTGGATTTGAAAGGAAGGTGTTTTCCATAAAGCTCTACACTCTCACCGACCTGCGCCGCCAGTTCACGTGTAGGTGTGAGGATGAGGGCTTTTATATGGTGCCCTTTTGCGTGTTTCGCACGGCTGAGAAGCTCAAGCATAGGCAGAGTAAAACCTGCCGTTTTACCGGTTCCTGTTTGTGCTCCTGCTAAAATATCTTTTTTATCGAGTATAACAGGTATGGCCTGTCGTTGAATGGGTGTCGGCGTTTCATAGCCTTGTTCTTTAATCGCTTTTAATAGCTCTTTGCATAATCCGAGAGTTTCAAATGACATAAATATCCTAATCTTAATATCCTTCCATCATAGCATAATTTATGCAGCTATGCGCTATAATTTCAATATAATATAAATCCCTCCATCCTAGGAACTCTTCATGCCAGCCAATTCTATCTCCATAAAAGCGAACAATCACCGTATTTATCAATGTTTTGAACACAAAAAAAAGCAACTGCTTTCTGAGGTGATGGAAGAAAACGCAGGCGCAGATATCCTAATCATCACTTCTAAAAACGCAGGCAAACTCAAAGAACATATCAACAATCCACAAATCCGTGTCATGAGCGATGAAGAACTCTCTGAAATGCCTCAGACAAAATGTGAAGTTCTTATAAACTTTGACCTTCCTCAAAGCGCGCAAAGCTATTTTGATAGAGTCTCCAAAGCGACTGTAAAAGCAGTGGCAATAGTGGATATAGCCGAACAAAAACTTCTTTATCCGATAGAGACTGTTATCGGCCGAGTTATCAAACAAGAGATTCGTCCCGGATATGGTTATGTCACCAAAAAAGATATAGCAAACGCAAAACTCAAAGAAGAACTCAAAGCAATGCGACAAAAAGAGAAAGAGAAAAAAGCGTTACCTCCAAAACGCGACTTCAAATCAAAACGTGCAGAAGAAGATAAGCCTAAACGCGACTTCAAACCAAAACGTGAAGAGGGTGAGAAAAAAGAATACAGACCAAAACGCGAAGATGGCGACAAACCTAAACGCGACTTCAAGCCAAAACGTGAAGAGGGTGAAAAACCTAAACGCGACTTCAAGCCAAGAACCGAAAACGGTGAGAAAAAAGAGTTCAGACCAAAACGCGATGATGATAAACGCGACTTCAGACCTAAAAAAGATGAAGGCGAAAAACGCAGCTACAAGCCGGATGAGAAAAAAAATGACAGCTGGGCTAAAAAGAAAAAATCCAATACTTTTTTAGGTCATGATGAAAACGGAAAAGCGAAGTTCTCAGGAAAAAGCGGTGAGCGAAACCACCGCTACGACGGCACAAAAAAAGAGACCTTTGACGCACCGAAAAAACCTGCGAGAACGATAAATATCAAAGAGAGAAAAAAAGAAGAAAAATAGTTTTTTAACACTTTACTAACATTTGTGCATTATAATATAAGATGCACAAAAAAATACTTTTACTTGAGGATGACTTCCTCTTAGCACAAACACTCAAAGAGCTCCTCGAATCTGAAGGATATGCCGTAACATTGGCACTTCGTGGTGACGAAGCGATTGATGAGAGTTACGACAACAAGTTTGATTTGTATGTCTTTGATATCAACGTACCTGACATGAGCGGGATTGAGATACTCAAAGCACTTCGTGATGCAGATGACAAAACACCGACTATCTTTATCAGTGCGCTTGTGGATATCAAATCCATCTCCAAAGCCTTTGAAATAGGTGCGCAAGACTATATAAAAAAGCCTTTTTTCCCCGAAGAACTGCTTATCCGTGTCAATGCAAAACTCTCTCCAAAAAACTCCAACAATGCCAAAATCCTTTATAAGGATCTTGAGTATGATCCAAATACAAAAACGCTTAAAAAAGGCTCACATATATTCGCTCTAGGTGAAGTTCAAGAAAAACTCCTCAATGTCCTCTTGACAAATCTGGGTCAGGTTATTGATAAAGATATACTTCTTGATTGTCTTGAAAAACCCTCTCCTACAGCACTTCGCGTAGCCATCACAAAACTCAAACAGACAACAGGCATAGAGATAAAAAACCTCAGAGGCATAGGATATACGATTGAATAAGGTAGAGATTGAATCTTTTTTAAAGAGTTTTTTACTTTTTTTTCTCTCTCTAGGTTCTTTACTTGTAGCCGTTTTTATCATTGACCAGCAAAAGGAGGTTCACCTCCTTGATGAGTCGCTTCTCACTGAGATGCGTTTATGCAGCTTTGATTTAAAATGCCCTCAATATGATATAAGTTTTGTAGAAAAAAGCTCACAGGATCTCTACTCTCTTTATAAATATGACAACACTTTGACAAGCTACTACGGTATCCCAAAATCCGAAAAGTACCTTATGCAAATTTCGCTCAATGCGGATAAATATAACTCAAAACTGCAAACACTTGAACATAAAGCCTTATGGAATTTTTTTATTATTTTGGCAATACTTTTCTTCTTGTCTATACTTTTTTCATTTTATGCACTCTACCCGCTGAGAAATGCTCTTTTGCTCACCCATGAATTTATTCGTGATATTCTTCATGACTTCAACACTCCGCTCTCTTCCTTGCGTCTCAACAGTGCGATGCTGGAAAAAGAACTCGGATCAAACACAAAAATAACACGTATCCAACAAAGTGTAGAAAATATTCTCAACTTGCAACAACATCTGCGTTCTTATCTTCAAGACCACTCTCTACAAAAAGAGCTCTTAGATTTACGAAAAATTCTCGAACAAAGAGTACAAAATCTCAAAGGAAGTTATCCCGACATCACCTTTAACTTAGATATCGGTCGCGTCAGTGTTTTTACTTCCAAAGAGGCTTTTGAGAGAATTCTTGATAACATACTCTCCAATGCTGCTAAGTACAACAGAAAAAACGGTTTTGTAAAAATCAAATTTGATGCGAATTTTCTCCATATAACAGACAACGGCAAAGGTATCAAAAACATCAACAAAATATTTGAGCGCTTTTATAAGGAACAGGAGAGAGGTATAGGTATCGGGCTTCATATCGTAAAAAAGTTGTGTGATGAACTTGCTATCAAGATAAGTGTCCAAAGCGAACTAAACAAAGGGACACAATTTTCCCTTGACCTCTCAAAACTAATGCTTCACTAACATTACTATGGAATAATGACACTATTAAAATAAATGGAGAAAAAATGAAAACTTTTCAAATTGCTGCGACTACTTTACTTTTAGGTACTTTCAATTTTGCTGTGGCAAATGATGATGTTGATGCGCAAATCGCACAAATAAATAAGGCACCTGCTCAGGAGAGAGTGCAGCTCATGAACGAGTTTAAACTCAAGTTATCGACACTCAGTGCACAAGAAAGAGAAGAAGCGATAACAAAACTTCAAGCAAAAACGCAGAATCAAGAACAGGTACGAGAAAGAATCCGCCAGAACCAAACTGAACCAACGGAGAATATGAAAAGGAGCCAACAGATGAACCAGCTCAAAAGCACAAGCCCGATGATGCAGCAAAACAATATGGGTTCAGGCGGTAGCCAAATGCAAATGGGTAAAAAATAATTTTTAAGAGGGGTTTTTTATGACTAAGATAGCTCTTTGTCTTTTTGGCGTTGCGACTGCAACGCTTTTTGCGTTTAACGATAGCGACTTAGATGGAGTTGATGACAGCAAGGATTTATGTCCAAATACCTCCATGAGCGAATTAGTAAGCGCTACGGGATGTACTACCCAAACTTTGGGAGGCGAACATCATTTTGACCTCATTTACGGTTTGGATTTTAATGATCTCAACTACGAAACACTTGAAAAAACCAATACGCTCTCTCAGACTTTTCAAGCAGATTATTATCACAACAAATTCTCTCTGCAATTTAGCACCTCATACTATACCTCAGAGAGTAATTCTTTTGATGATAGCGGTATGAATGACTCGTTTTTGGGTGCGTATTATACTCTTGGCACTTCCAAAGATACAAACATTAGATTTGGTGCGGGAGTGATTTTGCCTACTTATAACGCAGAGTTTAATAACAACAATACAGACTATGTCGCTTCGGCAAATATAAGTCACATGGCAGGAGACATCAATCTTTTTGCGGGTTACAACTATACAATAATCAACGATGACAACATCAAATCAGGTACAGATTCTATCCAATACCAAAATACAAACGCTATCACGCTTGGAGCCGGTTATTATCCGACCCAAAAGCTCTATGCAAGTCTTGCATACAATACGGCGGATAGTATTTATAAGCATGTAGAAGATATAGATACCGCTTCATTGTATATGTTTTATACGATAGACACCCACTGGTTTAGCACTTTCAACTATGCTTATGGCCTCAGCGACAGTGCGAGTGACAATGCGCTCTCAGCACGTATAGGTTACTATTTTTAGACTTCTGCCCAAATCTTTTAGAAGACAAGTTCTTCCATCAGGTCTGGGGTATCTTCTCGTCTAGGCGGTTTTGAGATATCTGAAAAATACTCTTTTTTGCCGTTCACTTCTGCCTCTATGATACCTTCAGGTGTCTCAAACTTCCTTGGTATCTGTGGATAGAGTACAAGCAGTTTTTGATAATATTTCGCAAACGCAGGTGCGGCTATTTTACCTCCTGTCTCTTTTTTGTACATAGGAGAGTTGTCATCATTCCCAAACCATACAACCGTCTCAATACTCGGAGAATAGCCCACAAACCAACCATCTACATTGTTGTTTGTCGTACCGGTTTTACCTGCTATTTCGATCCCTGCTACCCTTGCGTTTCTTCCCGTTCCGCGCTCAACCACATCTTTGAGTATAGATGTGAGGATAAATGATTGGGTAGGTGTAGTCACTTCTCTTGTAGAGAGCGTTTTTTCATAGACATTATTTGAGCCTTTTTCTATACTTGAGATAAGGTTTGTCTGCACCTGCACTCCATAGTTGGAAAAAGAGGTGTAGTATTTTGCAAGCTCAAGCGGTGACATAGACAAAGTTCCCAAAGAAAGTGAGAGGTCATTTGGCACATCTCGGATATCAAACTTTTTAAACTCTTTGATAAGTTGCGCTAGCCCTATCTCATTTACAAGGTTGATAGTTGCTAAGTTATTTGAGTGGACAAGTGCTTCTCTGAGACTTACGATACCGTTATAACCTCTTTCATAATTTTTTGGCTGCCACTTTTTCTCTTCACCGTTACTATCCTTATATACATAAGTTTTGGCGATATCCACAAGCTGCGAAGCTCCTGAATATCCTAAGTCAATAGCCACTTGATAAATGAAGGGCTTAAAGGATGAACCGGGCTGGCGTTTTCCTTGTGTTGCACGGTTGAAAGAACTCTTTTTATAATCCACGCTTCCCACAAGTGCAAGGATATCTCCTGTCTGTGAGTCAACACTTACGAGAGCACCATTGAGAAGTGTATTGTTTGTATCATCCGTACCGCCGACATCTTCTTCATCTGATTCAGGTTCAACCTGCAGAGGTGTTTTTGTTTTTTCATACTCTTTGAGTCTTTTGATAGAAGCATCATAAGCAAATTTAAGTGACTCGCGCGCTGCTTCTTGAAGTTTAATATCAATAGTCGTATGTATTTCGTAACCGCCTGTTTTGAGGTCTTCTATGCCCATATCTTGCATGATTCTTGCAACTTCATCCACGATAAAAGGGGCTTTGTTTTGTGTAAGTGTCTCATCATGCACCTTCGGATTTTCCTCAAGCGATGTTTTGTATGTAGGCTCGTCTATCCATCCCAGTGCGTACATACGAGAGATGACGCGGTTTGCTCTGCCCATAGATATCTCATAGTTTTTTGTAGGTGCGTAGGTACTTGGAGCTTTTGGAAGTCCGACCAAAATTGCCATCTCTTTGAGTGTAAGGTTGGCTAACTCTTTGTGAAAATAGCCATCTGCCGCTGTTTTGATACCATAATATCCATGCCCGAAATAGATTTCATTGAGATATCTCTCTATGATCTCTTCTTTTGTTAAAGCCATCTCCAAACGCATAGAGAAAATAAGCTCCTTGATTTTACGAGATATCTTTTTTTCTCGTGTGAGAAGTTTGTTTTTGACGAGTTGCTGTGTGATGGTACTCGCACCCTCAACCATCTTCCCTGCTTTGATATCTTTGATAAGTGCGCGAAAAATAGCATCTACATTCACACCGGGATGTTCAAAAAATGTTGTATCTTCTATAGCTAAAAGTGCTTCTACGACTCTTGGCGGTATCTCGTTAAACGCAGCATAATAGCGATGTTTTTCATCAAAAACATTGGCTATCTTTTCTCCGTTTCTATCATAAATCCTACTTGTCATCGCAGGTTTATAATCCACAAGTTCAGAGATATCAAATTCGTAATTTTTGAGATAATATCCTATCGCTAAAAAAGGAGCGATGACTCCCAAAATCAAAAGCATAAAAAAAGTTTTTGTTAATATTTTCATTTTCTAAATTCCCTGTTGGCAAAATTTGCCTCTATAAGTGTTTTTGTATATTCTTGAAGCGGTGCTTGTATCGTTTGTGCTAAAACGCCATACTCCACCACTTTGCCATCTTTTATAACGCAGATATCTTCACAAAGAGCCGCTGCAGAATTCATATCGTGTGTGACAAATAAAATCTTAAATCCAAACTCTTTTTGAAGCTCTTTTAAAAGTTGCAAAATCAAAACGCGGTTTTTTGGATCGAGTGCTGTTGTCGGTTCATCAAGCAAAAGCAGCTTCGGATTTGACTCCAGCGCCATAGCCAAAACTACCCGCTGCAGTTGCCCGCCTGAGAGTTCAGGCGCAAAACGCTCCAGTAGTTCAGTATCAAGACCTACCTGTGTAAAAAGTTTTTTTACCTTTTCACTTTCTATAAAAAACTGTTTTTTTATTTTTGTCATAGGCGAGAGTGCCGTAAAAGGATTTTGCGGCACAAACGCGACACTTCCTCCTGCAACAAGCTCAAAATCAGCCTCATAAACAAAATCACACTCCATTGAATCAGGCAACATAGAGAGTATGGCCTTGAGCGTCAAACTTTTTCCACTCCCGCTTTGTCCCACAAGAGCAAGCGAAGAAGTTATACTAAACGCGATGTCCACGACTGTTCTACCCGCATGTTTGATACAAAGTTTTGAGACATTCATAGATTTATTTTATCACAAATGGGGCAAGTTTTTCGCACAAAACACGAAGCTCTTCTTCGCTTTGTCCAACTCGTGCTATAAGGCGTATGATCGCTCTTTTCACCGTCGGCTGGCGTATCGCTCCAACAGCATAGCCCTCTTTGCGTAAACTCTCTTTTATCTGCATCACTTTTTTGTTGTCATCCACAAGCAGAGGTACGATGAGCGCGTGCACTTTGACTCCCAGTTTTTCTTCCACTATTTTTTGGCGTTTTTGTATCTGCTCATGAAGAGTAGCTTTGTTTTGCTGCATAAACTTCAGAGCATTATGCGCCAAAAGTGTGTCATAAAGAGAGAGTGCTGTGGCGTAAATAAGCGGTTTGGCACGGTTGAGAAGATAGTCGATAATATGATTTGAAGCCAAGATGTAAGCTCCAAAACTCCCGTACGCTTTACCCAGTGTTCCCATTTTGATATGGTTTGCTTCTACTTTGATATCATAATAATCAAAAATTCCCATCAAATTTTCACCTATCACGCCACTGCTATGCGCTTCATCAACGATAAGCAGCGCATCAAACTCTTTTGCTAGAGCAAAAACTTCTTTTTCACAAAGGTCTCCATCCATAGAATAAACGCCCTCAACGGCTATTATCTTGCGTTTTGCAGAGCTTCTTGCAAGTAGCTCATGAAGCTCATGCATATCATTGTGCGCAAAAAACACAACATCTATAACACCGATATTTGAAGCCAAAACACCGGAAGCATGGTACTTTTCATCCATAAAAAGTGTATCTCCGCGTCGCACGAGTGCTTCGATGAGTGCGATATTGGCATTAAATCCGCTCCCAACAATCACGGCATCTTCAAAGCCGTTTGCCTCACAAAGAGCATCTTCAAAATCTTTATGGATTTGATGATAGCCATTGACGAGTAATGAAGCTTTTGGAGAGTGAAGCGGGAGTTTTGAGAGGGTTTGAGTAGTCTGCTCATGTAAGAGTTTATTGTGAGAAAGACCGAGATAATCATTGGATGCAAAATCCAAAAGTGCCGTATCCACGACTTCTCTGCTTCTATATCGCCCTGAGCGCTTGAGTGCAAGGAGCTCTTTTTCATAAAACATCAGACAAAAGTCCTAAGAACTTCTACACAAAGCCCCATTGCCGTACTTTCATAACCGCGGACTTCTTTGATATAAGATTTACAAAAACCCTCAACCATACACGCTCCAGCCTTTCCTCTCCACTCACCGCTTGTGAGATATCTCTCCAAATCATCCATATCAAAATCACCAAAAACATAATCCGTCTGCGAAATATCAATAATCTTTTTTTCTTTGGAATGATAAATCATGCAGGTGATGATAGAGGTGATATTGCCGCTTTGGGTCATGAGGATATTTCTGGCATCACTCAAACATTTTGCTTTGCGAAGGATGTGACCTTGTGAAGTCACTACGGTATCTGCGACTAAAAGAGGAAAATCTTCATAACCAAACGCAGCGAGATTTGCTTCATATTTTCCCAGTGTCGCCTGATAGACGAAGTTTTTAGGAGAGCTTGCGACTATCGCATCTTCATCAAAATCCACATTCTCCTGCACAAACGCAATGCCTGCGTTTTGTAAAAGCTGTGAGCGGGTTTGTGAGGAAGAGGCTAAACGCAACACTACAGACTACTTGAGAGTGCCACGCCCAAAAAGATAGCAACTGTTCCTAAAATAATATTTACAGGCACCATATATTTTCCGATAAGCTCAAGTGAGAATTTCGCGCCAACCATATTGCCTTCATTTAAAAGTCTCACCGCTCTATTTCTGCGCAGTATCATCACAAAAAGATTCACCGCCATGAGCGACCAAATGCCCTCTTTTATGTGTCTAAGTGTTGCATATTCTGTGTTTGAAAGATCATAACCTTTTATCATGATGATAGCTGTCAGAAGCAAAAGTATCACAAAAGGAACTACAATCGTAAAAAGACCCTTCAATGCATGCGCGATGCGCTCCATTCTATGTGCAGGAGATTCTATCTGCAAAAACGAAGGATGTGCGGCATAACGCATAGCAATCATCCCGCCGACCCAAACAACCGCTGAGAAAACATGTATAAAAACGATAAGCGTCTTATACTCCGCGAAAAACTCTTGCATTAGCTAAGAATCTCCGTGATATAAGCAAGAGAAGCTACTTTTGCTTCAGAGAGTTTACTTGCATCTTTGCCGCCTGCTTGTGCGAAATCAGGACGACCGCCACCGCCGCCACCCAAAATAGGAGCGATATTTTTGATCCACTCTCCTGCTTTTGCGTCTGCACCTTTGACACCTGCTGCGATAAGCACTTTGTCGCCTTTGACCTGAAAAAGCATGGCGCAAAGTTTATCGTTTTGGTTTTTTAGCTCATCTATTTTTTCTCTGATATCGCCGTTTAGGAGTTCTTCAACGACCACCGCAACTCCGTTGATATCGTTTGTTTTTATCTCGATTTTGACGCTCTCTTGTGCTTCTTTGAGCTCAGTTTTGAGTTCAGCGACATTTGATTTGAGTCTCGCGATTCCTGCCAAAAGATCCAGATTTTTGACTTCACTTTGTGCATCAAGGAGAAGCTCTCTTTGCCCTACAAAATAGTTATACGCTGCGTTGCCGCATACTGCTTCGATACGGCGCACACCGGCACTGACACCACTCTCTTTTGTGATGATAAATGAGCCGATATTTGCCGTATTGCTCACATGCACACCGCCACAAAATTCTATCGATGCGACTGCAAAACTGACAACACGCACCTCATCACCGTATTTCTCACCAAACTGCGCTTTTGCACCGCTTTTTTTGGCATTTTCTATACTCATAACTTCCGTAGTCGTAGGAAGCGCGCGCAGAACCTCGTAGTTGACACGGCGTTCTATCTCTGAGAGTTCTTCTGCGCTTACACCTTTTGGATGTGAAAAGTCAAAACGCAGGCGCTCTGCCTCAACAAGTGAACCTGCCTGAGAGATATGATCTCCCAAAACATTAAAAAGCACTGCATGAAGCAGGTGTGTCGCAGAGTGATGTTTGATGATCTCCAAACGTGAGAGATCAACCACACACAATACGCTCTCACCGACACAAAGTGTTTTATATACTGTAACTTCTGACATATTCAGACCAAAGAATTTTTTTGTATCTTCTA
>Ga0172377_10003659_pt1 | contig 15828 bp, 17 predicted proteins | sample Pumphouse3metaG_FD_119749 | JGI IMG/M metagenome (GOLD analysis project Ga0172377, IMG submission 119749) | Leachate microbial communities from a municipal landfill in Southern Ontario, Canada - Pumphouse #3 metaG | ecosystem: Engineered > Solid waste > Landfill > Unclassified | place: Canada...
AGGACCTGATTTCATGAAAAACTCCATAGGATGTATATTGATAAATTCCCGCAGTGAATTGTTTTCAAGGGCAGAAGCAAGAAGAACGATTTTTTATGCAAATATGGCAGGATGTATGTTTCCTGGGAAGCCACTGTCGGAAGCCACAGGCTCCTTGAAAAATTTCAGCATTCGGCAGACTATTGCTGAAGGCAATACATCATTGGAAGATATGCTTTTGAAGGATTCCAGGGAAGTGGTAGAAAGGGTGGTGAATTATACAATAAGAAGAATTAATGCTCCTAAAATATTGGCACTTTATTCAGGCAATCCCAAAACATCAAATACATATGCTCTTTGGAATATGGTAAAGGGAAATTTTGAAAACTATCATATCAATGAAATTCACGTAGAAAACGGCTCAGTTGTAGACTGCAAGGGTTGTCCATACAAGACATGCAAACACTATTCTCAAAGTACAAACTGCTTTTACGGAGGAATAATGGTTGAAGAAGTCTATCCTGCAATACTTGATTGCGATGTATTGATGATGCTATGCCCAAACTACAATGATTCAATTAATGCAAATATGTCGGCGGTCATAAATCGATTGACAGCTCTATACCGAAAAACTAAATTTTATGATAAACATTTTTACTCCATAATTGTATCAGGATTCAGCGGAAGCGACGTTTTAGCTCAACAGCTAATAAGTGCATTGAATATAAACAAAACTTTCATGCTTCCTCCAAAATTCGCTTTGATGGAAACAGCCAACAACCCTGGAGATTTTGAAAAGATAGAAAATATCAGAGAAAAAACTAAAGAATTTGCAGAAAATATTAAAAAAAGAGTATGTATGTATGGTGATTAATTATGATTATGACTATAGAAGATATTGACATAGAATACGTTTAATCGGGATGACAGGATTTGAACCTGCGGCCCCTAACACCCCATGCTAGTGCGCTACCAAACTGCGCTACATCCCGACAACATAATAAATTATAACGGAAAAACAGTGTTCTGTAAAGAGGTAAATTATTAAAATTACATATTGCATTTTATATTCCATTCTGTTAAAGTCTATGTATATATCTATGGCTATGGATAAATAAATTATAAGGATGTAAATAAATATGGATGATAAAGAATTATTCGGCTGCGGCTGTGAAGATGAAAATTGTGACTGCAATAACGATGAATTTGATGACAACTGTGAATGCGACTGCGGATGCGGTGACCATGAAGAAGAAATAATGACAATAACATTGGAAGACGGTACAGAGGTTGATTGTGCAATTATTGCAATATTCCCTGTTGAAGAAAAAGATTATATTGCTTTACTTCCATTGGATGAGAGCGAAGAAGACGGAGAAGTTTTCCTTTACGAATTTAAAGAACATGAAGATGGAATTGAATTGTTAGGTATAGAATCAGACGAAGAATATGAATCAGTGACAGAAGCATTTGATGAAATTCTGGAAGAAGCAGATTTAGAAGAATTATTTGATGACGACGAGTACGAAGATTAATATATATATATAAGGAACTGTTGAATTCAACAGTTCCTTTTTGCTGCATCTTCTAATTCACTTAATAATTTGTTTAAAAATTCCATACCGGAAATTATGGTTTTAAATTCTTCTTCCGAAATCTTTTCAATAATAGGTCCGAACATGCTTTTTAAATCTTTGTTTATTTGAAGAAGGGTTTCTTTACCTTTTTCAGTCAGCTTAAGTATGACAACTCTCTCATCTATTGAGCTGCGAATCCTGTGAATGAAGCCTTCCCGTTCTAATTTTTTGCACAAATTTGAAGCATTAGGGTTGCTGACATCAATGATTTTTGATATATTCCCCACTGTAGGCTCATCGCATTCATTAACGGCAATCAAAACTCTGCTTTGCATTGTAGTAAGACCATGAATTTCAACTATCGGCTTGTATGCTGTTTCAAAATTGGTGTTTGTGAGTCTTATCATATCCCATAATTGTTTTTTTAATAATTTGTCTCTCATAGTACACCTTACTTATTCAATATTTCCAAGAATTCTTCGCCGGTTATGGTTTCCTTTGCCTGTAAGAATTCTGCTAATTCATGTAGTTTATCCTCATTTTCCTTCAATATGCCTGTAGCTTTCTCGTGAGCTGATTTAATTATTTTCATAACCACTTCATCAATTTTGCTTGAAGTTACCGATGAGCATGTAAGTGATGAATCTGCAGATAAGTAAGGATTAGTCACGCTCTCTAAGGCCATCATACCGAATTCCTCACTCATTCCGTAACGGGTAACCATTGCTCTTGCCAATTTTGTAGCTTGCTCAATATCATTTGATGCGCCTGTTGTAAAAGTGTTAAATACTACTTCTTCGGCAGCACGTCCACCGGTGAAGGTTACTATTTTGTTAAAAGCTTCTTCCTTTGAAAGAAGAAAGGTTTCCTCTTCCGCAATCTGCATGGTATAACCCAATGCACCCGATGTTCGAGGTATTATTGTTATTTTATGAACCGGTGCGGAATCAGTTTGTTTTGCAGCCACCAATGCATGACCGATTTCATGGTATGCAACGATTTTCTTTTCCTTGGGGGAAATAACCGCATTTTTCCTTTGATAGCCTGCTATTACAACCTCTACGGATTCTTCCAAATCTTCCTGTGTAGCTTTGTCTCTGCCAAGTTTAACTGCTCTTAAAGCTCCCTCATTGATTATATTGGCCAGTTCTGCACCGCTTGCTCCGGCTGTTGCTCTTGCTATGGCGTTAAAATCAATATTTTCTTCTAATACTACATTTTTTGCATGAACCTTTAATATTGCTTCACGCCCTGCCAAATCAGGCAGCTCAACGGGAATTCTTCTATCAAACCTACCTGGCCTTAGCAAAGCTTTATCCAAGGTTTCAGGTCTGTTTGTTGCAGCTAATATTACAACACCTTTTCTTCCGTCAAACCCGTCCATTTCTGTCAAAAGCTGATTAAGTGTTTGTTCTCTCTCGTCATTGCCTCCGAATCCGCCGGAGTCTCTTTTTTTACCTATTGTATCTATTTCGTCTATAAAAACTATACAAGGTGCCTTTTCTTGTGCCTGCTTGAATAAATCCCTGACCTTTGCAGCCCCCATGCCAACGAACATTTCCACAAATTCTGAGCCTGATATGGAGAAGAAAGGAACCTTTGCTTCTCCTGCAACTGCTCTGGCGAGGAGAGTCTTGCCTGTTCCGGGAGGTCCTACCAATAGTGCTCCCTTAGGCATTGCCGCTCCTATTTTCTCATACTTTTTAGGATCATGAAGAAAGTCTATAATTTCTGTCAAAGCTTCCTTTGCTTCATCCTGTCCTGCCACATCATCAAAGCTTATGCCTGTTTGAGCTTCCACATATATTTTAGCGTTGGCTTTTCCAAACTGCATTGTGCTGCCCATTCTTTTTTGCATTTGTTTGGATAATAACTTGCCTATTCCTATGAAGATTACAAGAGGCAGTATCCAGGATAGCAGTGCGGTGAGCAATATATTTGTTTCTTTTTCAATCACTCTGTCAAATTTAATATTATTTCCTGCAGCACGCAATCTGTCAACCAACATAGGGTCTTCAAATCTTCCCGTTTTATATATGGTTCCTTCATTTTTGCTGGATAAAAAAGCAATTTGTTTGCTGTCAATTTCAACTGTGGTTACTTCTTCTGCTTCTACCATATTTAAAAATGTTCCATAATCAACCTCTACGATTTGAGATTGAATTTTTTGGAAATAAGGAAATACTGCAGCATTCAATAGAATAATTACTAACATTACAATCATGTAGTAATATATAAATGGTTTCTTTGGATTTTGTTGTTCTTTCATATGTCATCCTCCTCTAATTAACAAAATATGTATACACTATATATATTATATATTATAACCATTAAATATTAAAGTAATCTTAAGAAAATAATAGAGCGATAAAGATGCTTTGCCTCAACAAGGGTTTATAAAACAGCTCAGGAATTTATTATGGTATTATATAAAATTTATTGATAATTTTTTTGTTAGGCTTGAGTTGACATTAGTATTATGGTATGATAGCAATTATTAAAAAGCAATTAACAATAAGAAAAGGAGACCAAGATGGCATTTATTATAAACGAGCCTTCCAGAACATTTGGAGAATATTTACTTTTACCAAATTTGACTACAAAAGACTGTATTGTTGAGAATGTTGATTTAAGAACACCCATTACCCGGTTTAAAAAAGGCGAAGCTCCTGAAATAAAGCTTAATATACCTTTTTCTTCAGCTATAATGCAATCTGTTTCTGATAACAATATGGCAATAGCCTTGGCGAAAAACGGCGGCATATCTTTTATCTATTGCTCACAGTCAATAGAAAGTGAAGCAGAAATGGTAAAGAAGGTTAAAAAGTATAAAGCCGGATTCGTAATTAGTGATTCTAATTTAACACCGGAGCATACACTAATGGATGTATTAGATTTGAAAGCAGAAACCGGTCATTCAACCATGGCTATAACAGAAGATGGCTCTTCTTCCGGAAAGCTTCTTGGAATTGTAACCGGAAGGGATTACAGAACAAGCCGAGATTCATTGGATAAAAAGGTGAAAGATTTTATGACTCGCGGAGAAAAGCTGATAGTTGGAAAAGAAGGAATTACCCTTTCTGAAGCCAATGATATAATTTGGGAGCACAAGTTGAATTCTCTTCCCATCGTAGACAAAGATTTTAGATTGGTATACATGGTATTCAGAAAAGATTATTCGGAAGACAAGGAAAACCCGAATTCCTTGTTGGACGCTCATAAAAGATATGTTGTGGGAGCAGGTATTAATTCTCGGGATTATAAGGATAGGGTTCCTGCCCTTGTCGAAGCAGGAGCAGATATTCTTTGCATAGACTCATCTGAGGGATTCAGTGAATGGCACCATGAAACAATTAATTGGATAAAGAAAACATATGACAGCAAGGTTAAGGTAGGAGCCGGCAATGTAGTTGAGAAGGAAGGCTTTAAATATTTGGCTGATGCAGGTGCTGACTTTGTGAAGGTAGGTATCGGAGGAGGCTCAATCTGCATTACACGTGAGCAGAAGGGAATAGGAAGAGGCCAGGCTTCAGCTGTAATGGATGTTGCTAAGGCACGGGATGAATATTTCGAAAAAACCGGAGAATATGTGCCTGTATGCTCGGACGGTGGAATCGTTTTGGATTATCATATAACCCTTGCATTAGCTATGGGAGCAGACTTCGTAATGCTTGGAAGATATTTTGCAGGATTTGATGAAAGTCCTACCAATAAAATTAAATACGGAAGCGGATACGTTAAGGAATATTGGGGAGAAGGCTCCAACAGGGCAAGAAACTGGGCAAGGTATGATTTAGGAGGGAAAGAAGGGCTTCAGTTTGAAGAAGGTGTTGATTCCTATGTACCTTATGCAGGCAAGCTTGATGACGGACTTGGAAGCACTCTTCATAAAATAAAATCAACCATGTGTAATTGTGGCACAAAATCAATCAAGGATCTTCAGACAAATGGTAGACTTACAGTTGTTTCAGCTACAAGTTTAACTGAAGGCGGAGCACATGATGTTATTTTGAAAAATCAATAGGCATTAAGAGTAAAATTTCGAATTTCGCTGTAGTTTCTAAGGTCCTAATAATTTTTCTTGCAAATATATGATGTATTTGCTATACTATATGTAGAAATTCGTCTTGATATATGAAAAGGTAAATTTGTAAGGAATTGGTAAACATTTTTTAATAATGACACCAAAAAATATAGTGTACACTCGAATAAATATAATGAAATAAATTAGCCCCCCTTGTAAAGAGTTATTTAATAAATCTTTACCCTGTAAAAATGATTTCTAATATAGAAATCATTTTTTTGAATACTTCTCTGTCCCCTTTAAATTTAACAAACCTGTACCTTTTGAAAGTACAAGAATGAGTTTAATATGTATGGGGACACACCTCTGGATACATAATGTTCCCAATTATACTGAAAGGATAAAAATATGAAAGAAATTCCTAAAATTATGGCAATTCAAGATTTGTCAGGGGTTGGGAGATGCTCATTGACCGTGGTTATTCCAATTATGTCGGCTTTAGGATGTCAGGTTTGTCCCTTGCCCACAGCATTATTAAGTAATCACTCTGAATACAAGGATTTTTATTTTTTTGATTTTACAGAGCACATGGAAGAATATTATTCATTCTGGGAAAAGAATAATTTTTGGTTTGATTGTGTATACAGCGGATTTATAGGCTCTGAAGACCAAATAAACATCATTCTTGACATTATTGACAAGGTAAAGAAAAAAAATAATAAAGCATTAATTGTGATAGACCCAGTAATGGGTGACCACGGCTGTACTTATGCTACTTATAATAATGAAATGATTACAAAAATGTCACATTTAGTAGAAAAAGCAGATATTATAACGCCGAATTTGACTGAAGCAAGTATATTGCTTGGGAAAAAATATTGTGATGAAAAAATCACTTTACCCCAAGTAAAAGAGTACCTGAAAGAACTATGTAATTTAGGACCTAAAATTTCCTTATTAACCGGTGTTATGACAGCTGAAGGCAAACATATTAACGTTTGTTACAACAGTGAAGAGAACAAGTTTTGGCTGGCACCCTTTAATTATGTCAACAAAAGATACCCCGGCACCGGTGATTTGTTTAGCTCATTGTTTCTAGGGTATTATATGAAAGGGAAGAGTCTTCCTGAAGCAATGGAAGAAGCAGCAAGATTTGTTTCACTTTCCGTTCTTATCAGTTACAAAGCAGAAGTACCAAGCTCAGAAGGAGTAATTTTTGAAAAAATTATGAAAGAATTATATAATGAAATTTCGGAATATAAATATACGAGCATTTAAATATAAATTTAGAATAGCAGACTAACAAGTATATTTGTATGCTTAAGACATTTAATGGGGGTGAATTATGAATAAAAAATTTGATTATTTTATTAAAAAAATACCTGATAGTATTCACAATAATACTAAATCATTAATAAGTGATAATATAGCAATTTTTATACCTGAGAAATTTGTTACTAATCAACTTATGAAGGTTGAAGAGTATCATTTTGTAATTTTTTATTCAACTCCTCCACCGATTACCATATGTGAAAAACAGTATAAATTTAAAAAAGGGAGTATTATTTTTATGTCACCCGGTGATGAAATTTTGGTTCATCCTTTTGATACTCCAATACACGCTAAATATATGACCATATGTGTAAACAAGGAATTTTTTGAGACAAGTTATAAGCAATTAGGGATTGAAGGCAGGCCTTTGTTTAAGAAAGTAAACAGTATATATAGTAATCAATTATTAGATGCAATTGAATCGTTAATGTTTGAATTGTTAAACTATGGAAAAATAAATCCGATAATGATTGAAAGCTTAGAAACCCGCTTAGTTATACAATTAATGAGAGATTCAGAACTAGAATTGAAAGAATTATCAAATGATAACAATATAGATATGGGATATGTGAAAGATGCAATAAAATTTATAGAAACATATTACAGTAGCAATATAAAAATTAAGGATATATGCGATGCAATATATATTAGTCCCGCCTATTTTCAAAGAATATTTTTGAAATCTACAAATATGACCCCTTATCAATATATAATGGATTGCAGGTGTAAAAAAGCAAAAAAAATACTTAGAACAATGGATACACCTATTGAGGAAATAGCTAAAATGTGCGGGTTCGTTAATGTTGCACATTTTTCGTCAACTTTTAAAAAACGAGAAGGAATCTCTCCGCTCACTTATAGAAAAAGATAGTATAAAAAAAAGCTATCTCAAACGACAAAAAAGATGTGTTGACATACATAAATATCTGTGCTATTGTAAACAAGTATTACAGATGTATTTATAGATATCACATGTTTTTAGAGGTTATATAACTATTGTGTGTATATAATTTCTGAAAATATGTGATTTTTTTTAACTTACATTAGGATATAATAAAAATTAGGAGGTACCTCATGAATAAAGGTACAGTAAAATGGTTTAACGCAGAAAAAGGATTTGGATTTATTACTACAGATAGTGGAAAAGACATATTCGTTCATTTCTCAGCTATTGAAGGAGACGGATTCAAATCATTAGATGAAGGTCAACAAGTAAGCTTTGATATTACTCAAGGTGACAAAGGCGACCAAGCAACAAACGTAAATAGAATATAATTATATCTATAGCGTATGAGCGTTAAAATCGGGAATTATACCCGATTTTTTCATTTTTGCACTAATGACATCATATATTGACACGATGTTATAGATAATTAGCTCAGTAAATTCAACACAAAATAAATCAAGCCTGAAGTATGTTTAAATAAGTGCAGTTTTTATATAGATTTGGGGGAAAGAAAAGAGAGAAAACAAATATGAAATTTGAAAATTTAAGAATAATTGAACCAATCCTTAAGGCATTAGCAGAAGAAGGATATAAGGCCCCGACACCTATACAAGAACAAGCTATACCACATGCACTTGAAGGAAAAGATATATTAGGATGCGCACAAACAGGAACAGGCAAGACAGCAGCATTTGCTATTCCTATAATACAGAATATACACGGTCAGGGTAACAAGGGATTAAGTCGTAAAATACAATCATTGATATTGACACCTACAAGGGAGCTTGCAGTGCAGATAGAAGAAAGCTTCAAAACCTACGGACGATATACAAACCTAAAATATTGCACGGTATACGGTGGGGTATCTCAGAAACCTCAGACTGAAAAGCTCAGAAGGGGTGTAGACGTATTGGTTGCTACCCCGGGCAGGCTAATTGATTTGATAAATCAAAGGCAGGTTAATTTGAGCAATGTATCAATGTTCGTTCTTGATGAAGCTGACAGAATGCTTGACATGGGATTTATACATGATGTTAAAAAAATAATTTCATGTATTCCTAAGAAGAGACAAACGCAGTTTTTTTCAGCTACAATGCCTAAGGAAATTACTGAACTGGTAAATTCCATTGTAGTTAATCCTGTCAAAGTTTCAGTAACACCTGCTTCATCTACAGTTGATAAGATAAAACAATCCGTTTACTTTGTAGATAAGGCTAACAAGAAAAAGTTGCTTGTATATCTCCTAAAAAATAAAAATATTGATTCAGCTTTAGTATTCACAAGAACGAAACATGAGGCTGACAAGGTTGAGAAAGATCTGAAAGCAAATAAAATAACAGCACAGGCAATCCATGGAGATAAATCTCAAAGTGCAAGGCAGATGGCTTTAAATAATTTTAAGTCAGGCAAAATAAAGGTTCTTGTTGCAACAGATATAGCAGCAAGAGGAATAGATATAGATGAATTATCTCATGTAATAAACTATAATCTACCGAATATCTCAGAAACTTACATCCACAGGATAGGTCGTACAGGCAGAGCAGGTCTTGGAGGAACATCAATTTCATTCTGTGAATATGAAGAAAAGGAGTATCTTAAAAACATACAAAAGTTAATCAAAAAAACAATTCCGACTGTAGAGGAAAATCCATATCCTATGCTAATAACATCAATCATTCCCAAGAATGGTAAAGCCCAAAGAGATAATAGGTCAAAAAAATCAGAACTTGAAAAAGCATGGATTAATAAAAATTCCTTTTTAAAGAAATCTTCTAAGAAATCTTATTCAAAATACGCAAGCGAAAGATATCAATAAAAACATCTCCCCTAGGGGAGAAGAACTCTCCGCTCACTATAGAAAAAGATAGTAAATAAAAAAAGCTTGACCAATCTTTAGTTTTAAAGTATAATTCACGTTATGTCTAAAATTATGGGTTAGAAAAAGGGACTGCCAATAATGCATAAGCTTATACTTATGCAAAGTATAAATTTTTATAAAAGATTTATACCTTTAAAAGACTTCTAAGTCAATTCAAAGAAAAAGGTTGGTGGTAATATGAGAACCAAGAAAATTTACCCAATTTTGATTTTAACAGTTGCAATGAGCTTTATTATTATAACTTACGGTATCAGTAAAGGTAAGTTCAAAACCTATGCTTTTGCAGAGAATTTTGCTGAAAAATCAGCAAAGTCTGAGGAACAGGCAGCAGTCGAAGATACGGCAGCAGCTGAACAAACTAAAGAAATAAGTGAAAGGGACACAAAAGCAAAACTTACACTAAAAGAATTAAAGCACCATATTGAGAGAAGCGGAGTAGAAAATAAGACAACTATAGCATATAAAAACGATCAATATATTGACTACGAAGAGATAGTCCAAGAACAAGAGCCAGCCTCCAGAGGCGGCTTCAGATTCAACTATGAAATGGATATGGTAGCTACAGCTTATGATTTATCTTATGAAAGCTGCGGGAAATATCCAGACGACCCTTACTATGGAATAACAGCATCCGGCACAAAAGCTCAGCCGGGTACAGTTGCGGTAGACCCTGATGTAATACCTCTTGGTACGAAGCTATATATAGCTTCTACTGATGGCAGTCCTGACTATGGTTTCGCAACAGCCCTTGACACGGGCTCAGCAATAAAAGGGTACAGAGTAGACTTATTTATGGAAGACAACCGGGATGCATTGGATTATGGCAAAAGACAGGTAAAGGTCTATGTTTTAGAATAGGGAAAGAATGTCCCTGAATGGAGGAAAATTGCTGGCGACAGCAATTTTTCTATTTTTTGTATGGTAAAATCAAGCAAAATGTTGTATATTGATTATAACAAAATGTAACTTTGAGAGGAAATTATGAAGAAGCCAATTTTTATAGGGGTATCAGGTGGTACCGGTTCAGGTAAAACAACAATTGTAAACAGGATTTGTTCTGAGGTTCCAGAAAAAAGTGTAGCAATTATGGAGCATGATTCTTACTATAAGGACCAAAGTTCAATGACATATGAACAAAGATGCCAAATAAATTACGACCATCCATTTGCATTTGATACGGAGCTGTTTGTGCAGCATATTAAGGAATTGAAAGAAGGAAATTCAATTTCAAAGCCTATTTATGATTACAGTATACATAACAGGAAAAAGGAAACAATTATTGTTGAGCCTAAGGAAATAATAATTGTGGAAGGACTTTTGGTGTTTTATGAAGAAAGAATAAGAGAACTCTTAGATATTAAAATTTATGTTGACACAGATGCAGATATAAGAATTCTCAGAAGAATTATAAGGGACATGAATGAAAGAAAAAGAAGTCTTGATTCTGTAATTGGCCAATACTTAAACACAGTAAGACCTGCTCATGAACAGTTCATAGAGCCAAGCAAAAAATATGCGGACATTATTGTAACTGAAGGAGGCAACAATATGGTTGCTGTTGACTTGATGGTTACTAAAATCAGGTCTTTGTTAAATATGAGTAATTAAGAAACGGAAATGCAAGGAGTAAATATTGATTAAGGAAATAATTGTGGTTGAAGGAAAAGCAGACATTTCAGCAGTCAAGAGAGCTGTTGATGCCCAGGTGATTTCAACCAATGGATTAGGCATAAACGACAAGATAATTAGTATTATAAAAAAGGCATCAAAAAACAGGGGAATAATAATATTTACTGACCCGGACTACCCGGGAAAGAAAATCAGAAATATACTAAGCTCAGAAATTGAAAACTGCAAGCATGCATTCATACCCAGGGACAAGGCAAATAAAGACGGAGACATAGGAGTCGAAAATGCATCAAAAGAAGCTATAATTGAAGCATTGAAAAATGCCAGAGCTGAAATTGCAGAGAACAGACAGGAGTTTTCCAATAGCGATATGGTATACTACGGTTTAGCAGGGAATGATAATGCAGCTAAAAGAAGAAGCGTTATAGGTGACGAATTAGGCATAGGATATTGCAGTGCAAAACAATTTTTAAAGAGGCTTAATTCCTTTGGCATAACCAAAGAAGAATTGGAAGATGCTATTGATAAAACAATCGAGGATATTAATGGATGAAATAAAACTATATTCACCAAAAGTAATGATGGACATACTTGACAGGTATGGATTTAAATTCAGCAAGGGTTTGGGGCAGAATTTTCTCATTGACGGCAACATAACAAAAAGAATTGCAGAAATAGCTGATTTAGATAACAGCTCAGGGGTTTTGGAAATAGGACCCGGCTTTGGAACTCTGACACAAGCTTTGTGCAAGAAAGCAAATAAGGTAGTTGCCATAGAAGTTGATAAGAGCTTAACAGAGGTTCACAAGGGCATACTTAATTATTCCAATCTGAAAATTATTTATGAGGATTTTTTGAAGCTGGATGTAAAAAAAATCATAGAAGAAGAGTTCAAGGGGCTCGATGTAAAAGTAGTTGCAAATCTGCCATATTATATAACCACACCAATAATAATGAAGATATTGGAAGAAAAATATAAAGTTTCTAAAATCGTTGTAATGGTACAAAAGGAAGTGGCACAAAGACTGAATTCGAAAGCCGGTACAAAGGAATACGGTGCAATAACTCTTGCCGTTCAGTACAGGGCAGACACTGATATAGCAATGATAGTTCCAAATTCCGTATTTATGCCGAAACCAAAAGTTGATTCTGCTGTTGTGGAGTTTAAAATTCTACCAAAGCCTAAAATCGAAGTGCTGGATGAAAATATGCTTTTTGCGGTAATAAAAGCATCATTTAGTCAAAGGCGAAAGACAATTTTAAACGGGTTAAGCAACAGTTTAAACCTTTCAAAAGAATTAATAAATGAATCTTTAGTTTGCGCAGGCATAGATTCGGGTATAAGAGGTGAGAAACTTACCTTAGAGGAATTCGGTAGGATTTCAGATGAAATATTCAAAAGAGCAAAGGATTAGGAGGAGTTTAATGAAAATTTATACGAAAACAGGTGACAAAGGGCAGACATCTTTATATGATGGTACAAGAGTTGATAAGGATTCATTAAGAGTCGAATCATATGGAACAGTTGATGAGCTAAATTCTTATATAGGTTTTGCTTCGAAGTTTATTGATGATGAAAGTATTAATGAGAGTCTTAAGAAAATTCAAATGCGATTGTTTTTTGTGGCAGGCGAATTGGCTACTGTAGAAGAAGAAAAATACATCTACAAAGTTAAGGAAGAAGATATAGCTGCTTTGGAAAAGATAATAGATGATTATCTGCCTAAAATAAGCGGAGCGGATGCATTTATAGTGCCCGGCTCTTCTGAATCTTCAGCCGCTCTTCATGTTGCAAGAACTATTTGCCGCAGAGCTGAAAGAAGAATTATATCCTTAAAACGCCATGAAGAGGTAAGTGATACACTTCTAAAGTTTGTAAACAGGTTGTCCGATGTATTATACACATATGCAAGATATTTGGAAAGCAATTTGACAATAATGGACTTTGAAAAAGCTTATAACGAAAAGCTTTAACATATATTAAAGAAAAATTAAGATTAATAATATTTACAAATGCTTTATTTGTGATATCATTGTCTTTGATATATGTTTGGAGGAAATTGATGAAACGTTTTTTTAGAGTATTTTTTATTTCGCTGATTTGTTTTTCTTTGATTGTTGCGGGTGGTCTGATATGGCTGAACGGCAGCTTAACTGAGGGAAGTGCTGATGCTTCTGATATATTTAAGATACTAAGCAATGACAAGGACGATAGAATAAATGTGCTTGTGCTTGGATTGGAAAATACCAGGTCTGATACTATCATGATTGCCAGTTACGATACTAAAAATAAGACCGGCGATGTTATTTCCATACCCAGGGATACATATGTGGACAGAGATGGATTTGTGAACAGCGGTAACAATAAGATAAATTCCGTATACACAGTAAAGGGTATAGAAGGGTTATCAGAAATTATTTTAAATATAACAGGGATTAAAATAGACAAGTATGTTACAATTGATTACGATGGTGTAAGAGCTGCGGTGGATTCTGTTGGCGGAGTAGAAGTGGACGTGCCGTTTCACATGAGATATACCGATCCATATTCAGACCCACCTTTAGATATAAATATACCTCCGGGAGAACAGCTTATAAAAGGCGATAGAGCCATGGAGTTTTTAAGATTCAGAAAGACTAATTATGCAGGTTATTCCGGATATTCTGACGGAGATTTAGGACGTGTTGAAGCACAGCAAGGTTTTGTAAAAGCAGCAATAAAAAAAGCATTGACTTTCAGATTGCCTTTGGTTGTAAAAGAAGTTTACCCACATATTGATACTGACTTTTCCTTGATGGAAGCAACATCCTTGGCAATGGGAAGCATAGGGCTTTCAATTGAAAATGTGAATTTTCACATACTTCCCGGATACACACAAACACGAAACGGTCTGTCATTTTATATTTTAGACTATTTAGAAACGAAAGATTTAATTTATTCGATATTAGAAATAGAATAAATATGAGATTCTTCACTGCGTTCAGAATGACGCTTTGCACTGTTATTCATAGCAATGACACAATAAACGCCTCATAAGAGGCGTTTATTAGTATGATTAATAAATATCTGTGTCAGATGGTGCTTTTTTATTTACCAGCATTTGTTCGCCTTTACGCACCATTTCTCTGACGCTGAGACCATTAACAATAGCAGGATACATATTTGATGTTGTACCTTTGATAATTGGTGTTCCAAGCTCTTGTGCTATTTCCATCTTTAAATCATTTATGGCTTGCTGAGCTTCAGGAACTACTAATTTATTTTTGCTCATACTATCGCTCCTTTCTTTAAATGAAGCTTAACATCAGCAATTTCATTGCCTCGTTATAATTAGTATTATCTTTGAATATAAAAATAAACTGTAAAAAATTTGTAATAAAAAAAGGGGACACACCTTTTTCAAAGGAATGCCGAACAAGGAAAGGGGACACACCTTTTTCAAAGGAATGTCCCCAATTGTGGATTTATCGTGGTACAGTTGTGGGTGTTTTAAGATCCCAACAGGAGGGTTTACATCTACGTCTTCTCCCGCCGGTGCCTGCAACATTATTGCATACAAATCCTCCACCGGTACCGAATACTTGGCCACAGCGTTCTTCTTCGCCTGCCCCCGCTACTCGTCTGTTTTCGCAGCGAAATTCCCTGTCGCTAATTCCCATTACATCTCTGTTGCTGCAGCGGAATCTTTCTCCGCCGGTACCTAATACATTACTGCAGCATCTTCTGCCTCTGTCACCAAGAACTTCTTCACAGAAATCTTCTGCAGCATCTAATAAATCATCACATCTTCTTCTGCCGCCTGTTCCTAAAACACCTCGGCAGCGTCCTGTTCCGTCAATACACCCTGGACCTCTCAGCGCAATTTCCTGAATGCCCGCAACTTCGTCTCGGTCTCTTCGTCTACATCTATTTCTACAACAACTCATCATAACACCTTATTCGTCTTAAATTTTGAGTCAAGCTCATTATTACTATATTCAAAATTGTACAAAGTGTTACGTCTGTCTAAAATTTTTTTTAGATAATATTAGCCGCCTCCTATTGGAGGAAAGATGGCGATAACATCGCCATCCTTGATAGGTGCATCCAAATTTGAATGTCTGCCATTTATTAAGTATATGGCAACATCTTCAGGACAAATTGATAAATGTTTAAGAACATCACCGGCAACGGTAAATGAGTTTAAGTCAAGCTTAATTATTTTGTCTCTGCCATCACGCAGTGTTGCAAATAAACGTATTTCAATCATTTATTCCACCAACGCTTCTTCCTTAAGCATTTCTTCTTCCAATCCTAATCGAATTAATGTTTCATTTGTTGGGAATGCATCAACCCAGCCACGAACATTGTAATAATCAGGCAGTGTAATAGCAATTTTACTTAATTCACCTTTTGATGGTCCTTCTTTAATAGGCTCTTCTGTTAAACGTTTTGGCAAGCGGTCATCTTCCGGCTTCATAC
>Ga0172377_10003660_pt1 | contig 15825 bp, 14 predicted proteins | sample Pumphouse3metaG_FD_119749 | JGI IMG/M metagenome (GOLD analysis project Ga0172377, IMG submission 119749) | Leachate microbial communities from a municipal landfill in Southern Ontario, Canada - Pumphouse #3 metaG | ecosystem: Engineered > Solid waste > Landfill > Unclassified | place: Canada...
CCACTTTTCTTTCCTGCTCGTGTTCAGAATAAAGTCATCCATTCCTTTGGAACGTTTGTAAGCACAGGACTCGATTCAATTTTGAATCTCGATGGGGTGATTTTTACTGGGGCATGAACCATCAAGTTCTTGTTTCGAACACTAGCGTTCATCTATAAGCCTTTGGTTAGAACAGCCTGACTCGCCTGTAATTCTGAATACATACAAAAAAGCTCAGGCCCGAAAAGAGCCAGAACCGGAAGGAAGCCAGGAACAAAAGAGAAACAAATTTTTCCCGGTTAACCGACTTCGGGCAGGATCTCCGGGAAAGGCATCCTTCTTATACGCTGTCTCTGAAAAAATCTTTCGGAAGCGTTGCGGAATTAGCCAATGGACCCGCATCGTACCTACCGAAGCAAGCAGAAATTTTCCGCCGCCGAGCCCGATTGCATATAAATTTCAGAAAAGCCTATAATCGGAAATCAGGCAATCAGGTACTCCGTAGCCGGCGTGCCCTTTTCAATGGAATCGATCACGGCGTCCACAGCCTCCTCACTTTCGATATGGCCGTACCACCAGTTTTCCGGATAGACGACCATAGCAGGGCCGCGGTCACAGACCTTGAGGCATCCCGTACTGGAAACGAGGGCTCCATCCAAACCGCGATCGGCGAGCGTTTCCTGAAGGTACTGCATAAGTTGCATAGAACCTTTTTTATTGCAAACCCCCTGCGGGGCCCCCGTGGCGCGGAAGGATCCGCAGACGAAGATATGATGCGCTGGTTTTTCCATATTTTTCTCCTTGAATTTGTTTGTTGTTACATGCAACCGGTACCGGTACCGCTACAAGAAACACCTGCACCGCAGGCCCCCGCTGTACGCAAAAGAACCTTGGGGATCGGACGGCCTTCCAGGACGGCACCTGCTATTTCCGATATCAGGCCTTCCGCAGCAATGACCGTGATGCCATACTCGGAAAGCACTTTCTCCGGAGCTTTTCCGGCACCGCTCACGAGAATGGCACAGCAATCGGGAAGGATTTTGGCGAGATCCCGCCAACGCTCATCTCCAGCTCCCGGGATGGGTGTGGGACGCTGGGACAGCAGGCAGACCTGACCCTTTTCAAGACCGAAGATCCAGAGTTCGGTGGCCTCGCCGAGATGTCTGTTGACAAACAGCCCTTCCATCGAAGCCACCGCAACATAAGGCCTTTCCGCAGTCGGTCTGATCGTCGCGGCCGCGGCAAGCAATTTAGCGATTTCTTCCGAGTTTTCCTTTCCCACGAGGCCGACCGCATCCGCCCTGCAACGCGCGCAATGCGTCATCTGTTTAATATACTGGCCAGCCTTGAGACGGAGTTCCTGCATAGCGCGTGCATCCGGTGTGGGCCGCCCTTCAAAGGCAGTTCCTTCCACATGCACGAGCGGAATGCAGTTCTGAATATCCGCCCCCAGGGCAGCTGCATATTTCGCGACTTCCACGGCATGTTCCTCGTTGATGCCGGGAATAATGACCGTATTGATTTTAACGATGATGCCGTGCTCCTTCAGAAGGCCGATGGCGAGCGTCTGGCGTTCCAGCAGAAGCTTTGCGGCTTCCACGCCCCGGTAAACATGAGGTCCTAGACGTACCCATGCATAAATTTTCGCCCCGATTTCAGGATCTACGGCATTGAGCGTGATCGTAACGTGTGAAATGTTCATTTTAGCGATACGGTCCACATATTCCGCAAGCCCGAGGCCGTTGGTGGCAAGACAGAGAATCTTGTCGGGATGATTTTTTCCGACGAGTTCCATGGTACGCAGCGTTTCGTCGGTGTTCGCAAAAGGGTCCCCCGGTCCGGCGATGCCCACTACGGCGAGATTGGGCACTCGTTCAAGCACGGAGTCCAAATACAGGGAGGCCTGCTCCGGAGCGAGAATGGTGCTGGTGACACCGGGGCGGCTCTCATTGACACAATCGTATTTCCGGTTGCAGAAATTGCACTGGACATTGCATTTGGGGGCTACGGGCAAATGGATGCGCCCTTTGGTATGGCGTACATTGGCATTAAAACAGGGATGTTCTGAAAAATCCATAAAGGCCTCCGTCCGAATTAGATGTAGGTGTAACCGATTCTCGAACCCATTTGTTTTGATTCCATAAGGGCGTTACAGACGCGATCGAAAAGATTGAGGGTACCGCGATAGCCGAGATGGAGAATTCGCTGACCACCGATGCGATCGTGGATGGGAAAACCGCAGCGGACGAGAGGAATTTCCAAGTTTTTCGAGAGATAGAATCCCTTGCTGTTTCCCATGACGAAGTCGGGAGCGAGCTTTTTCGCCTGCTCCAGCATGGTCGCGAAATCCGAATCATCGGCGATGACCGGCTCTTCGCGGCAATTTTTGAGGACAGCGCGGAGCCTCGTGGCGAAGGACTCGCTCTGCGCCCCGGTCGCCGCCAGCACAGGGATAATGCCGATTTCGTTGAGGAACGCGGCGAGTGAGATCACGAAATCCTCTTCTCCGTAGATCACCGCCCTTTTGCCGAAGCAGTATTTGTGACCGTCGATGTAAGCGTCGATGAGCCGCCCGCGGATCTTGAGCCACTTTTCCGGGGTCGTTTTCCCGGTGAACTGTTCCAGAGCCTGAAAGAACGCATCGCTGTTCTCGATGCCGATGGGAAGCGGAAGGTTCTCCCGGCGGACGCCGAAGCGCGACTCGAGCCACGCCGCGGCGTTGTGCTCCCAGGGCACGGACTGGCTGAAATACAACGTACCCGCCGCGCGGGACATGCGGCGTATGGCATCCAGGGGCGTTCCCCCTTCCGGAAGTTTTTGATACTCCGCCCACGAAGGACCATCGAGACTTTCGGAGTAATCGGGAAGCAGGGTGTAAGGTACGTCGAAGGACGTGAGAATTTCATGCATCTCGCGGAGATCTTCCGGAGAGACAAAACCCGGAATCAAATTGATGCGGCGACGGTCTTCCGGTTTCTCTTCCACCCCCCCCGTACCCGCGAGTTTCGAAACGACGGCATGGATCGCCTCGTGAAAGCCATCCATGTGCGTTCCCCGGTAGCTTGCCGTGGAAGCGTAGAACATCTCGGGAGCCGCATCGGGAGCATTCTCGGCATGTACGGCACGAGAAGCTTCGTATTGCCGGAGATACATGGGAATGTTCTCCCCGATGGTTTCGGAAAGACAGGTAGAAGTGATACCGATTGCTTCCGGGTGATACTGACGCGTGACATTGCCGATAGCCGTAAGAAGATTGTCCCGACCGCCGAAAATGGCGGTCGCCTCCGTAAAATTGGAAGAGGCAATGTCGATGGGCTCGCGGAAATGACTGATGCCATAACGGCGGATATAGGTGGAACACCCCTGCGATCCGTGGATGAGAGGAATGCAACCGGAAATTCCCCGGAAGACGAAACACGCTCCCAGCGGAGCGCAAAGCTTGCAGGCGTTGCGCGTAGATGTGTAGGGTTTCGATGCCTTACGGATATGTTCAGTGGAACCGGTCAATGGGCCCTCCCCGCGTATTTGAGACGCGCCGGTGAAAACTTCCAGACCGGACTCATCATGGAAGAATGCACCTCTTTGCAGAAGTTGTACATACCTTCAAATCCCGCAAGGGCTTCCTTGCGTTCGTGATTGTGATCGCAGAAGGCGATGCCCATTTTGTAGGCGATGGGCCGCTCCTTGACGCCGCCGATGAGAAGATCCGCGCCCTTTTCCAGAATGAACCGGGAAAGCTCCAGCGGATTGGTATCGTCACAGATGATGGTCCCTTCATCCGTGATCTCCTTGAGGTAATTGTAGTCCTCCTCCGTGCCGGTCTGTGAGCCCACCACCACCGTCTTGATTCCGAGATGCCGGAGCGCCTTCACCAGAGAAAAGGCCTTGAAGGAACCGCCCACATAGATCGCCGCCTTGTGGCCCTCCAGATCCTTGCGGAATTCGGCAATCTTGGGCAATAGCGCGGCGACTTCCTCGCGGACGACATCCTGCGTTCTGCGCATGATTTCCGGAGAGCTGAAGAATTTCGCCACATCGTAAAGAGCGGCGGACATATCCTCGATACCGAAATAGGACACGCGGATAAAGGGAATGTGATATTTTTCCTTCATCATTTTGGCGAGATACGTCATCGAACCCGAGCACTGGACCACGTTGAGGGCGGCCCGGTGCGCCCGGCCGATTTCATCCACGCGTCCGTCACCGGTCATGCCTGCGGTGACCTCCACGCCCATGCGCCGGTAATATTCCTTGATGATCCAGATTTCTCCCGCGAGATTGAAGTCGCCGAGAATGTTGATGCTGAAAGGGGAAACCGGGGTCGTGTCATCACGGCCGACCAACTTGAACAGGGCCTCGCATGCGGCGCGGTAGCCATCCTTTTTGGTTCCCTTGAACCCCTCCGAATGCACGGGAAGGACGGGAATCCCCTTTTCGCTCGCGACCCTGTGGCACACGGCTTCCACATCATCTCCGATGAGGCCTACGATACAGGTAGAATAGACGAACGCAGCCTTCGGGTGATACTTGTCTATCAATTCGGAGAGAGCCACGTAGAGTTTCTTCTCACCGCCATAGATGACTTCGTTCTCGCGGAGGTCCGTGGAAAAGCTCATCCGATAAAGTTCAGGACCGCTGGAAAGGGATCCCCGGATATCCCAGGTATAGGCCGCGCAGCCGATGGGCCCGTGTATCAGATGAAGCGCATCGGCAATCGGATAGAGGACAACGCGGGAACCGCAGAAAACGCACGCGCGCTGACTCACGGAACCGGCCGTACTCGCCTTTCCGCAGACAATGTCATAGAAGTCCTTGCCGTTTTCAAGGACCTGCTTTTTGCGTTCATCCAATATCTCGATCATGATTCATCTCCTCGAGGCGCAGCATCGATCTATTTCAAAAACCGGACGGGGTCTGTGACGTGACCCCGCCGGCAATCGCACGCGCATTGCCCGTGCGGAGTTACTACATCACCAGTTCGAACGATTCCTCCGGACTGTCCCGGTCCTTTCGGTCGAGAATCGCATTCAGAACCATTTCCAAAAGACGGAGCGACCCGCGATAGCCGACCAGGGGGAAGTAGGAATGTCCCACCCGGTCGTAGATCGGGAACCCGATCCGGATCAGAGGAATATCCTCGTCCCGCGAGATGTACTTGCAGTAGGTGTTGCCGAAAAGCAGGTCCGGCTCATGGTTCTTGACCAACTGATGGAAATAGAACATGTCCGCACCGGGTCCCGTCTTGACGATCACATCCTCACCGCAGAGCTCCTTGACCCGATCGTCGAACTTGGAATCGCAAGGAGTTCCGGTGACTACATGCAGGACCTTTATGTCCACGTCCCGGCAGAACCGGGCGAGAGCGAGCAGCATATCCGGATCCCCGACCAGGGAGGCCATTTTCCCGTGGGTGTACTGGCTCATATCCGTCATCACGTCCAGAAGCTGACCGCGTTCAAGCATCAGGGAATCCGGAACCGACACGCCCATGGATTCGTGGATGGCATTCACGAAGTCGTCCGTCGCCGAGATGCCGATCGGGAGATCGAGCATCTGGTACGGCACCTTGCACTTGGTGTCCAGAAGTTTGGAAGGAGCAAGCGTGCCTTCTCTCCCGAGGCCGAACGTCCACAGGGAGTCGCCGGCGCTTCTGATCTGCGCAATCGTCGCCCCTCCCTTGGGATACATGCGGAACTTGCCGTCCATGGGCCCGTTCACCACGTCCGATGTATCCGGGAACATCACATACTTGATTCCCATCTCATTTGCAATATGCTTGATCTCGCTCATGTCGCTCGGATCGACAAAGGAGGGGATCAGATTGATCTGATCAAGTTTGTTGCCCGTATTTTCGGAGAAATACTGGACAAAACTCGTGACCATATTGGAATAACCCGTAATATGGGAGCCCTTGAAGCTCGGGGTATTGGTATGCATGACGATCTTGCCTTCGGGAATCTTCCCTTCGGCCTTCGCCTTCTTGAGAATCTGGACGAGATCGTCGCCGATCACTTCCGAAAGGCAGGTGGTATGCACCGCAATGACATCCGGGTCGTAGAGCGCGAAGATGTTGGTGATCGCCTCCATGAGGTTCGCCTGCCCGCCGAACACCGATGCACCTTCCGTGAAGGAACTCGTCGTCGCCATGATGGGATCCTTGTAGTGCCTGGTGAGCGCACTCCGGTGGTAGGCGCAGCACCCCTGCGAGCCATGACTGTGCGGCAGGCACTTGTGAACGCCGAGCGCCGCGTACATGGCGCCCACCGGCTGACAGGTCTTCGCCGGATTGATGGTCAAGGCGGAACGTTCTTTGATTTCTTCTGGGGTATGTCTTAAAAGCATTGTTTTTCCTCCACCTTATTTTGTCCACGCATAACTTGCCGTGAGTTCCGGGCTCTTTTGCCACGGAGCCTGAGTCAGTTTGAAGGCGCGGGAATGCATCAGACGGTCGATTTCCCGGTAGAAATTGATGGCTCCCTTGAATCCCGCGAAGGGACCCATGTAATCGTAGCTGTGAAGCTGCTTGAAGGGGACACCGTGTTTCTGGACCACGTATTTTTCCTTGATGCCCGCGCAGATGATGTCCGGATGGTAAGTCTCGATCAGCTTCTCCGTCTCATAATGGTTGATATCATCAATCACCAAGGACTTTTCGATCATCTCCGGCATCATGCCGCGATAGTTGTTGAACTCGATGCCTTCGGACTCTAGTTTTTTGATCTCCGCCGGAGTCTTGCGTTCATGATAGCGCTTCGGATCCTTCTCCACCGTCAGCTGCTCGATGTTTCTCGAATCCGCATCCACCACGATGCCCGGGAGAACTTTGCTTCCTTCGTAGTCGTCACGGTGGGCGAACTCGTAACCGGCGGCAAGAGTCGTAACGCCTATCTCCCGGAAAAGATCCTGATAATGATGCGCGCGGGAACCGCCGACAAAAAGCATCGCGGTCTTTCCCTTGCAGTGCTTATACACTTCCTTGCGCACCGTCTCGACTTCAGCCATCTCCTTCTCGATGAACTTCTCAGTCCGTTCAATCAATTCCTTGTCGCCGAAGAACTGGGCTATCTTGCGGAAGGATTTCGCCGTCGCACCGGCGCTGATGAAATTAATCTTGAACCAAGGAATTCCATATTTCTTTTCCATCATCTCGGCGAGATAGTTGATGGAGCGGTGACACATCACCACATTGAGATCCACCATCTGGGACGAAATGAAATCGTCATAAGAGGAGTTCCCGCTGAAAGTCGTGTGCAGCGTAAGTCCGCAGGCTTCAGCGATTCTCTCGATTTCGAAGGCATCGCCGCCGATGTTGTATTCGCCGAGGATGTTGAAACGGAACTTGCCCGGCTTCGCCTTGTCGGAAAGTCCGACCACATCGGTGAACAGTTTGTTGTTCGCAATATGATGCCCGGCGGATTGACTCACGCCCTTATACCCTTCGCAGGAGAAGGCGAAAATGTTCACACCTGGATACTTTTCCTCCATGTCGCGGGCCACGGCATGAATGTCATCGCCGATCAGCCCCACGGGACAGGTGGAAAAAATACCGATTGCCTTCGGATGGAAAATCGCCACGGCTTCGTCAACGGCAGCCCGGAGCTTCTTTTCGCCGCCGAACACGATCTCGCTTTCCTGAAGATCCGTGGACAATGCATACGTCATGTAATTCGGGGAAGTGGGAGTTTCGGGATGCGTCTGGTTACGCCGCGTGAGCCACGCATAGAAGCAGCATCCAATAGGACCGTGAACGATTTGCACGATATCCCTCGTTGGACCGAGAACCACGCCGCGGCAACCCGCATAGCAGCAGCCGCGCATCGTGAGAATGCCCGGAACCGTTTTGGAATTCGCGAGAATTTCCGGGACCTTCTCACCGGGTTCTTCCACGTGATTGACAACGAACTGGCGGCTTCTCTTCTTTCCGGTCTTGGAAGGATACCCGGCAATCACTTCGGCCTTGAATTCGTCAGCATTTACAGTCATTTTTTCATCATGTGCCATGATTTTCTCCTGTTAGCCGTCAAGGACTTCATCGCCGCGCTCGCCCGTGCGGACGCGGACCGCATCACTCACCGGCATGACAAAAATCTTGCCGTCACCGCTCTTTCCGGTCTGATTGGACGCGATGATCGTCTCAACCACCGTTTTCACCAGCCTGTCCGGAACGACCACCGAAATCATTCTTTTGGGAATCAGACGCCCCCCGTTGCCGAGCTGCTGCATCTTCTCCTCATATTCCTGTTCGGCTCCGGCAAGGAGGTGAACCTCAATGATTCCCTTGCCCCGGCCAAGACAGTCCTTGACGTGCATGGAAGTGATTCCCGCATCGCTCAGGGCATGTTTCGTCTGGTTGATCCGGTTCATCCGGATAACTGCCATCACTTCCTTCATTTACTTCTCCTCGGCAGGGGTTTCCTTTACGCCGGAACTCACCGTGTAGGCTTCGTCCACAGGAGAAATGAAAATTTTCCCGTCGCCGAACGCCCCCTGCGTGCCCGTTCTCGCGTTTTCCATAATGATTTTCAGGACACGGTCCTTATCGGCGGATTTCACCATCATCATGAGCATTTCCTTGGGAACCTCATCATAGGTGACATTGCCAATTTTAATACCCCGCTGTTTTCCACGGCCGGAAACGCTCAAACGCGTCACGGCAGGAAAGCCTTCCACCATCAGTTTCTCCATCACCGAATCAGTCTTTTCAGGACGGATGATCGCTTTAATCATTAACATATTTTTCTCCTTGATTATAGTTGCAGGCCCGTCTTCAGTTGGCGATGCCGAATTCCATCAGCAGTTTTTCCAGTTCTTCCATCTCCATCGGTTTCGGAATGACGAATTTCGTGTTACCGTCGATGGCTTTCGCGAGATTGCGGTAGTGATCAGCCTGCTTGGCCGTTGGGTCGAAATCGATCACCGTCTTTCGGTTGATTTCGGCGCGCTGCACTTCGTTGTCGCGCGGCACGAAATAGATCATGTGAGTTCCGAGCTTCTCGGCGAGCGCCATGATGAGCTCATCTTCGCGATCCGTCTTGCGGCTGTTGCAGATGAGGCCGCCGAGGCGCACCGTACCCGCTTCCGCGAATTTGCGGATACCCTTGCAAATGTTGTTCGCAGCATACATAGCCATCATTTCACCGGAGCAGACGATATAGATCTCCTCTGCCTTGCCGTCGCGGATAGGCATGGCGAAACCGCCGCACACCACATCGCCGAGCACGTCATAGAAAACGTAGTCCAATTTGTTTTCCGGTGCAAAAGCGCCGAGCTGCTCCAAAAGATTGATGGAGGTGATGATACCGCGACCGGCGCAGCCCACGCCCGGTTCCGGGCCACCGGATTCCACGCAGCGCGTTCCCTTGAAGCCGACCTTCATCACCTTATTCAATTCCAGATCCTCGCCTTCCGTGCGGAGGGTATCCAGAACTGTTTTCTGTGCAAGCCCTCCGAGGAGTAGCCGCGTAGAGTCCGCCTTGGGATCGCAACCGACCACCATCAAGTTCTTCCCCATTTCAGCGAGAGCTGCAACGGTGTTCTGTGTCGTGGTGGACTTGCCGATTCCGCCTTTTCCATAGATTGCTATTTTGCGCATCTGAATCTCCGATGTTAGTGTTCCATTCGTCCGAAACAATCGTTCGGTACCCGACTAAGTGCAAAAGCCATGCCAGAGCCGGAAAGAGCAAAGAAAGTAATTCCTGCAGCAAGTCACTGATTATTATCGGATTACATTTCACAGCGCAACCGAAATGAAATAGACTTCATTTCGATTATCGAATTTAATACAAATTCGCAGCAAAATATTTAGACGAATTGAAATTAAAAACATATCGCTATGTCTATCCCGTCTCAAATAGAAATTCAACTCTATTCCCTAAAATTTTTAAACGCCTTCGAAACGCAATGGAACGCAACGGTCCATTATTCTACAAAGGCTACAGGCAGGTAGTCTTTGTGTGTAACCATATTTCAGAAATGTCAGTTTCTCCATTGTCCCGATAAAAAATCAAGGGAAAAAGTCCCCATAGGATAAACATTTTTATTATAATGGCGACAGATCCTTATCATATGTCCAAGAAAAATTTTGAAAAAGAGGCAGAGTTCTATGACTGGAAACGAAAAGTATCTATGCTCACGCGGAGCCTGTGACGTTGAGCTTTTGTTCGAAATCAGCACCACCCTGACGGAAACCCCGGACTTTTCAGCAGCCCTGAAAATCATCCTTGAAATTCTTGCGAAATATCTGCACATTCTCCGTGGAACGATTACCATTTTCAACCGGGCGAACGGAGAAATCGACACCGAAGAAGCCTACGGTCTCGATGGCCCGGAAATGGCCCGGGGACACTACCGCCTAGGAGAAGGCATTACTGGAAGAGTGATCAGTTCCGGGGAGCCCATCGCCGTGCCGAGAATATCGGAAGAGCCGCTGTTCCTGAACAAAACGGGAGCCCGGAAAAACGAAGATACGCACAACATTTCCTTTATCTGCGTTCCCATCCGCAGTGCAACCAATGTCATCGGCGCCATCAGCATAGACCTGAATTTCAACCCCGGAGTTTCCCTTTCCGATCAAGTGCGGCTTCTGACCATCGTCGCGTCGACCATCAGTCTCGCCGTATCCATCCGCCAGAGCGCAAGAGAGGAACTGGAAAAGCTGAAGGAAGAAAATCAAAGGCTTCAGACGGAATTGCATTCCCAGTACAAGCCGAATACGATCATCGGCAACTCCGACATCATGCAACATCTTTACCGGCAAATCGAGCAGGTAAGCTCGACGAACGCCACCGTGCTGCTGCTCGGAGAAAGCGGAGTCGGCAAGGAAAAAATTGCCCATGCCATCCATTACAGCTCCATGCGGGCGGACAAACCCTTCATCAAAATCAACTGCGCAGCCATTCCAGAGACGCTCATCGAAAGCGAACTGTTCGGCCACGAAAAGGGAGCCTTCACGAACGCCATCTCACAGCGGAAGGGGCGCTTCGAAATGGCAGACAACGGAACGATCTTCCTCGACGAAATCGGAGAAATGCCTCCCGCAATACAAACAAAGTTCTTGCGCGTGCTGCAAGAACGGGAATTTGAGCGCATCGGCAGCAGCAAAACGATCCATGTGAATGTCCGCATCATTGCCGCCACCAATCAGGATCTGAACGCGCTGATGCTCAAGGGGCGTTTCCGCGAAGATCTGTTCTACCGGCTGAACGTATTCCCCATCCTGATCCCGCCCCTCCGGGACAGAAAATCCGACATAGTCCTTCTCTCCAATCACTTCATGGAGAAATATTCCAAGGAGCACAACAAGAACATCAAGGAAATCTCGCCGGTAGCAATGGATCTCATGATGCTCTATAACTGGCCGGGCAATGTACGCGAGCTAGAAAACTGTATCGAAAGGGCGATCATCCTCTCCACGGACGGCATCATTCACAGCTACCACCTGCCTCCAGGGCTTCAAGGGGCTCCGGATTCAGAAGCACTGCCGCTAATGCCCTCAAAGAAGGTCTCGCTGAGTGATCTGCTGGATTCCATGGAACGGGCGCTCATCGCAAAGGAACTGAAACAGACGAACGGCAACATCGCCCGCGCAGCCAAGAACCTCGGAATTTCCGAAAGAATCATGGGACTCCGTGTCGCGAAATACAAATTAAATTTTAAGAAGGAAAAAAACTATGCCTATGAATGACGCCTTTCTTTTCATCAGGCGCTGCCGCGAAGATGCCGCATTCCGGGAAGAAGCCTACTTCTGCAAATCCCCGAAGATTCTCTTCAGCTGGATCAAAACTTCGGGATATACATTTACCATGAATGAAATAGATGATGCGTTCCGCGCCCTGCAGCTGCAAGCAGCCGATGAATCCGAAGCGAGTGAAATACTGGAACTCGGGCAATGGTTCCACATCATGGTGCAAAGGCCGTCGTCATCGGCATGCGCATCCTGCCATCAGGATCCGTAGATAAGGCGGAGAGGCATATTGATGATGCTAATGGAAGGATTCCTATTTACTCCGGTTTTTGAGATGACCGATTTTTTCAACAGAAAAAATCGTTTGTTTAGTTGATTCTGTCACGGGACATTCCTCAATATCATACACCCGAAATATACGTCGGAAGGCGTATGTCCGTCAAGAGACGAGCGTTCGTTTCTGTTATGGGCAAACGAGTTTGTTCTTGCCGCGTTCGGCTTGGAACGGGCTTTCCCCGATGATGCGGTGTGCGGGTTTTTGATTTTCGCGTTCAATCAGCCCGCACGGCCTTCCCGAGCGCCCCAGCGGGTATAGATGAAAAGTCCGATGAGGACGAGTATTCCGCCCAGAATCTGATTCGGGAACGGAAACTGCCGGAAGAACAGGATTCCCAAAACCGTGGCGATGGGCGGCTCTCCGAGTTTGATGGTGGAAATGAAGGCGGCGTTCACGTGACCTAAGCCCCAGCTGAGGAGGCTGTGGCCGAAAAGCGTGCAGAAGACCGTCATGGCGAGGGCGATCCAGATGTTCTTCGGATCATAGCCGGAAAGCGGCGTGGAGGAAGCGAGGCTGGCGAGGAGAAGTACGAGACCTGCACCGAGATAGACGAAAAAGGTGTAGGCCGTCGTGGACAGAACCCGGCGCTCGCGTCTTCCGATGAGGGTGTAGGCCGCGGCGGCCATGGCGCCGCCGATGGCGAGGAGGTCTCCATGGAAGCTGTCGCCACCCTGGGACTTGTCGCCGAGGGCGATGACGACGCTGCCCGAGAAAGTGACCGCAATTCCGAGGTAACCGGGAAGCGGTATTCTTTCATGCAGAAAAAAGAACGATCCCAGGGCGACAAAGAAGATTTCCATGTCCACGAGCACGGTGGAGGATGCGATGGTCGTGTATTTCAGCGATTCGTAAAAGCAGTAGAAATGGATGGCTAGGAAAAAGCCACCGACCCCGCTTCTGAGGAACGCGGGAATGTCGCCCCGGTTGAGATTCCGTCTTTCGCGGAACAGGACGAACGGCAAGAGGATCGCCGTGATCATGATCATCCTGTACAGGGCGATGACGAGTGAGGGCGCCGTTGTGAATTTGATGAAGACGGAGGAGAACGCGATGCCGATTACACCGAGAAACGATATATGCCGGGGATTGAGCTTTGTCGCCATATTAAAAAACGCCCGCATGAAGCGCTCTCCAAGCGGAAAGCGGCCTCATGCAGGTATCGTCAGTTGTGTTCTTTATTCCAGGAGCCACTTCTGGAAACGGTCATTGACCGCATCGAAGTTGTCCACCCACCAGTTCACGTTGGTCATGAGCTGCGTCTTGCGCACCTGCGGGTTCGTGGTGAGCTTTTCCTTTGCGCTGTCGCTCAGGAGATCGTAGGACTTGAGGTTGATCGGAGCGTAAGGATAGGCAGTCGCATAGGCGGCGTCCACCTTGGCCGAGGTCGCAAAGGCGATGAACTTCATCGCGAGATCCTTTTTCTTCGTTCCGCGGGGGATCACCCACGAATCGAGGGCGAGGACGCACTGGTTCTTTTCGAGAGCGACGGGCATGTTCTGGCTCTGCGCGGTGAGCACGCGGCCGCTCCAGAGCATTCCCAGAGGAACTTCGTTATCCGTGAGGAGCTGGACGGACTGAGCGCCCGTCTCCCACCAAGTCTTGACGTAGGGCTTGATCTTGTCGAGGCTCTTGAACGCCCTGTCCACATCAATGGGGTAAACGCTGTCGAGCGGAACGCCGTCGGCGAGGAGCGCCATTTCAAGAAGCGGAGTCGGACGTTTCTGGAAGGTGCGTCCGCCCGGGAATTTTTTCACGTCCCAGAACTCGGCCCAAGTGTGAGGATGATTCGCTTCGCTAAACACCTTGGTGTTGTAGGTGATGTTGTTGCCGAAAATTTCGGCGCCGACGGAATACGGAGTGACAGTTTCCGGGTCGAGATCCGTCGAGTCGATGACGGAGAAGTCGAGCTTTTCAAGAAGGTTCTGGCGGAGGGCGCGGGGCACGAAGTCCGCATCGACGTTCATGACGTCGTACTCGGGCTTGCCCTCGTCGATCATGGCCTTGATCTTGCCATAGTCCGGAGGGCTCGCCTCGCGGATGCGGACATGATATTGCTGTTCGAAAGGTTTGAAGATGGCTTCGCGTTCCGCATCTTCTAACGCGCCGCCCCAGCTGAGGACGACGAGTTCCTGTTCATCGGCCTTGGCCTCTTCCTTCTTGCTGCACGAGGCCAGGGCGGCCAAGGCTGCGCACGATAGAAGAACCATTCCGGTCTTTTTCAATAGGACGTTTTTCATTACGTACCTCCTTATTTTGGTTTTAAAACCTGCATCAGCTTCCGGAAACGGATGTCTTGTCTTTGATGACGCGATGCTTCCGGAAGGAATCGAGATTCGAGAGAACCATGGCGATCATGACGCCCACGATGAGAATGGACGCGATCGCCGTGATGGTCGGATCGAGCTGCGTCCTTATGTCTTCCCAGATGCGGAGCGGCAGGGTCTGCGAGGATATGCCCGCGATGAAGAGCGTCACGACAAGTTCATCGAAGGATATGGCGAAGGCGAAAAGGCTCGCGGAGATGATCGCCGGGCGGATGATCGGGAACGTCACGCGGAAAAACGCCGTGAGACGGTTCGCGCCCAGGTTGAGCGCCGCATTTTCGAGATTCGGATCGATGCTCACGAGCCGCGACAGGACCGTCGTGATGACAAAGGGCAGCGCGAGGAGCGAGTGCGCCATTACGAGGCCGAAGATCGTCCCCGAGAAGGAAAGCGTGGATTCAAAGCGATAGAGCGCGATCGCGACGATGATCGCGGGAACGATCATGGGGAGCATGAAAATTTCTTCCAGGATCTTCTTCCCGGGAATTTTGCAGCGCACAAGCCCTTCCGCCGCCATGATCCCGAGCACGAGGGCTACCAGAGTGGAGAGCACGCCAACCTTCAGGCTCCGGAACAGCGCGCCGGTCCATTCGGAATCCGTGAAGAAGTTCTGATACCACTGCAGGGAGAATCCCTTCGGCGGGAACGTCAGGTACTGTGAGGAGCTGAAGGAAATCGGGATGATGATGAATACCGGCAGCACCAGGAAAAGCAGCACCAGAAATGTGAAGAATTTCAGTTTCATACGTATTTCTCCTTACCAGATTTTTTCCACATGCAGGACTCTCTTCGACACGAGGAGAATGAGCATTGTGACCGCGAGAAGCACGAAGGCGATGGCCGATCCGAAGCCCCAGTTCAGAAGCGAGCTGACCTGCGTCTGGATGAGCTGCGAAATCATCGTGTTCTTCTGCCCTCCGAGAAGGGCCGGCGTGATGAAGTACCCTATCCCCATGATGAACACGAGGATGGAACCGGAAGAAATGCCCTGAATGCTCAGCGGGAAGTAGACTCGCCAGAAAGCGACGAAGCCGTTCGCCCCGAGATTCTGGGCGGCGCCGAGGAGATTGCGGTCGATTCCCTGCATCACGGAATAGAGGGAAAGGATCATGTAGGGCAGGAGCACGTGCGTCATGCCGATGATCACGCCCGTGTCATTGTACAGGAGATGCAACGGCTGATGAATGAGACCTATGCGCAGAAGGAAGTCATTGATCACTCCGTGGTTCCCGAGGAGCACCATCCAAGCGTAAGTCCGCACGAGGAGACTCGTCCAGAATGGCACCATGATGCACATCATGATGACGGCGAGAGTGCGCTTGGAACAGATGGTCATGGTATAAGCCACGGGATAGCCGAGCACAAGAGTGATCAGCGTGACGATGAAGCTAATTCTGAACGTCAGGAACAGCACGCGGAGATATACGTCGTCCGTGAAGAGACGCTGATAGAACTCGAGCGTGAGCCCGCCGTTCTTCACGATGCTCAGAAAGAATATCTGG
>Ga0172377_10003661_pt1 | contig 15821 bp, 25 predicted proteins | sample Pumphouse3metaG_FD_119749 | JGI IMG/M metagenome (GOLD analysis project Ga0172377, IMG submission 119749) | Leachate microbial communities from a municipal landfill in Southern Ontario, Canada - Pumphouse #3 metaG | ecosystem: Engineered > Solid waste > Landfill > Unclassified | place: Canada...
GTTATTTTCTTCATGGCCTCAGGTTCCCCGAATCAACTCGCGTCTTGCGAGTGCTTCCAGTATCTATCCCCCGGTCAACCATGATGTGCGTCCCCGTCCACTTCGTTCCAGTTGTGCGAGCATCAGATGCACCCTCGGCAGCAACAGCCATCGCAACCGACGGGTTCTGCGAAGCGGCGATCAGCTTGTACGCCGTTGTCACAAGCAGGTCGTGGTATTGGCTTGGTATCTGCGAGAAGCTATCAATCGCCAGTTTCACTGTGCCCTCGACCTCATACCCGGAGTCGGGCGTTCTCGCTATCTCCAGTATTGTCTGCCCGCGCTTCTGGTAGACGGTCCCAACGTGCGGTCTGCCGGACCCGGACACGCCACGGGCAACGGCGTCAAACTCTGCCTTGCGGATAATCTTGATCGGGAAATCCTCGCGGTCGGTATAATATAAGTCGCTGACCATAGCGATCTTCTCGTGGCTCGACAGGACATCAACGTTCAGCGAGTAGGATGACTTTCCCGATGTCAGGTTGAACTTGACATGATCCATGTTCCAGTCGGCACCGTCCATGCGCCCAACAATCGTAATAGCCCCCGCAAGAAAGCCCTTCGCCCGGTCCTCAGCCTGCGCCTGCTGCTCCTTCGGAATACCAGAAGCAATCATGGCAATGATTTCCGATTCTGTCATATCAACCCACCACTGTTATGCTGCTTCTGTTTGTCCAGTTTCTTCCCCTCGTGTCGCTTTGCGTGTTCAAGTATCTTCTTAGCCTTCGCCATTTTCACGGGGTCTTTGAGCGCACCGTTCTCCTCCATGCGGGCAAGCGTCCGGCGCGTCTCATTGTAGGTATCAATACGGTCAAATACCATCTCGCCATTTCCGCTACCCGGCCCATCGCTTACGCCGGTCACGCCCGGGAACGTCAAATGGATAGACCCGTCCTCAACCGCCTGTTTACACAATGGACAAAGAAAGTCGTCGGTATCGCACCGACAGTTGTAACATTTACTCATTACGGAAAGGGGCGGGTTTCCCCGCCCCATCCCCCATCGGTTAGACGTACAGACTCGGAGCAGACGCACCAGTCATCAGCGTGATGGTCGAGGTAGCCCGCAGCACCGCGGTGGCGTGACGGCTCTTCCACGAAATCACCTTGACACTGTTGCGAATGTCACCGGAGTCCGCCTGATCCTTGTAGACGAACTCGACACCGAACGTACCCATGCCCATGCCCCAACGCACGATGTCGTAGGCGTTCTTGCCATAGATAGGCGAGTTGTAGACATCACCGGCGGTGTTCTCGGTTCCGTCCGCATCTTCACGATACAGTTCGGACGAAATCTTGAACTCCATACCAAGCCAGCGCACGAGACGGTAGTTCTTGTAGCGGCCACTGTCATCATAGATGGCAGTGTTCTGCCACGTAGTGTCATCCCACAAATCACGTTCCTGATTGGCGTGGATGAAGCCATGCAGCGTGCCGCCGTCGAACTCTTCGGTTTCGAGCAGACGATGCAGCCAGTTGACATCGAGGATGCCGGTCGTAGTCAGCACGTCGGTCGAGGCCAGCGCCGTTCCACGGACAATACGACCCTTTGAGGAAGTCGTCAGTCCGTTCGGGAACGAAACCGCAGCAGTATCAGACGACGCGGTAAAGTCTGTTACCAGCGAGGTCTCATCATAGTTCGGACCTTCGGCAAACGTACAGGTCGCATAACCGTGAGCCGCAGCAGATGCGCCCCAATGGTCATCGCTTTCAGTCAGGCCAGTAGCGATAAGCGAGGTCCCGGCGGTGTTCGCGGTAGTGACCACAAACGACTTCTGATAGGTCGAATCATCGTCGATACGATGATGCAGACCGTACAGACAGATTTGCTTGAGCGCCTGATATTCAAGCGAACGAGCCATCTGGTTGGCGATCACTTCCTGATTCTGCGCCTTCGAGATGTAGGAATCAATGTCCGTTTCCTCGGTAAAGGCGTAGGACGATCCCCACTTGGTCGGCGTGACGGTCTTCTTCTGACCGGTAAGATAGGTCGCGTCACTCAGGTCATAGACGTATCCCTCGGTGTCAGACGTGGTTTTCTTGGCGAGACGCAACACCTTCGAGAAGTGGAGCGTTCCACCATCACCAACTTCAACGCTCGTCTTCGCGGCATCCTGCTCAACAACCAGTCTCCCCATTGCCATGTCGAGAATCTGGGTTTCGTAGATTGTCCGAATTGACGGCGCATAATTGGTGGTAGTAGTCGAAGTTGAACTTCTGTCGGTAGACATTTATCTCCCCCCTGTGGAGACTAAAGTATTCCGTGATCCTTCCCAAACGCTTCGGCGATTTTTCTCGCCTTATCCGACGGTATCTTGTTGAGCCGCGCCCTATCAAGATTGCCGGTTTTGTCGAGAAACTTTTCGTAGACGGGCGACTTCTTTGCCTGAGGCGCACCTCCACGAGGTCCGCTGAACCGTTTGAAATTTCTCTTGTTTCTCTTCTCCGCTTCACGGGCACCAAGTTTGCGCTGGCGGTCTGCGTACTTCTCAAGTAGGCCGGTATCAACCGACAACTTATACTGAAGCGCCTGGTTGTAATCAAGCAGTTGATTTGCCTGCATGATGTTATCCAGTTCTTCCCGCTTCACAAGGTCGGTATGCTTGAAACTTGCCCAAGACATATCACGCAAAGCCTTCTGAGTCCGCTCAAGCTCACGTGCCAACATGGCCTGTGCCTCAAGGTTCCTCTGCCAGTTTGCCGAAAGAGCCTCGTCAATAGTCGAACCCCATGAACGTACGGCCTTCGCCTGCTCCGGGTCAACGCGGCCAGACTCTTCCATTCTCTTTAGATACTCCGTGATCGGATTCTTGTGGTAATACTGCTCAGGCATATTCTGCTGAGTCTGATTACCACGATTGTCGGCAGGCTGATTCTCCTGTCGAACGCCGGACCGTAACTGCGCGACTTCACGCTGCAACTCGTTCATCCGACGGACGGCCTCCTTCGCGGACGCCAATGCCTCATCAAGAGACTTCGGGCTACCCGGCAGATCAAACTGCTTGAGGTAGTCTTCCTCAGAGTCATACGACTCCGTACCGTCCTCTTCTTCTTCGCCAGTCGATTCGTCTTCCTGTTCGTCCCCATCGTCGATGGGATCATCCTGAGACTCATCTTCCTGCTCGTCGGCAGCGGCGTTTTCTTCGTCGAGGATTTCTTTTTCGTTATCCATAGTGTTTAAGACGGCCTGTAGGCTTGGTCTTCCTTATACTTGTCGATCATCTCTGTTATCTGAAGCTCGATAGCGTTCAACTCGGCGAGTTGGACTTTAGCCTTTATCAACGCCATCGACTCCTGTTCGATTGTTGGTTTGGGCGACTGAATAAACGAACTATAATGGTAGGCACGGCGCTCCTCAAAAAAAGCGGCCAGCGCCTCACGCGCCTCTCGTTTATCAAGCGCCTCATAGAGCGCCTTTTTCTGGGCGTCTATCATTTCTTCTTGTCGTCAGCGGGCTTCTTCCCGGCAAGAGAATCTTTGATCTCCTTCACCTTTTCGAGTTCGGCAGCAGAGTCTTCAAGCTCCTTCTGCTTCATCTTCTGGTTGAAGATCATCTTGCGACGCGCTTCCTGCTGCGGGTTTACCGGATCGGGCGGCTTGGCGATCAACTCGAACTTACTGCCAAGCCACTTCTTGAACTCAGCCCATCCGGTTGTGTGCAGCGACCCAGATTCATCTTTATACATGATCTGAGGCTCTGTCGCTCCCTCAAGGTTGGCATAGGGCGTGTGATAGAGGCGCTCCCCCCGTCGCCCCTTCATGGTCGAATAGACCGTTTCACGCCCCTTAGAAACCGTCGGGCCGGATACTACCGCACCATACGGCAGCCTTACCTCCTCAATAAGCCGTGTCTCGCCAGAAGCGTTCTTGCAGTTGTCGCCAACCCACAAGGACGATTCTATGAAATCGTCGATTGTTTTCTGGACGGCGGCACTGAAATAACGCTCACCGTCGTTGAACCTATACTCCATTTTGTCCTCCGGCAGACGCCATAGACTGAGCGGCCATGCCCAACTGGGTCATAATCTGCTGCTGGTCCATCTGGTTAGTCTGCAAATTGGTTTGGATTTGAATGTCCTGGTTCAACTCATCCTCTGACGGGACGAACCTTTCAACATTCGTTTTATTGAACTTCCTGACCACATTCTCCCATGCGTTGCGCCGCTTCCGCATCCCATTCGGAGACGCGAACAGCGGGTCTTGCAACATCTGAGTATACAGCAGCAGGGCATCTTCCTTGTCGCTATCCGGGTCGGACACCGAGGTCAACGTGGGGACATCAACAACGACATCCATAACCCAATCAGCACCATCCTCGGCAAACTGTTGATTCAAAGCGATAACGGCCTTCGCAACATCGATAAGCACCATCCCATATTTCTTCCGCGTCGGCATAGACCGACGGGCAGCACCGTAGGCCCGCAACTTGGTACTCGTCGCCTTCTCGTACTGCTTCGCCTGAAATCCCTGAGCAATGTCCTGTGCGTTCAGGGTGTCCCGAATCTTGGCGGCGATAGCCTCCATAAGGGCAGGCAAATCGGGCATCATCCCGGGATTTTCTACGGCTGGACGAAAAGCGTCTGGCGATATATCATTCATGTAGATCAACCGTCCCGGCCCCCACACCGGCTGACCGTCCGCGCTATTGCCCTGCCTCACAAGAAACGGCGGGAATGTCCGATATGTCACGCCATCGAGAAACGAGTTGAACGCCTCGTTATAGACGCGCTGCATCTGCTTACCCTTGTCGATGCTTGACAAATTCTCGATGCTTCCGATCTGTCGGTTAGCCGTGACCATGAAGAACGGACGGCCAATCCCCTTGTACCTCGACGGCTTATTGCTCAAAATCTCCCGGTTCCCAAGCACAACAACTTGGTTGACAACCTCGGAACCGTCATCGCGGTATGACGTTATATACCACTCCACCAACAGGTGCCGCCCGCAGTCGTCTACCGAGAAGTCAAACGGCGTCCCGCTGTCGGCCTGAACCTCCTCAAGAATAGTGTCGCCGCTGTGCGCCCCCTCGTCACCCTCGGATGTCTCATAGTCCTCAAAGTACCGATTTGCCTTCTTCTCGTCCCACCCGAACTCCTTGACCATCGACATGATTTCCCACTTGGTCTTTCTCATGCGATGACCGGCGTATTCACAGTCAGAGAACCGACTCACGGCAGGCTGATAAAGAAACTCCTCAGGACGCATGAAGTCCACATAGGGAGCGCCAACAGACAAGAAGTCCCACGTCACCTCTCTTCCCGGTATCTCATAGCTGCCAATCGCCTCAACCGGGCTTTGCGGCGCTGCTGTTTCCCGTACCGATGGCTTCCTGACTGTAGTGTTTCGCCAACCAACCTTGACCACCGACGGAGTGCGAAATATCTCAGATGCAAGTACTTGCTCCTCAAACGTATCCGACAGATACCCGCAATCGCGTAACTGTCGGTTCAGCTTTACCTGTATTTGCTTGGCCTGATTAAACTCCTCGGTTGTTGCCGCATCATTGGCCGGACGCACCACCACGGGGAACTCGTCCTGCTCCAGCGTCGCTATCATATCCCCAATGCGGGTGTCAATGGCTGGCGTTAGCTGATGAACAAACAGGGCCGCACGCTGTACCCGCGTATCGCTTTTCCGATCCTCAAGAACAGGATCAATCCCCTCATAGAACTCCTGATTCTCGACGTTGATGTCGAAAAGCTGGTCTACTCGTTTCGATGATTCGAGGTAGATTGATTTGCAATACTCAAGCGGGTCTTCGTCGAATGATTTCCCGTTATGCTCAATCTTCATGGCGTCTTCTTTTTCGGCCATTAGCTCGCGTATCCTCTCGTTTCCCAACCAACAAACTCATGCTCGCCGCGAGATGCGCGGCCATACATGACGCGATAGCGAACACAGTCCGGGGTTTCGTCGTCGCGCTTATATACTTCAGGTTTGTCCCTAACCTCGCCCGTCTTCAGGGGCGGTTTCCACATAAGGTTCCGCATCTGAAAATCCGTTATCGGACAAGACTTCATAACGAACAACTTCGGACCCTGCGCCGAATCCTTGACCATTCGGTTCACGCGGTCAATACCGACCGCCCGATTATTATTGGCCTCGATGATGTACGGCAAGTAGACGCGGAACTCATCAATCAGCCTCTCCGGTTTACCCCTGGTCGTCGCCTTCTGCCTAGCCGACGGGTCCATCAACCACAGGTCAATATCGTAGTTGCCAATAGCGTTCTTGATCTGCTTGCATTGATGCTCAACGTCGCCCTTCGGGAACAACTCCTGCCAGACATAGAGCTTCCCCCACTCGTCCTCGGCGACAAAGATAACACCGGACGCCTTCTCCGGGTGAGGGTCTATAATCACAGACTGGTGCCAGCCTCTCGGCGGGGCAAAGTAGTCAATGACATTATGGTCGCCATAATCCTTATGCACCCTGCCCGACAGAACGGTCGGACGGCCCGTCAAGCGAGCTTCCCTAATTGCCTCGTCGGTAATCGACTCGGCCATCGACTCAATAGCGGCCTCGTTCACATACGGATTCTCACGGCTGTCCGCCATGACATAGCCAACCTTGTCCGGCGTATTGATAGCCCCGTGGAACAAAGCCTCATACAGCCATTGCGAGTAGTTAATCATGGTCAGCGTAAAAGCCATGTCAACCCCATACTTGGAACTGGCATGACGGGCAAGAGACTCTTCATAGATCGGAAGCGGCGGCTCTTCGTCGAAGTGGGTGAAATCACGAGTAACGCCCTGATACACCTCCCGATCCTGCGTGTACGACTTGAAGTCGATAATCCCCTCATCGTCTCCCAAGTACAAAGTCAGGCGCTCCTTATCAAACGCCGAATCCCACGATCCTCCCTTCAAGCCGGGGAAGGTCGCGGGCTTACCCTCATACGTATTCCAGTCAAGTTGACACCGCTTGCGCGGGATTGCCGCCTTGAACAACGGTATCAGGATGTCAAAGATCGCCCCGAAACTAACGCAACAAACACGGGTCTGGACAGTAATACCCAACTTGTTCGGTCGCCACGGGTGGACCTTCCCGGTCACAAGAATGTCCTCCATCACGCCAGCATAGGATTTCCCGCCCCGGTTCCCAGACAAAAACCCGCGCTTTTCGCGGGCTTTCATCGCATGGAACTCTTTCTGGCGAGGGTAAGGCTCGTAGAACCGCAACCCCTCTTCCTGAAGCTGCCGTATCTTCTCGGCCTTAATCTGTGCAAGCGTATATTGTGGCTGGCCGCCTACCGTCACTAATACCCCCTGAAAATCCCCTGGACCGTTATCGGGTAATACGTGGTAAACGCCGTATCAGCCGTCGAGTCAACAGCCCTGAGCGTAACGCTGATCTCATCGCCATACAGCGTATCGTTCGCAGTCAATGTAAACGACAGTGTACAGGGGATGGAAGCCGCCGAAGCCGTGGTTGTCCACAACTGGAAATTGGCCGCAGAAGTCGTCAAGGTCGCCTTAACCGAATCGTCATTGCCGAAGCCATGAACAATCGGCGACGCAGCGCCGACGATAATGCGGAACTTCCCGGACCGAAGCCACGGTGCATTGGCAATAATCGGGATCGTCTTGTCATAGTAGTTGCGCCCATCATCCGTCGTATCAATTCCGGTAGCCCCAACCGTATCGACGTTGACCTTGAAATAGTCCTGGGTGTGCCAATCAACCTTACGGGCATCACCGGCTATGACAGCCCCAACCACAATGACAAATGACGCCATCGCGAGCAAAATGAGCCGTGACATCAGTATTTCTCCACTACGCGATAGTTGATGGCGATACGGAAGGTCTGATCCTCATCAGCCGAGAACTCAAGAACCGAATCCTTGATGATGGTGCGGAAGAACAACTTATTGTAAAACAGCGTATCAAGTACCCCAGACGCGAAGTTCTTCCTGACAATTTCCGTCGAATCCAACGCACCATTAGTACCGAAGGTGTCGGTAAATACGACCCGCTCGGCGTGACCGTCCATGCTCGTGACCGCCTGCGAAATCAAGATGACCGAATCGTTGCAGGAATCACAGATGGTAAACCCGGTCAACTCATACGCCAACTGAAGCGACTTTGCGGCCAGATCAAGTCCGATGGTATCGGACGACAGAGTATCAATAAACTGGCGCGTCGCACTTGAGTCGATTGTGTACGTCGCCTCGCTTGCGGTTGAACTTGTTCCCGCCGGACGAGCAATATGGTGCTTGATTCCAGCGGCATACACACCCACCGCAAAGAGCGCGGCAGCAATGAAAATTAACCTTTTCAAGACTCTTCCCCCACTTCTTCAAACTGTGTTTCACGTGAAACATTAACTCGCCTATCCTTCAACTCCTGCTCCATGCGCTCAAGTTCAGCAAACGAACGACCAGACAGACCGTCGCCAGAATTGACCACAATCTTGTCAGCCTTGAATATCTTCAACGCCTCAACAGGCTTAAGAGCAGCCGCAGAAATCTTTTCCAATAGCCTCGCCTGAGCTTCACGAATCGGCAAACGCTCTGACTTCCAGCTGTCGCCAGTCTTTTCAGTCGATCCAACAGAATACCTAATCTCATAATGGCGTTCGCCACGCTCAAGAGCGTCCTCAAGTTCCTGCAACTGACCATCATAAAACCTAATCTCCGCCGCCGCCGAAATCTCAGCCCGACGTATAGCCGTTACCGCTATCGCCTCAAGCTCGGCTACCGTTCCAGGTCCGAACGAAGAAGCGCGGGTAGTCAAAACATTGTCAAGACGACGATCACCCCACCCGAACGCCTTCTTAACAACCTCCCGCGCCTCTTCCCCGGACACCCCCTGACCAACTAAAGCGAAGTATCGCTTTGCGCCCTTTTCATTCTCTTCGTGGTTGACGCGAGCGAAGTATGCCTTACGCTCTAACTGGTCTTTTCTCTCCCCCGTAGCCCCCAAAATCCCCCCGGATTCCGTTAAACAGACGTAAAAATGCCCGCAAATCTATGCGGGCCACCGAAGTATGCACACACACCCCGGAAAAATTCCGAACAAGCCCTAATTATCCATATGAAGCGGCAGATTTATCAGTCTGGCCGCAAACGCCTCCAAAAGCTGCCCAACACGCACCGCAGTCGGCGCATACGACCCATTCTGAGTCTCTACCTCTTCAACAATCCGACCCGCAAACTCGGATACAAGATCACCAAGTTTACCGTCTGACGGTTTCTGACTTATCAATCTCGGCATTTAGCCTCCAAAATAAAGGGCCGGGGGTCTACCCCCGACCCATTCGCACGAGGAGTGGCCCGCCTTAGCGGGAGATTCAACCCTTCGGGATAATCGCCACAACGCTGCGCTGGTTAGCCAACACATACTTCCGCTTCCCGTACTCAAACCCGTGTATCCGACCACCCGAACTCAACCCGGTAGCCACCTTATCCCCCGGAGCTATACAAGCATCCACATCCGACCCAACCGCGACAACCTTAAAGAACACAAACACATTCTCCTTAGCCGTCTCAGGCAATACCAACCCACTCCGCGACTCATCATCCCACTGAACCAACAAAACATTGTCCCACAACGGCTCAGGATGAACCTCAACTACGTTGTCAAGCGTTATCGGCTTAACCATTTTCAATACTCCTGTGCAAAACTGTGCATATACGCATAAGGCTCTCTATAGACGCAACAATATGCGGGAGGGTAGGTTCCATATATCTCAACCCGGTCCCCTGTTTCTTTCCCCCGTGCCCCCCTATCGGAGCGCTTCCCGTTCATGGCGCTCCCAATCCTCGATACGCCAGCAATTGACTGCGATCCTGGAAGGCAGACTTCGGCGCTGTACCACAATGCTATATCCTGGTTGCATACCCTCGACTATCGACAACAGCACCATTTGTGTGTTGTTTAGCCTGCAGGTTGGTCTCTCGACGTGGTCTGATCTGTATCTATGCTCAGCCCCGTTACGTAGCCTGTTGCGTATCCTGTACTGTCTCAAGTCCTGCCTGCGCGTCTCCCTGTCGTCATTCCATACCATCCTTGCCCAGGCTGGCAGATTCTCCGATACTGCATACTTGCTTACATTACCGACCCAGTATCGATACAACCGATGTCCTACATACTCACAACCGTATTGTGCATTGTCTTGCATACCCTGTAAACTTTCGTTTTTTTTTAAATATGTTCTATTATATAGAACCTACCAAGTAACACCCTCGTATATTCAGGGTGCCCCAAAATAGTTGAAAAAAGTTAAAGATTTCTCTTGACGGGCCGATATTAGTAGTGTATACTGGAGATGTAACAAGGTTTGAAAGGAGATTTCTAAAGGCACATAGCCGCATAAAGCCCCCTTGTTAGGGGGCTTTTTACAGCCTATCAAGCGCCCTCACCTGCTCACTGGTTATCTTGCGTAACCGCTCGATGATCCGCGAAACCGTAGGCTGTGATAACCCCAGGAATAGCGCAATATCTGACTGGTCGTATTTGTCCTCGATCAGATAGGAAAGAACGTAGTAATGATCAGTATACCATAAAGAGCGGGGCAGAAGGCGCTCGACAATAGCAATCTCCCACCCCTCGCTTTCTGTGTTCATAAAACGGCCCTTTCGTTTGCTCATTATAACAAGAGCGGGGCAATCGACAAACAAAAAAAATTGAAAATACCTAAAGATTTTCCTTGACATCGCCGAAACAGTGTATATATTAAGACTGTAACAGGAGACCCTAACGAGAGAGGTTAGACAAATGAAGAAACACGAGCCTACCGAGTACGATCTACAGGCCCAACGGTTTATCGAGAAAACCGGCCTGAAAATCAGGAAGGTCTATTGTGGACACGGCCCGTACTTCGATGGCGACAAAGAATCCCGTGCCCGGTGGGAAATCACCATAGAGCGAGCCGACCATCGCCCAATCACGTTCATGTTTGGAGCGTCTAGTGTCAAGTTCCGTAAAGACCCGCCGACCGATTATACTATCCTGTCTTGTGTCGAAAAGCACGATCCGGGCACGTTTGATGACTTCTGCGCAGAATACGGGTACGATAACGACTCAATAAAGGCCCGCGAGACATACTTCGCCGTGCAAAAGCAGTGGTCAGGCATTCGCGGCCTATTTAACAACGATGAACTTGCCGAACTGCAAGAAATCAACTAAAGGGGACGAAAATGACCAGAAATAGAATGATCCCGGAAGACAGGCTACCGGAAGCCGTCAAGCGCGTTAATGAGATGCGTGCATGGGTGAACGAGAATGCGCCCAAGATTATCGCCGCCTTAGACGGTGCGCGGGTGCTGGCGACTTGTGACAACATAGACAAGAAACATAGTGCGCCAATAAGCGAGATCATTAAAAGGGGGCCGTCTTATATGCGGGCGTGGCTTGACGTATCTCGGTATTCGGTGTGGCTCATGGTCGATGTCCACTACCCGACGAGTGGATGCAGTGTTTCTTATGACGATTGCAACGTCTATGCCGGCAACGTTGACACCCACAACGGACAGACGGTCACGCCCGTTGTCTATTTTCAACCCCGCCCGTTGCTTGACGTTGAGACGGTTCGGGAAACGGCGGCGATGATAGCCGAAAAGTACGCTGAAATAGACAGAATCCAGAGCGAAATAAACGATCTCGAAGAGATCACCCGCCCGTTTTGGGTCTAAGGAGGTCTAACTAACCATGTCAGAATCAAAACACACTCCCGGACCGTGGCAAGTCACCACCGATGAGCTTGGGGTTTGCGTTGCAAACGACAACTTGCTCGCAGAGCACTCTCCGGAGAAAGACCCGGATGGGTCGGACGACTATTCGATCTGCAACTGTGCCGACGGCTATTTCCAGCGCGATGAGGACGAGTGCATGGCCAACGCCCGCCTGATAGCCGCAGCGCCGGACATGCTGGAGGCGCTGACCGATCTTGTTGGGGGCTGTGGGAAGGAGGGCGATCTGTTTAGCAACCAAGCGCACGACAAGGCCCGCGCCGCAATCGCCAAAGCGACAGGGGGCGACAAATGACCAGAAGAAACGCCCTTTATATATTGGCGGTAGTTTTTGTTGTTATTCTGGCATATCGAGCCGGACAAATAGAGGCGTATACTCGCGGGTTTGATCGCGGGTATACAACGGGGTACGACTACGCAACGGGGGACGACTGGGGCGAGTACCCTAACGATCAGTATACAGCCGCGAGGAGCGGAATAAACCCCTAAAACAGGAGAGGTTTTTGTGAGTATCATCGAAAAGGTCAGTGAAATCGAGCGCCGCCTGGCCTCCTTAGAGGCCGAGCTTGGCATTGAGAACAGCGCCAAAACGTCCATGTCTGACATTGTGCGCGAGTCATGGAAAGACCCGGACACCAGACGCAAACGGCTTGACGGCATCCGCCAGTTTCACCGGAAGAATAAAAAGGCAAACGGGGCGGCAAAGGGCTGGACCCCGGAGCGCCGCGCTCGGCAGGCCGAGAGGATGCGCCAGGTGATGAGTCAGATGTGGGGTAAAAAGTGACCCTACGAGACCTCCTTTCACACGCCGAGAGCCACGAACGGGAGAGCCGCGAAAGCGGCCTCCCCTGGTGGCTTGATCCGGCAGGCGATGATACGCAAATCCTCTTGACAATCGCGGCGATGATCGTTATATGTGTGGTGGTGCAAGTGGGTATCTATTTCAAGTTGTGGCTGTTGTGATAAAAGATAACGACAAGGGTAACGCGCCGTAGAAAGCGGCGCACAGGTGATTGATATGAACAAAAAAACCGATCCGCTTTCTACGGTCGCGGTTGACCCGCTTGTTATACGGCATTCTGAGACGAAATGTTCGTACAAATGCCGCTACTACCTAGACGGCGCAGTCTTCTCATACTGCAACAAGTACCACAAGCCACTGAAGTACGACGGGACTATTCCACCACTTTTGACGGATGAGTGTAAGGCGGCCGTATAACAAGATAATGCGGGTACGGGGCGACCTCCTTCCGAGAACCTTGTTACAACCTCTCTCAAGCCCCTGCCCGCAAAAATTCGCCCGCGTCCACCGCTATACTCAAGGGCGAACACAAACCCTTTTACGGGCGCGGGCATGAACCTAACGCACTAACAATAGACAGGGGAGTATGACGATGGACATCACACTGAAACCGAACGAAATCCTCGTACTGCGAGATGTACGAGCCGACATGACCTCGCGTAATGGTTTCCACTGGCCCAAATCCGGGTCGGTCGAAGCTCCCGACTGGCGAGATGACGACAAATGTGGAGGTGGCTTACACGGACTGCCGTGGGGAGTGGGTGGCGACTACCGCATAGGCGGCAGCGACGCCACCTGGCTCGTCGTCCGTGTCTGCACCGACCCCGGCAACTACCAGCACGGGTCGGGCAAAATGTGCGACAAGTGCAAGTTCCGCGAGGGCGAGGTGGTATTCTGCGGCTCGCGCGAGGATGCCGTCGAGATTATCGCTCGCTACGCCCCGGACGGTGCCCGCACGAACTGGTCTACGCAGACGGCGGGCAATGGGTCTACGCAGACGGCGGGCGATGAGTCTACGCAGAAGGCGGGCGATGAAGCCTGTCACCGCGCTGGAGTTGGGTCGGTACAGATCACGCGCTGGTATGATAGTAATTTACGGAGATACCGCACCGCCGCCCGCGTAGTAACCGACGCCGAGGCGAACAAGTGGTATCGCGCTTCACGGGGAGTGTGGACGGAACTGACGGACAAAGAAGTGGCCGAGATTGAGTCGCGGTTATTAAAGTAACAATTTCTTCGGCGGCAACAATGGCGCGGTCGTTACTCCCCCAGCCGCGCCGCCGCCGAGGATAACACATACCGGGGAGCTTGGAACCGCCGCGCAGAGAAAGGTGGTGAACTGTGATAATCGGAATTGATCCAGGACTGTCGGGAGCGTGGGCGCTCATAAACAATGACGGCACGTACATCGGGTCGCAATGTTTTGAGCGGCGCGGAGACACCATTGATTGCACGGAACTGTACGGTGATATAACGGACTACCCAGAATCAGTGCGGGTTGTTGTGGAGAAGGTACACGCTATGCCAAAGAACGGTTCAATCTCGGCATTTAAGTTGGGCACGACTTACGGTCAGATTGTCCAACTAACCCGTTCGGTTGGTGCGCCGCTTACCCTGATACTTCCGTCAGAATGGAAACGCCTCGTGTTATCGGGGTATGCATGGAAAAAGAACAAAATGGCTGCGCTGGATTTTGTGATGGACCGTTATCCCAAGTTCCCGCGTGGCACAAACAAGGCAAAGGCTCTGGCGCGGGCGGAGGCGGTGTGTATCGCTCTGTCAGTGCTGGCCCGATAGAGATAAGGGAGATATGAAAGGACAAAACGATGAGCAGATGGATTAAGATCACAGGTGAGGCCGCAGGTGACTATGCGAACTACTTTGATGGCCTCAATATCGAAATCGACTACACGAACGACAATGTGTCACTGGTAACTATTACCGACAATGATGGTAAGGCGATTAGGGTCGGTAAGGACGGGTGGAACGACATGTCCGTTTCTGTCCCGGCCCCGCCACAAATCATCAAACGATACCGCCTTACTGGAACCCTTGAACCGTCAATCAAGATTGATGAAATGTTCGATACCGAGCCGGACGCCAATAGTCGTCGCCGTGACTTGTCTGACAAATATGATGACGCTCTCGCGCTAACTATCGAAACAGTCGAAGAAGAGAAGCGGTAACTTGTCTGTACCCGATAGAGATAAGGGAGATATGATGGTTACGGACTCTTTTGGACGAGACCTGCCGCGCGACGAGGCTATCGCAATGGCCCCGCCCGGATGGTCGCACTTGGTGGGTGAGTGTTGGGATGCGTGTGATAGACACGATGTTGCCATCTACCATATAAAGGAGAAGTTTGGCGGGCTACGTTTTTATGTCGAGACCGCGCCAGACGATGTTCACGCTGTTATAGAACGGGCGGAAGCGGCATCAGAGACAACCTGCCAAGAATGCGGCGCATCTGGGATAATTAAACCGAACTCGCACGGTTGGTTGAAATGCCTGTGCGACAAATGCCGTCCGCTGAAAGGAGCATGAGGATGGCAATTATGACCAATATCACTCCAGAGCAACAACAGTTACTGGCCGCGTTGAGACAAGAATTCGTGACCTCTTGTGAAGGAGGCCGACAGTGGCTCTAAAGAGTGATGATGCGAAGAGGCCGACAGTGAACCCGCCAAGTGAGATATGGCTGCAAGTCTGTGGCTGTGGTGAGCCGGGTTGTGACGGATCAGATGCGAACTACAACGATGCATCAGAAGTTACGTTTTCGACAAAGCAGGTATGGGATTGTGACATCCGCTACCTCCACGCCGACACGGTGATGGCGGATATGCGGCGGGCATACATGGCGATGCTGTCGGCTCAGGTCACGCTGGCACTCATGGCCTCAGCGGATACCCTGCTTGATGCCGCGATTGAGATTGTAGGCAGTAAGTACCAGGAAGTGAAGGGAGAATGAAGATGGACCACCACATCAAGGCTTTAGAGGCAATGCTCGCCGAGGGGATGACACAGGAGGGGGTTGTCGAGACTACAAAGGCCCTCGCTCAGTGCAAGATCGCTGTGGCGCTGGAGCGGATAGCGGACAAGTTCGCACCGACGGCGGAGCAGATCAAGAAGGCGCGGGAAGAGTCAGATAACGCGATGCCATTTTGAGGAGGTGAGTGATGAGTGATGCAGAGAAGACCGTGGCGCTGGACCTGCAAATAGTTGACGACTTGCTCGCGCAGAAACCAGAAGCCGACGGCTACGCTGTTGTGTGGCCGATGCTGGCTAAGCA
>Ga0172377_10003663_pt1 | contig 15817 bp, 12 predicted proteins | sample Pumphouse3metaG_FD_119749 | JGI IMG/M metagenome (GOLD analysis project Ga0172377, IMG submission 119749) | Leachate microbial communities from a municipal landfill in Southern Ontario, Canada - Pumphouse #3 metaG | ecosystem: Engineered > Solid waste > Landfill > Unclassified | place: Canada...
ACCAATGCCCAGCGCATGTATCGCACGCCTCTGCTCCATATTGATGAGCAACCCAGTGCCATCAGCGAAATACCTGTGGATCTGGATGCACAGGTTGCTTACCGCAACGGTATCCGATACATACGCGGGGATGCGGAGGTACAACGTGATCTTTCCTACGCGTTCATGTGGCTGAATTTCGCTCTGGCGCAGGGGCATCCGTTTGCGCGCAGCGCCCTACGGGACACGGTGCGGCACATGTCTCCGGAACAGCTGATAGAAGCGCAGGAAAGCACGCGCATGCTCACGCCACATTTTTTGCCCACCACGGCGACGCGTGCCGCAGCGATACGCGATGCGCAGCGCACAAGGGATATCACGTCGCTTCTCTCCGCATTGCTGCGTTACCAGGCGAACCATGCCGGCATGTTGCCGGATGCGTTACCGGCGGATACGGTCATGGAAATCTGTCGTTCCGGAGCCCGTTCGTGTGAAGGAATGTTCAATCCCAGATCGCTCATCCCCGATTATATTCTCGCGGTACATGCAGATCCTGCTGTGAACATCAATGATGATGGAACGGGGTATTTTGTGACGGTGAGCGAGGACGGCGCGCTCATGCTATTCGCGCTGCTGAGCGAGCAGCGCTTTGCCGCAGTTGCGCACGCACAGACGGTGCCGGGTCGCGATGCAGCCGAGCGCAGCATTCCTCTTTCGGCGGATGAAGCGCGCGGTATCGGTCGTTGGTCTTGGGGCAAATGTATCCACGTACAGGTTCGCGGTTTTAGCGCCCCCCTGCCCGTTGCATTTACCACAACATGTCTGCCGTGGTCCCCTGCTATGATCCACTGGGATTTCGGCGACGGCACGTCGGCATACGGCCTTCGAGTGCTGCGTGTCTACGATAAGCCAGGCACTTACACCGTGCGCGTGACAGCACAAGGGCTGGAGTCGCGCCATTCCGCCATGGAGATCACGGTGGAAGTTCCGTAAAGAATGTCCATTTATTTTGTGTAGAGTATTTTCAAGAATTTTCTCTTTCCCACCCGCACGATTACCTCCTTTGCCGAGGCTCCGGCGGTCATGCCCTCCTCAACTTTTGCATCAATGGAGGTCACCGGTTTGTCATTCACGCGGATGCCGCCCTGCTCCACGAGGCGCCGCGCTTCTGACTTGGAGGCGATGAGCTTCTCCTTCACCAGCACATCAATGAGCAGCGTTCCCTCCTTCACCTTCACTTCCGGCATATCCTCGGGTAGGCCGCCTTCTTTGAAGACACTGATGAATTCCTGTTCTGCGGCGAGCGCCGCCGCCTCCCCGTGGTAGATCGTCACGATCTCGCGAGCCAGCCGCGCCTTGGCATCGCGGGGTTTGTCCTTGAGGATTTGCTGCACTTCCTCCATCGGTACATCCGTGCAGCACTCGAAGTACTGTGCCATCAGATCATCGTTTATGGACATCACTTTGCCGTACATGTCATTGGGCTCATCTTCTATGTAAATGCAGTTGCCGTACGTCTTGCTCATCTTGCGCCCGTCGGTTCCTTCCAGCAGCTTGACCGTGAGCACGAACTTCTCGCGCTTGCCGAATGCCTTCTGCAGTTTTCTGCCGCAGAGCATGTTGAAGAGCTGGTCGTTCCCGCCGATTTCGCAGTCCACATCCAGCACCACAGAGTCGTACCCCTGCATGAGCGGGTACAGGAATTCATTCGGGCTGACCGGATCTTCTTCCAGCAGGTTCTTCTCCGAGAGCTTGAAGGAGTGGCTGCACTCCGGGCACTGCACAGTCGCCCTGCTCTGTTTGAGCTCCTCGAGGTTCGTGTCCGTTGAACGTGCGACGGGGAAGATCGTGTTGCACTTGGGGCAGGTGGTTTTAAAGGACATGCGCTTGCGGAACATGTCCCGCTGGAGCATCTGCTGCACCGTGAAGTGCTGGGAGAGTCCCATGATGTCTGCGAAGTTCATCTTCTCCAGCCACTCGTGGTTGTACACGACCCGCAGATTCGTAAAGTCGATGATCCTGCCCGCTTGCTCCATGTATGTTTCGAAATTCCTCTGCACATCTTCCTTCGTTAAAGGTTTGCGCATGGCATCCTGACCCGTCGGATCGCCCACCATTGCCGTAAAGCTCCCGATGAGGAGGATCATCTCGTGCCCGGCATCCTGAAATGCGCGGAATTTCCTCAAAGGAACGGCATGCCCCAGGTGCAGCTTGCTGCCCGTGGGATCAATACCCCAGTAGATGCGAAGCGGCTTGCCGGATGCGAGTTTCTCCTCCGCGAGCTTGCGGGGAACAACGTCGTTGACGGCACGGGTGAGAAGTTCGGTCTTATGCATTGTATGCGCATCGTAGCAGTCCTCCATTCTCCTTGCGAGTCCTGAATGAAGTACTCGCTTGTTGGTTCTGCAGGAGGCACAATGGCTCCATGCAGCATTTTTCTGCAGTGTCTCCTCAGCGGCTCGATACGTTCTTGGTTTCAGCGATCGGCTGCACCCGTACACATGCGCAACGCCTCGTTCGTGCAGAGTGCGTTGCGGTGAATGGGCAAACGGTACGCAAACCGTCGCATGTTCTGTGCGCGGATGACGCTATTACTGTCGAGCCTTTTGATGATGATCGACATGATCGTATCGCGCTGGAACCGATCGATTTGCAGTTGCCTATTCTGTATGAGGATGACGCGTGCATCGTGATCAATAAACCCGCAGGTATTGCGGTGCATCCGGCACCGACGACCAAGGGCGAGCCAACTGTGCTGCATGGTATCGCCTTCCTGTATGTTGAGCGTGCACTCCCCTTTGCCGCCCATGCGGCGCTGGTGCATCGTTTGGACAAGGAGACGACAGGTTGCTTGCTCGTTGCCAAAACGCCCGATGCGCACCACGAACTCCAGCAGCAGTTTCAGTCGCGTACCGTTCGCAAAACGTATCTGGCGCTCGTCGCCGGCGCTCCCGACCCCGCGAGCGCCGTCATCGATGCTCCGGTCGGACGCAAGCTTACCGACAGGACTAAAATGTCGGTTTTCCGAACATCGGTGAGCCGCGAGGCGCGCACGGTGTACCGCACACGGCAGGCATGCAACGGGTGTGCACTGCTGGAATGTGATCTGCACACGGGTCGCACACACCAGATACGCGTACATCTTTCTTCCATTGGCCATCCGATTATAGGCGACATCGCCTACGGTTCCCCTCAGACCCGCGCTTTGGCGGAGTCATTGGCTATCGTTTCGTTGTGTCTTCATGCATGGCATCTCACGTTTGTGTCACCAGCGAATGGGGCGGAACATACGACAGAAGCTCCGGTTCCGCCTGCGTTCGTAGCAGCGTTGCAAAGAATCGGATGTTCTATCCCTTCGGCGAAAACCGAATGATGTACGTGAATGTGTCGAGAATTTGCCCTTCCGCGTTCCGCGCCACGATTTCGTAGCCGTTCCTTCCTCTACTCATGGTCCCGAGCTCCGTGCTGGCAATGTAGTTCCAGTACGTTTTTCCTGGTTCATACAGTCGGAGACGGTATCCATTGACCCACACGGTGTGCGTGGCTGCGGGGACTGTTCCTTCGATGAGCAGAGATGCCTCTTCACGCGTATCGGCTTCATGTTCACTGCCGGGTGTGGGTGCAGTGACGGTAATGGAACCTGGCATAAGGGGATCGTTCTGCGGGAGTTGTGCAGGTTGGAGTTCTTCTTCTTCTTCTTCTTCTTCTGTTTCGTTTTCGCCTGGAGTGATAATACCTTCCGTTTCTCCTCCGAGGATAATTGTAAGTGTTGCCGGTTCACTCAGTAGGCCAGCCTCGTTTACCGCAACTGCTTCATAGACGTTTTCGCCCTCTACCAAGTTTTCCAGGATTGTACTGGCAAGGTACGTCCACGTTGCATCGCCGGGTTCAAAGAACTGTAACCGGTAGTCATTGACGATGATACCCACGGCGTCTTCCGGTGCTCTTCCAACGATTTCTATGCGTGTGTTCTGCGTCTGGTATGTGGCACCAGTTTCTGCCGGGCGAATGAAGGTGGGCGGCTCCGGCGGTTCTTTGTAGCTCTCTACTGTGCGCACGATCTGGTATGCCTGTGCGCCGTCTGTTCCTATAGCATCAATTGTAATATCCGTTACATCATTATCGGCTGGCAGGGAGAGTTCGAGGGAGAAGATGCCCGTTTCTGCATCAAATTGTGTTTCATATCCATTGATGCGCACAGTTGCCACTGTCGATGTGTCCACGCTGCCACGGACAGTGACGGTCTGCCCCTGCACGCGCGCGTTATTTTTCGGTTCAGTGACTTGCAGCACTTCACCATCTTGTAGCAGGGATGGTTGCAGGGTTGCCTCCTTCCTGTTCTGGAGCGCTGTGCGCACAGCCGTTCTGCTCGCTTGTACGAATGGCGCATCGGCAGTCTGCGTATCAATCGTAGAACGGTATCGGTATAGGTCATGTGTTTGTACATCTGCCGGAAGGTGCAGCATTTGGCCTTCTCCTATGAAGATCGGTTCTTCGGTTTCGGATACGTGCACGGCGGTACCGATACCCTCGCCACGAAAGACGATAACACTGCGGGGTGTGACTAGTGCCTCTGTGCCTCCGGAGAGCTCTGCGCGGAAGAGCGGTGTGCGGACGGTTCTGACGATGGATCCGGTGAATGCGGATGTTGCCGGTGTGTGCACCCACACTATTCCGTCTTCCAACCCGATGGTGACCGCTGATTCCTTTTCCCCTTCATTACTCTCGACAATGCGTACGGTTGTATTGCTATCAAGACGTACGACCGTGCTATCGAAGAAGTCCAGCATGGCATGGGTGTTGCTACCCGTTGCAAGACCGTCATCAGCGTACAGTTTGAGTGACTGGCTGGTGCGGTTCCACTCCCCTCCCCCTATGGATACCTGTACCACGGCGTTTTGTTCCGGTTGCATGTTTGCGGCAACCCGTTGCACGGTGTTACCGAAACCGAATGTGCGTATGAGCCACCATCCGGCAAGCAGCATACATGTCACAACTACCAGCATGCCCAGCATGGGGCCTGTTGTGGAATGCCTGCGCCGGGTTGTGTACGCAGGTCGATGACGGTGGTAACGGCGCATGGTCCACCATCCTAACCTTTTATTTTCCGGCAGCGCAAGCGCTGTCTCCTTCTTTACTGTGCCGTCACTCGATCCACTTCTGTCTGCGTCGTTATTCCTGCTTCCACCAAGAGCTTTCCCCACTCCTGCATCGTGCGGTATCCGCTTGCCTTCGCTTTCGTAACGAGTGCGTCTGCCGTATCGTTCATGAGTATCATTTCGCGGAGCTCCGCGTTGAGAATCAACAGTTCCGGTATGGCCATGCGCCCGGCGTACGACGTATTCTCCGCAGGATCGCATGTTGCGCCTTCACGCCGGCACTCTTCCGAAAGCGTTCGCACCAACCGCTGTGCCAGTATGGCACGCAGTGCCGGGGCGAATGTGTACGGGCTCACTCCCATGGAAAGCAGGCGTGGAATAGCTTCCGCAGCCGAGTTCGTGTGCAGTGTCGAAAGTACCATGTGGCCAGTGAGCGATGCATCTATTGCCGTCTGCGCGGTTTCCAGGTCACGGATTTCACCTACGAGCACGACGTCCGGATCGTGACGCAGGATCGATCGCAGCCCGCTGGCGAATGTGTAGTCGTGTGCATGATCTACTTGGCTCTGCACGATGCCCTCGAGTTCGTACTCAATGGGATCTTCCAGTGTGATGATGTTCCGTGCTTTGCCGACCAGCGTGCTTAAGAGCGCATAGAGCGTCGTCGTTTTTCCGCTTCCCGTTGGTCCGGTTACCAGGAAGAGGCCATTGGCCATATGTGCTGTCTTATGCATGGCCTCGTGTATTTCTTTCGGGAATCCCAATTCCTCCAGTGGGATAATGCCTCGCTTGGGATCCAAGAGCCGCAGCGTAATTTTCTCTCCGAAGCGGCTGGGCAATGTAGCCACGCGGACGTTCACTGTTCGGTCTGTACTATCGAATGTGTACTGTCCATCCTGCGGTACGTTGGTAATGTTGAGTTTGAGTTTGGCAGCGAATTTGATGCGGCGCACATAGTCTTCGTAGGTTTTATGCGAGATGTCTGCGAGTTTCTCCAGCATGCCATGACGCCGCACTTCCAGGCGCACAGCAGTTTTTTCCGGCGCGGTGTGGATGTCGGAAATACCTTCCTGAACGCATGTCTGTTGTAGATGTTGCAGGAGCGCGTCGCCCGTCATGTTGCCGAGTTCGGCCATATCGGATTATTGTACCATATTTCACGTTCTCACGCTATCTCTATAGCGTCATCCGTTCCGGTGTTTGCGCCGCATGCCTCCTCCGCGCTGTGTTCCACTCCGGCGCGGATGTTTCGATTGTCGGGCTGCTGCAGGCATTGCTGCCAGCTGGACAGACGGATGGTGTCCGCGTTTGATGGGAGAACGGATCAGGCGCTCAATGTCACGGATATCACGGGCCTGGTCTGGAGTGGCGAAAGAGATTGCTCGCCCCTCTCTACCAGCACGGGCGGTTCGTCCGATGCGATGCACGTAATCGTTTGGATCATTCGGCAGGTCAAAATTGATGACGACGGCAATATCTGCCACATCGATGCCGCGCGAGGCGATGTCCGTTGCGACGAGGACACGGTATTTCCCCCGCTTAAACCCTTCTAGAGCTTCTCTGCGTTGTGCCAGGGAGCGATTGGCATGAATTTCGGCTGCGGTGTAGTTCATTGCCCGCACTGATCGGGTGATTTTCTTGGCACCATGTTTCGTGCGGGAGAACAGAAGCACCGTTCCTTTGTGTTCTGCAAGGAGCGCAGTAAGTAACGTGATTTTATCGGCTTTCTGTACAACGAAGAGTTCCTGTTGGATCTGTGCTGCAGCCGTGCCTGTTGGGGCGACCTCTATGCGCAATGGAAGCCGCATTGCTTTATTGGCGAGCTGTATGATTTCCGGCGGCATTGTTGCCGAAAAGAGCATTGTCTGTCGTTCAGCTGGCACATGCTGCAGAATGCGGTTGAGCTGTGGACGGAATCCCATATCCAGCATGCGATCTGCTTCGTCCAATACGAGGACAGAGACTTCTGCCAATGTAATCGCTCTGCGTTCCAGAAGGTCATTGAGGCGCCCTGGTGTGGCAATGACAACCCGCGGATTGTTGCGGATCATGCGGTACTGGCGGGGATAGGGTATGCCACCGATGAGTACGGCAGTGCGGATGCCGGCTGCAGGTGCAAAGGTATGGAGCGATGTGTCCACCTGCTCCGCGAGTTCCCGTGTTGGTACAATGACCAATCCCCGACCCTTGCCTGTAGCGAGGCGCTGCAGCATCGGTATGCCGAATGCGAATGTTTTTCCTGTGCCTGTTTGCGCGATGCCGACAATGTCTTTGCCTTCCAACGCAGCGGGAATGGATTGTTGCTGGATGGGTGTGGGCACGGTGAATTTCTTTTTCTCCAGTATTTGCAGGAGCGCTGGTGCGATACCGAGCGACAGGAAGCTCGGAGTGTGTGGGTGATTTTCGGCAGTCATTCTGTTGTGTTTTGTGGGAACTGAAAAAACAGTGTACTCCTCTTCTTTCCAGAAATATATGGAGAGTCGCCATTTTTCGCTCTGTTTCAAACGCGATGTACATCGTATCCATCATTGTGCTGCGATGAAAATGACGTACAGCGCGAGGAATATCCTTCCTTGTTTTATGGTACACTTGCTCAGTGCGCTTCCGCTCGTCCAGCCACAGTTCCGATACCCAGCGCAGGCGTCTTCTGCAGCGTAGATTGATAGTTCTGCATGGTTCCCTGATTTTCTGCAGTCTCATTGTGGTCGCGCGCCTGTTGGAATTACAGCTGCTGCGCAGCGACGAGTATCGCGCTTTCGCACAGAACCAGCATTACGGTGGCGTGGTGCTGCCGGCCAGGCGCGGAGATATTTTGGCACGCAACAGTAAAACGAATGAAACAAGCATTCTCGCGACGAACACGACGCTGGACATGTTGTACGTTGATCCACTGGTCACGGATGATCCGGCACTCATCGCCGATGCACTCGCTGATGTGTTGCTCACAGATGCCTTGCACCAGCAGTGTAGTACCGGCGATCCAAGCTGCCCGCGGCAACTCGTGCCTTTTTACCGCGAAGCATTTGACTCCATGTTGCGGCTACAGCGTCTTTCTACCGATGTGGTCCTAGAACCCATACCTTTGGATAATCTACCTATCGATGCAGATGCGCTTCCGAATATCACCGAGGCGCGGCGCCAGTTTGCACGTGATATTGAAGAGCGCATTCAGGAGAAGAATGTTCGTTTTGTTCCTCTTTTATATGGTGCTCATAAACAACAGATGCAGCAGGTTTCCGATTTAGGCCTGGGTGGTGTCATGGTTTCCTGGGAGACGAATCTTATCTATGCGGATCCCGAGCAGGTGGCACAGGACAGGATTCCAACCATTGCCCGGCAGCTTTCCGACATCCTTGATATGGATGTTGAACGTATCCAGAATATGTTGCAGAGTAGGCCGTTGCGGTACGTCCCCATTTTGCAGCAGCTGTCGCCGCAGGTATCCGCACGCATACGGGAACTCAAGGCGGAATCCCAAAAACTCACTGCAGCCAAGCGTCAGCAGGCACCAAGCCGCGAAGCCGCGCAGCAGATTTTAGACCCTTTCCGCTGCATCGCACTCGTGCCGGAACACTGGCGTTACTACCCAGACGGTTCCATTGCATCCCACATTGTGGGATTCCTGAATGTGAACCAAGATCCGCAATACGGCATCGAGCGCACCTTTGACCCACAACTGCGCGGTCAGGCAGGACGTATTACTGCCATGAGCGATCGGACGGGGGGCCAGATTGTGACAGGTGACCAAACAATTGTGGATGCCAGGGACGGCAGTACCATCGTACTCACCATTGATCGTTTCGTGCAGAAGGAGGTTGAGCGCATTCTCACAGCAGCAGTGGAAGAGTATGAAGCGGATAGTGGACAAGTTATCGTCATGAATCCCCAGACGGGGGAAATCATTGCCATGGCCAATGCGCCAATTTTTGACAGTAATAACTATGGTACCGTGTATGCCAAGGAACCGATGTTCCTCGAGGAGAGCAAACGCCGGGAGATCGTTGTAGAGCTCTACCATCCCAAAGACCATACCTTCGTGCTTCGGGGGTACGTCGATGACGTCTTTACTGCATCGGGGCGGTTGCTCCTCAGTGAAGTCAAACAACAGGCACTCGCAGAATTGGAGCAGTTGTACACCCTTGAGGACATCGTCCGCTATTACATGTATGTCGGTGAAAATAGCCGATGGGAAATTTTTCCAACCGAACGCGAGGACGTGTGGTTACGCTATTCCAATAAGCTCGGTGTTGGCGCGTACTTAAACCGTGCAATCCAGGAAATCTACGAGCCTGGTTCCGTGTTCAAACCCATTACCATGGCTATCGCCATTGACCAGGGCGAGTTATCGCCATGGGACACATATGATGATAACAGTCCCGTCGAGGTCGATGAATACACTATTCGGAATGCTTTCCATATCCATTATGGCACGGTGAGCATGGTCAATTGTTTGGAGTATTCCATCAATACATGCATGACGCATGTTTCCGGAAAACTGGGTCGCAAGCTCTTCCAGAAGATGATTGAACGCTTCGGTTTCGGCCGCATTTCTGGCATCGAATTGGAAGATGAGCTTCCGGGAACTGTCATGCCGTGGAAGCAGTGGAGCAATGCTCTTTTGGCAACAGCGTCCTATGGGCAAGGTATTTCCGCCACGCCGCTCCAGCTCATCACCGCATTTGCCGCGCTCGCGAATGGCGGCAAATTGCTGCGTCCCACGATCATCGACCACACAGTGCACAGTGACGGTACGGTGGAGTATTCCCGCACGCACGTTGTGGATCAGGTTATTACTCCCGAAACATCGGAGACTATGACGGCAATGCTCGTGAGTACCGTTACCAACGGTTATGCCAAACAAGCGAAAGTGCCAGGATATCGTATCGCCGGCAAAACGGGGACGAGCCAGATTGCGGGTCCCGGTGGCAAGTACGAGGCGGGTACGGGGTCTACCATTGCCTCGTTCATGGGGTATGCACCGGTGCACGATCCGCGTTTCATTGCCCTTGTGAAATTCGATCGTCCCCGCAAACCCGGATACGAGCACGGATCGGCGACTGCTGCGCCCGTATTCAGTGACATCGCTGCGTTCCTCCTTAAGTACTACGGCATCCCGCCGGATGATCTTTAACAGGGCAAGGCTCCTGTGAACATTCTGCGCACTTTTTCCATTGCTCGTTCCTGTAATTGGCGGACGCGTTCGCGACTAATACCCATGTCTTCCGCAAGTTCCCTGCGTGTTTCCTGTCGGGATGTAAATCCGAATGTCCGGCAGATGATTTCACGTTCACGTTCCGGCAGAGCTGCAACCGCTTTCCTCACCATCGCATGCTCCTCTTTGCGTATGAGTTCGTTTTGCGGACATGTATCGTGCGCATTCTCCTGTTTCAGGGTTGTCTGGCCTGATCTGTGTCCTAGGCGCGTTGCACGGATTTTCACTGCATGCATGCGGGAATAGCCTATGCTGGCACACACATCTTCTTCGGTATAGGCGGTATTGCCTTGGCACAAGTGTTTTTCTGCTTCATTCCATTTCTGCGTCACCTGTTTTGCATACAACGGTGAGATGTTCTGTTGCTTATACCTGCGCTCATTGGCTTTGCGCATGCCCATGCGAATCCATGGGACTATATAGGTACTGAATCTGTAGCATGCATCGAAACGTTGTTCGTGCAACTCTTCGAGCATTGCTACGTTTCCTTCCTGGATCAGGTCATCTGTTTCCATGCGTTCGAATGGACTCTCTTCCGCTATGCGTGTCACGAGGAATACGTTGCGCCTTGCGAATTCCTGTATCGCTTCGGGATTTCCGCTCTTGAGCTTTTCCGCCCATTCCTGTTCGTCTGCATGGGACATGAGGGGAACCTGTTCTTGGATGTAGGAGAATGCAGGTCTCCGTTCGCGATTCTGTGGCAAATGGTGTTCCATGGACGGGCTTCTATATCTCATGGGTGTTCTCCAATCAAGACTCAAGCTGATTTTTTTCCTTATAGAGCACAATTGCTGCATCTATTATTTCTTCGCGTTGCATGTTTGGGAATTGCGGCTCGGCGTAATAACGCGGGTTGTATCCTTCCAGGCGCTCTTGAAGATTTGGCGTGCTCGCAAGAAAATCCCGAAGGTTCCAACCGAAGCGCCGAATCAAAAAGGCTATTCTCTCTGCATCTGCGGGGAGAAAGGTACGAAGCTCTTCGGGAATATCTGGTGTTTCCATCATTTGACCGTGACGGACTTCGCCAGATTCCTCGGCATGTCCGGATCTTTGCCTCGTGTCACCGCCAGGTAGTACGCCAGAATCTGCACCGGAATGATATTGACGATCGGTTGAGCGGGGCCGGCTTCCGGCACCTTGAGCCACTCGTCAAACACGCTGTGTTCCTGCGGTGCAATGCCAATGATCCTGCCGCCCCGCGCCTTGAGTTCGATGGCATTGCTGAGCATGTCTGCCGTCACCTCATCGTTGCCGAGCAGCGCGATGCATGGCGTGCCGTCTTCAATGAGAGCGATTGGTCCGTGTTTGAGTTCCCCGCCGGCGAATCCCTCTGCATGGATGTAGCTCACCTCCTGGATCTTGATTGCACTCTCCAATGCCATGGGATAGTTCCAGCTCTTGCCAATGATGTAGAGGTTCTCGTTTTGGTTGATGCGTTTGGCCAATGCTTCGATGCGTTTGATGTATCGCGGGTTTAACATGTCGTTGATTGCTGCTCCGGTTTCCAGGAGTTTCGTCTTTCCGTCCTGCAGTTTTCCGGTCAGAGCATACGCAATCAGCATGAGCACTGCCATTTGCCCCGTGAGCGCTTTCGTAGAGGCAACTGCGCGTTCCGGTCCGGCGTTGATGAGCAGGGTGAAATCTGCCTCACGGCTGATCGTCGATCCCTGTACGTTTGTGATGGCCAGCACATTGGATCCTTTGGATTTTGCGATGTGCATGGCTTCCAGCACATCCGCCGTTTCGCCGCTCTGGCTGACCACGATGAGTAGGCTCTCGGGTTCTAAAAAGTGGTGGTACAGTTTAAATTCGCTCGCAGGTGCAAAGTTGACATGGTGTTTTGCAATGACGGAGAAGAAATATTCCGCTGCCATGCACGCTTTGCCCGCGGTGCCGCAGCCGACGAGGAACGTGCCTTTGGCACTGCGAATCGCATCCGCCAGGATGCGGATCTGTTGCTCATCTTGGTTGACTGCGCGCACGATACTCTCTTTCTGCTCCATGATCTCTTTGAGCATGTAGTGTTCATATTCCCCTTTCTGTGCTTCTTCCGGTGACCATGTAATGGGGATTTCCCTTTTGGGGTGTTCCTCGCCCGTCACAATATCCGTAAAGAGGATGCTCTTGCCATCGGTCACGAGCATTTCGCCGTCGTCCAAGTACTGGACCGTGTGGGTTTGTTCCAGGAATGCAGGAATATCGGATGCGATGCAGTATCCTCCATCGTTCATGACGCCGATGATGAGCGGAGAACCTGTCCGTGCCGCTACCAACGTGCTCGAATCCGCGTGCAGTGCGAGTAGGCCGTAGCGCCCCTGGAAGTGCCGGCACGCCGCACGTACGGCGCCTGCGAAATCCGCAGTACGCCTGTATTCCTCTTCTATGAGGTGCGGGATGATTTCGGTATCCGTCTCCGACTGGAATGCATGCCCTCTGGTTTCCAGCTCCGCGCGCAGTTCCTGATAATTTTCGATAATACCGTTATGCACCACGGCAATCGTGCCGTCTCCGCTTATGTGCGGATGCGCGTTGCGAGCGGATACGTTGCCGTGGGTTGCCCACCGCGTGTGCGCGATCGCCATGGAGCATGGTTCGGCGAATGCACTGCTGTCGACTCCGCTGATCTTGCCAGCATCTTTGTGCACGATAATGGCGCCGTTGCGTTTACAGGCGATACCCCAGCTGTCGTAGCCGCGGTACTCGAGATTCTTGAGCCCCTCAATGACAAGGGGCCCGGCGTCCGTACGCCCGCCGATGTATCCAAAGATTCCACACATCGCTTCCGGACCAAAAAAAGAAGAATAGCGGTATTTTACGGGAATTTGGCTACTGGTCAATGATTCTCTGCTGTACCTGCTCCATATATTTCCCCGCAAACTATTTGCCATCTGCCTTCCTCTCCCTTACCCTCTGCGCGACCTATGCCTATCCTCAAATCCGCTGCAAAGCGCATGAAGCAGAACGCCGTCCGGCGCCAGCGCCGCCTGCCGTTCAAGACACACATGAAAACCATGGTGCGCGCTGTGCGTGACCTCGCAAAGGAGGGGAAACATGCCGAAGCACAGAAAATGCTGCCCCAAGCATATAAATCCATCGACACCGCAGCCAAAAAGCACATTATCCACCCTAACACGGCTGGGAGAAAGAAAGCTCTTGTCGCCCGACTCGCCCAACCGGCGAAGTAACCGTACACTGTGCGCGTGCGTCATACTCTGGCTCTCGATATTGGCGGCCGCCGCACGGGTGTCGCATATGTGGACACCCGGACAGGTGTGCCTGTTCCTCTGGCGCCGGTGCATCACCGGACAATTGACGAGCTCTCTGCACACATCCTGCCACTCCTTCATGATCGTGCCATTGCCGATCTCGTTATTGGTTTGCCGCTGCTCCCTTCGGGCGCGGAGGGTGCGCAGGCCAAAACCGTGAGGGAAACTGTCCGGTGCTTGCAGCTCCCCCGCAGTATTGCTGTTCACTTTCTCGATGAACGTTACACGACACCTCGCCATGACAGCCGTGATCCCGATGGTGCCGCTGCCTGCTCTCTCTTGCAGGCGTATATGGATTTACAACGCTTTGGAAAGCGAACGATTGAATAATTGACAAAGATACAAAATACGTTAAATTATATACCTTTTATGTTGCGATCAACTTTCTCTTTATTGGCACGAGTAGCACGCAATAAGTTCTTGTGTACGTCTAGTCAAACCGTTCCTCTATCTTTTACCTCTGTCAACATTCTGGTATAACGAAGGTTGTTCTTACCCCCCGGGCTCAATGGCTGACATGACAGCAACACCGATGGCTCCTGCAACGCAACAGCGAAATGGTACGGCGGTAGCTCCACAACTTACCGTGCATCTTCAGGAGCTTCTCTCTAACCTCTTTCTCGTACTCACCGAAAAGGAATCGACAGTCATTAAGCGCCGTTTTGCTCTGCAGGGCAGCCAGAAGCAGACCCTGGAGAAGATTGGAAAACACTTTAATGTCACGCGTGAACGCATACGTCAGATCGAGAGCATTGCTCTCGGTAAGCTGCGTCGCACGGTGCGTACCACACGCTTGGAGGATGTGAACGAGCTTGCCAAAAATATTCTGCGCCTGCATGGCGGTCTTATGCGTGAGGACAGCCTCATTTCCCGTGTATTGCAGCATATCCAGGGCAGTTCCGATTTGGATGGTGCCGTCCTGCGTCTCTCGTTTTCCATTGATAGAGAGATGGTGGCCGGCAAGCGCACCAATACGTACGCTTTGTTCTGGCGCTTAGATTCCCTCTCCATGGATGACGTGACTGTCATCATGAATAACATTGTCAAGATTTTAAAAAAGCGCAAGTCCTGCATGGGTACCGATGAGGTCGTTTCGGCCATCCAATCCCTTAATCTCTTTGAAGGGCGAGTTCCTGGTGCCGAGCTCATTACGAGCTGCTTGACGATTGATGATCGTCTGCGTGAAATCCCCGAAGGCTGGGGGCTTTCGGAGTGGCGGTTCGTTCGGCCGCGCAGTATCCGCGACAAAGTGGAAATTATTCTCAAGAAAGTCGGTGAGCCGTTGCACTTTATGGAAATCGCCAATCGCATTCGCGAGTCACAGTTCGACCACAAGAATGTCACGGTACAAGCTGTGCACAATGAGCTGATTCGTTATCCGGAGTTCGTCCTTGTCGGGCGCGGTTTGTACGCTCTTCGCGACTGGGGGTATGAATCGGGAACAGTTGCCGATGTCATTGAACGCATTCTGCAGGAGAAAGGACCACTTTCGAAGAAAGACATCATTGCCGAAGTTGCCAAGCAGCGCACGGTTAAGGTTGGAACCATCTCCCTCAATTTGCAGAAGATGCCGTACTTCAAGCGCGTTGGTCGCGCCGTGTACGCCTTTGATTCTTCTGCAAAATAATGTTGTACGGCAATGTTCGCATACGCACTGCACAGTGCGTCCTGGCTGTTTTTGCGCTCCTGCCGCTCGCGGGGTGCTGGTTTGATGAAGAGGAGCTCCCGCCCCTTCCTACTGATGTGCAGGTGTTCACCGGTACTCTGTTGCGTGTGGAACTTTCGCTCCTACGCCGCGGGACGCATGTGTTGCACATTGACGGTGTTGATACATATTTCGTGGAGAGCGCCCAGGTGCCGCTTTCGCGTTATGAGAACAAAACTGTCGTGCTCGAAGGCATGCTCTCCTACAACGTCGATCCCAGTTTCCTGCCTGTACTCGATGTACAATCTTTAGTGCGGGTTCTCGATGAAGATATGCGGCAATGGCCTCTCCGTTCTCTGGGTGTGACCATATCACTTCCCGATTCATGGGAGGGTGTGCTTCTACAGGACCGCGCGTTCTTCCATCCGGCTGCAACGAGCGGCGCAGTGATTACCGTCGCTCTGCAACGCGATCCCCCAGTGGAAGCAGGACAGGGTATCCCTATGGTTATTGGTGGTTCCAAGCGTGCACTGCGCATTGACATGCAGGATGGGGCACAAATCGTATTCTTTGCGCACAGAGACGCGTCACTTGTCTTCCAATTCTCTCCGTTGCA
>Ga0172377_10003664_pt1 | contig 15813 bp, 9 predicted proteins | sample Pumphouse3metaG_FD_119749 | JGI IMG/M metagenome (GOLD analysis project Ga0172377, IMG submission 119749) | Leachate microbial communities from a municipal landfill in Southern Ontario, Canada - Pumphouse #3 metaG | ecosystem: Engineered > Solid waste > Landfill > Unclassified | place: Canada...
CAAAGGCAGGCTTTAACAGCGTGATCAGGCTGTTTTTTAGGATAGTTCCAAAATGCCATAATGGCATCTCCTATAAATTTATCAAGCGTTCCCCCATATTTAAACAGCAAATCAGTCATAGCACCCAAATATTCGTTAAGAAGCACAACAAGCTCTTCAGGCGTCAGAGCTTCTGACATAGGTGTAAAACCGGCAATATCTGAAAACATAACTGTCAGTTCAGTCTTCTCGCCGCCCGGCCTCACCAATTCAGGGTTATCAAGCATATACTGCACAACATCCGCAGAAACAAATCTCGAAAACATAGCACGCGTATTCATTGCTTTCGCACGTTGCTTTATATAATTTAAAAAAGTAGTCGCTACCCATATCATCGGATACGCAATAATCAAAGGTGCCAAATACATCAATTCTCTGTTTACATGGTAAGAATGATGCCCATACAAAAAAGTCATCCACATAAACAGCATGGTCAAAAATGCGCCCCAAAAAGGTCTTGTGAATTCAAGCAACACCGCCGCAGCAACACACACGACAAGCAATGCAAAAACAGTCGAAGCGGGGTTTTCGGGTTTTTTAATGTATAACTTGTCTAAAATATTAATGATGGCATTCGCGTGTATTTCGACCCCCATCAAGTCTTCTTTTATAGGCTGCAACGAAGTTTCAAGCGTCAACGGCGTTGCAAAATAGTCAAAATCGGTAATCTCGAAAGGCCCGCACACCGCAATTTTGTGGCTCTTATTATTTTCTCCCCTTTTAAGTATATTTGTCTGCTGCAATGCAGGGTTAAGCCTGCTTTCAGATGGCCGCTCCGCCCATAATTTCTTCAAATAATCGCGATCAAAACATTGGTAAAGGGAAAATCCGTCCAGAGCCGGCGTATGTTCGCCGTAAGCATTGTTTGTAGAGCCGACAAAATCAATATACATATTGCCATTTCTGTCAACCGGGATCACTCGATCCTTAATCCTTAACGGCCCCACAAAAGTGCCGTCAACCACCGACTTAAAAATGCGCTCAAATTCTCTCTCCATAGCCGTAACATAACCGATTTCATCTTTATCTTTGCAATTTCTGTCAAGTGCCATCATTGCGATCGACAAGCTAAAACCCGGCATCAACCGATTCCGCTTTTTATCAACAAAAAACATAGGAACTTCGCTCACAAAGCCCTTATCCGACTTACCGACATTAATGATTCCGATTGAAACATTTTTCCCGCCCAAAAATTTATCGTGCGGCATAATATATCTTGTTTCGGTTAAAGTCAGATTCAAATCTGACGAAGTTGTCCTGATAACTCCGTCCTTATTAGCATTTTCGGGAAAACGCCCCGCCACCTCTTCGGTATTACGCCCCTCTTCTCCTGTTGCAGCAACTGTCTCATTTGCCGTGTGACCGGCCAGAACAACCTTCGCAAGACTCTTGTTCAAAGCCTCTGATAGCAAGGCATCGTCCTGTTCATTCATCTCACCCTGCAAAACAAAGTCGAAACCAACAACCGCAGCCGGCTCAACAACATACTCACCGGGCAAAGGCTTTGTCTTAACGACAAAACTAAAACTAAATACTGACTCAGGGCCGCCATGAAAACTAAATACCGGCACAAAATCAGCGTAGCTTAGGCTTTCAAAAAAGCTTACCCATTTTTTCAACAAATTTATCGCAGCTTCATGTTTTGAATCAATCTTAGCACCGCTTCCTTCGCCTCGTTGATTTGCAAGATGTTCCGACACGGCGCCAACCAGCTCTTTATCGCACCAATCGGTAATTAGCGTCGGCAAGACCAAAAAATCCCGACCGCCGCTCAAAAATTTGAATATATTCATCTTCATCGGGCCCCAAATGTAATCTTTGAACATAAACAGGCAATTGTTGCCCCGAAGATCTTTGTCTGCACGATAACGTTCTCCCAGTCTTCTCATCGGAGAGTTCCATTTATCTTGCCCCAACAACCCGCATTCATCATCGTAGCCGTCAAACCCACACCAATAATCATACGACGTAAACACCGGGTAACTCTTCACATCGCGAAACAGCCCAATGTCTAGCTTAAAAAGCGTGTAGCTTTGAGGTTTTTTCTCTTGCTCCGATTTAACGAGTTGGCTTTGCCCAAAACATTCAAACAAAGACGCGAATTCACGCCTTCCGGGATTTCTGCCAAGTAATTCAGACGTAGCTTGATCTTTTTTTATTACCAGAACGCGTGAAAAACCCCTTTTCGGCATATAATTGTATTGTACAAGCAACGCTTTGAAATATACTTCCAAAATCTGTAACGAATGAGATAAAAACAACAAACTTACAAATATAAACACTGCCAAACTTATGCCTAAGGCCTGCAAATAAGCTCGCCCCGCAAAAAACTTCTTTATCTTCTTAAACTTTTCCTTCACAAAGCCTCGCTATTGTTTTTTGAATATTCGAAAATCCATTTCGGGAAAAATGTTATCGCGGCTTTCAACTTCACTCAGCCACAGCACATTAACGTCGCCCCCCAAAATACTTTCATACAGTTTATTAAACCTAAAAACGTGATCTTTTATTCTTTTTTTCGCATACCCGACCGTAGTTTCTGTTTTCATGATAAAAGCCCAATCAGATGACTGCAAAAGCATAACTTCTCTGGCTGCCTGATTCAATGCCCTTTGCATCAGACCCGTAGCCTCAAAAAAATCATCGGCAAGCTTTATCATCCTCTCGGTAGCCTTGTGCACATGAGGGTATATCCATGCATTTTTTTCATTCAACCAAACAGAACAGTAACCCTCTTCACCCCAAGACGACATACAAGGAACGGCTTTTTCGCTGTGTTTATAAATACCGAGATAATCAGAGGGAGTGCCTAACCTTGTGTATTGCCCTTCTAAAACTATTTTCTTGAGCACATTATACAAAAACTCAGGCCCCTCAAACCACCAATGCCCAAACAACTCGCAGTCATAAGGCGAAACAATTATAGGGCTGCGACGCATATTAACCCCGACCGCCGCAATCTGACGTTCGCGGCTAAAAACAAAATGATTCGCATGCTCCCAAGTCTTTTGCATGGCTATCGAATAGTCGTAAACCTCTTTATCGGCTATGTTTTTTCCGGTTATACGATGATATTTTATCCCTGTATTCAATCGAATGCCTGATTCATGAATATAGGGGCCAATATATTCTTTATCCAGATCAAATCCGATATCTCTGTAGAAATCTCTGTAATTTGGGTCACCCGGATAACCAACCTCCGATGACCAAACTTGCCGCCCGGTTTCAGGGTCTCGCCCAAAAGCAAACACTCCCGAACCGCAATCTATAGGCGCGTAAGTTGCGTAACCGGGGCGCGGGTTCGCGTGGGTTATTCCATGAGTGTCAACAAAAAAATAACTCAAACCATTCCGCCTTAAAACCTCGTCTAAACCTTCATAGTAAGCACATTCCGCGAGCCAAATACCTTTTGGCACACACCTGAAGTGATGCTCATAGTCTATAACTGCCATTTTTATTTGAGCTTCAACCGCTTCTTTAAAATTGGCGAGCAACGGCAAAAAAGCGTGAGTAGCACAACAAGTAATGATTTCCAGATAGCCGGAATCTTGAAAATGACGAAAAGCGTTTAGTAACCTAAAATTCCACTTTTCAAAAATGCTTCTTATCTTATAAAATTTATCCCTGTAGATTCTTGCTAACAGCTCAAACTTTGCCAAATCTTTTGTGCGCAGAACTTCATTTTCTGCAAGATCAACAAGCCTGTTGATGTAACTCAAATACCGACCCATCAATAGACTGTCTGCCAGCATATTTGCAAGAGAGGGAGTTATCGTTAAAGTCAATCTGAATTTTATATTTTCATCAGAAAGTCGTTGAAAAACATCAATTAACGGAATATATGTTTCGGTAATAGCTTCATACAGCCATCGCTCTTCCATCATATCAACATATTCGGGGTGTCTGACAAATGGAAGGTGAGCATGCAAAACCGGGGCCCAAATTCCGGCATCATTGATCATAACGGCTTAAAATTTTCGCTTCCTGAATCTTTTTCATCAGGCTCTTGAATAATAAGAGTATATTTTGTAGCCGCCCGAACCGAATCTTTTGTAACCGGCTGATCCCGGTCTTCCGGAACCGGTTCGGCAGTTTTTTCAGACACTTTGTCGGTTGGGGAGTAAACGGAATTGGAAATCGCAACGCAAGAATACCTCTTAGAGCTGTAATAGCCCAATTCAGCTCTGTAAATACTGGCCGGCTTCGGAAGAGCAACAAAGCAGTTTCCTATATCTTCGGGGAACCAAATTTCTTCTTTTGTAGAGTCTGAGATATTATGCAGTCTAAGGACAAAATGGCCGCCATAACCTAACCTTAAGCGACATCGCTCTTGTAGTGATACTTCCCAATAGGCGTGAGCCGTAAAAGGGTCAAGAATTTGAAGTACCAAACGATTCTCGTCGTAATCTAAGGGAAGTTCGCCTGTCAGCTCAGATTCTTTTACCAAAGAAAGAGTAATATAATTTATTGCATACAATTTAGTTTCCGCCCTTTCAGGCTTTTTGTAAGGCACATAAGTAAAACTGTAAGAAATCTTTACTTTTTTACCTGACACAGCCCGCCCGATTTTTGCTGTTCTTTTTAGCTTTTTTGCCGCCTTAACAGGTTTTTTAGTCATTGCAGATTCCGATGTTTCATAAATAAGTCTCGATAAGGCCTCTTTTAAAAGCTCTATGTCATCCAGCTCTTTTAATCGCCTGATTTCTTTTTGGTCTTCGGCCAAAATATCAATCTTTTTTGATGCAGTTTTATTTGTCGTCTTCATAATATTTCAGTCATCTCCCAACAGATAACCTATCAAACAAGGAAAAAAAACAAAAAACAGATAATAGTTTATTGCCATAACAAGCCCAAAAACATAACCTAGTATCTGGTAAAACATAGCCGCTCCTAATACGCCTTTTTTTCAACTTTTAGGTTCAAAACAATCTTAGAGAAGAGATTAACGCTAACTCTTCCATCACCGTAAAGATCTTGAATATAACCCACGGTCTGTTCAACACTCGTAAAAGTTAATGTGTAGAGCATTTCAGTTGTTTCATATCTAAGCTGTCTGTCTGGGATCCCGTCTGCGGAGATAAAAACAAAATCTTTTCTTTCTCCTCCTGTGCCAAGACTCACCATAAAAATTTCGAATCTGTCCGGGGGAATTTCTGTTCTTTCGTTGTAAGACTTAAATGCAAAAGAAATGCCGGGCAATTCTCTTGAGACAGTGCCTGCGCCCGTAAAATCAAAGTTTTCGTCAAAAACAGATTCTTCGACTATTACTTGAGCAAGATCGTCAACAGGTTTTTTAGGTTCAAGATAAGCAGTATTTTTAGACGAATATCTTTCTAATTTTTCTTCTGCCTGCTTTGCCTGATCGGTATCGGCATAAATAATTATAATTTGCTGTAATGTTTCTACAGATTTATCTACCTCTCCGTGGAGTTCAAGCAATGACGCGAGCTTAAGCAACCTTTCGGGCTCTTTGTCTTTACTTTCAGACAAAAAGGTTAAATATTTAATTGCATCTTCGATTAAACCCGAATCGCTTTTTTCCATTAAAGTGGGCATAAGCCTCAAGCTTTCAAGATAATCATCAATCGCAGCCCTTATATTGCGTCTTTTATATAATGCCATTGCCCTGTTATATAGCCTGTTAGCCTCTTCGGTCTGCGCTAAATCAGGCAAATGTTCAAGCTTCATTATAGCCCTGCTCTGTAAAAGCTCCGGCAATTTTCCGCTTGTCATGGCAACTTTATAATGATATGAAGCATATTCATAGCGTTTAATTGCCTCGAGACATTCGCCCACCCTAAAATGCAGCTTTGCCCTAACCTCGCCGGAAGTTGTCATATCTAAGGCTTCATAATAAAAAATAAGCGCGTCACGAAAATTATTCTCTTTAAATAACTCTTCCGCACGCAATAAACCTTTTTGTAAAGTGTAAGGCGCAACAATTTTGTCGCCTTGCCGCAAAAGAGACGCGTCAAGCGGCAAAGCCGTTGCGGCAAGCGCAATACACCCTGCAATAAAAGTTTTTTTCATTACAAAAGCGCCCATTACTTAAAATGTTCCGGTAAAAGTGCCGGGTAAAACATTTTTTAACACAAAGTCGTTGTTTCTTGTATTCGGAACCGCTTCAATGAGCACATACTTTAAATCACCGGCCTCGATGTCTTTACGCACTTCTTTTAACAAAGGCACCAAATTTAAATCACCGTTTTGAAACAAACCAAGGTTGAAGAATTTGTTCAAACTTGCCTCTTCATAATCTTTAAGAGCAAAATTATATCTCTTGAGCACCTTTTCTGCATACTCATTGTCGTTCTCTTCAAGCGCCGCTTTATAATCTTTCTGAGCCGTAATATAATCTTTTAAAGCCGATTCCATGGCATCTTTGCGCCCGGTATACTTGTCAAACCCCTGAAGCGCCTGCTGAACAAACAATATGCTGATTTGATCTTTATATTGTGTGTAGACATCTAACACATCGTCACACTCAAGCTGCCCGACACCAACATCATAAGCCAGCCCGCAATCAAACTCACGATGAAGCTTTTTAAAGACACCCGAAGATATACCGCCGTTTCTTATATGTGTTTTTATACCAAGCAGCCTTGCAGATTCGTGTATAGTTTTAAATGACTTTTTGAACACAATCTCCGCCTGGGGGTCAATGAACATGCCGGGCTCTCCAACCGGCACGATAATATGCTTAACACCGTATTCTCCGGCCATTTCTATTATTGGGAAACAGTCTTCGGGTGTTAGCAGTTTATATGACTTGTTGCTGCTTAATATGCCCGGCAAAGCCAAATAACAATTCTTAAAGTGAACCAATTTATCGGGTCTTTTGTATAGATTCTTTTTTGGGGGCGCGTCTGTTTCGGCAGCAGGCTTTAAAGGGACTTTAGGCGGAAGTTCCGGAGCCATTTCAAAATGCATCGGCACGTATTCCGGAAGAGTTATTACGACCTCTATACCTAACTCAGATGCTTTTTTTAATATATTGACAAACTCTTGCTTATAATTCTTTAAACCGGGGTCATTTACTCTCAGATTTAAAAAATCAAGCTTACCACGCCACTTTGCCAATGAACCGTTTTTGCTTATAGAAATAGAAGGCGACAAGGGATCTTTCCCGCCCCCGATGGCCTGTTCCACATAACCGAGATAAAAAGTTGTTTCGTTGTTAATCATAATTTGCGATATTACCATAACTGTTAATAAGATGCAATTATCGCAACTTTTTTTTTAAAAGCTATTAACTTCAAAAAGCAAACTGCCGATATTTATTAAAGTATAGAGTAATTGCAGGAGGCAAAAAAAATGAGATTAAATCAAAATGAAGCATATTATATTCTGACAAACCTCGACGAATTCGTTGCAAGTTTCGAAAAAGGCACCGAGAAAAAAGTTACACCCGGCGCCATGAGAATCATTCAAGAAATTCTTACCGAAGCATCTTTTCCCGAAAAAACTCGCTCAAAATTTCTTCATTGATTATCTTCTGAGTTTCCCGGAACTGTTAATCCGGTTTTGCAAATCCTCGATTCTGCTTTGCAAAATTCCGGCTAGGTCTGATAAAGACATAAAGTTATCCTGAACACGCTTCCACAAATCTTCAAATTCAAGGTGTTCAGCTGTTTTGAACCTTGAAGAAGCAGCCGATCTCATCACGCCGCTATACAGTCTTTTCGCCCTGTCGTATTGACGTTTGACCTTTGCAAAACCACCCAAAATCCTCAATGATTGAGCCAAAATCTTAGATTGCGCCGTTGTGGACTCTTTATCTATGTTGTTATATTTATCCCATTCGCGATTATAAATTTCAATGGAATCCGAAATATTCTCCTCATAATTTTTTAGCATATCAATCGCAGCATAATCGATAGGTACAACTCTTGAAGAGTAAAGCAACCTGGCAAGCTCTTTATTCATGTTTCCGACTGTCATTGAAATTGCCCTCGCCTTTGGATCACCGGGGAACAACTCTGACAATTCAGAAGCTTCTTCAGAAAGCCTCGCCACATATTCGAGCAAGCGACTAATTTCTTGTGTTCTATCTTCAAACCAACTCTGTGACTTACCGTTGGCGGTTTCCATTTCTTTTCTTATTTGGTTAAACTCTGCCATAAGCGACTCTGCTTTTTCAGCAAGCATATCCAATCGGTCATTATCAGGGTTCTTTTGCAAATTTACCAAACTTCTCTTTATAAAGTTCAATACAGCCGCAACCTTTGCCTCTGCCTGCGCTGCCAAAGAAGTAAGTTTAGCAGCCGCAACAAGCATCACCCTATCGGGTTTATCGGCATTTACGCCTCTGGCCTGTGCTTGAGAAGCCAAAGTTTTTGCCTCAGCAAGCTCGCTTGATATATTTCGCGCCGCTCTCTCAAGCAAATTCAAATCATTTTGTTGCAAATTTGCTTTTCTGCTGACTGATTCAAAAAGTTTATTTAGATCTTTAACTTGGTTTTGCATTAAATCTGCGCGGGCTGTTAAAACATCTGTAAGTTCATCGTTTCGTAATGATGAGCCCATTTTATCTAAATCTTCCTGCCATTCTTTTTCTAAAGAATCCAGATCAGCTTTTTCACGTTCAAATGGCTTGTCTCCGCCCACAATTACTTGTTCGCCGGGCCCGATTTCAACTATTTCGCCGGTTTTTTTGCTTCTTACTTGAACTCTGCCTTGGGCACACACTATTCTGTCAAAATCATCGCCTGTTCGGCAGGTCAATATAGTTCCTTTTATACCCGCAACCGCTTGCTTTAACTCAACATGAAACTCTCCGCCCTCAACCATTTTTTTCATATTTACCCAAACGTTTCCGCTTAATATCTTTATGCTGCTGACTTGGGTTTCAGGCTTTGGCAATACCATAACGGTATTCTGTTTTATTACAAATGTCGACATGTCCGCAAGGCTCAAAATCGCCCCGGAATCAATTTCTGTCCAAATTCTGTCATTATAACGAAGTTTAGTCTCTAAATCTGCGTATTCATAAGCGTCATCAAATTCTTCATCCGGACGAACCGCAACCTGCCCATGCAAATCGCTGAATCTTATCCCGGAATCTTCGTATGCTGATGCCAACATTGGCACTGCCACAACAAATAACAAGACAAAAAGTATCTTTCTCATATATGTTTTTCCTAAAAAAAGTTGTGAATAATGTAATATACAATATTCACAACTTGTACTCAAACTTTATATTTCACTTGCAAACTATCAAAACGACTGTTCAATTTTTCCCATAAATTCAGTAATGACCATCGGTTTTGCAAAATTCCAAAGCAAGTCTTGCATATTCGAATCATAGGTCTTGTAGAAGGTCTTTTCATAGGAAGCCGTGAAAGTAAATTTAAGATCTTCATTCAGAGGCTTAATATATTCAAACTCTACAGAAGGCTGCAATTCGTCTTCCCAATTGCGAACAGGATCAACTTTGTTTTGCTTGTAATAATTTCTGAATTCGATTTTTCTTAAAGCCGGGCTTAACTTCCATTCGAATCTTTCGGGTCTTTCATAACCGATATCAAAGCCGGTATACATATTTTTGTAGTCCACGTATGCCGTTTCATCATATATTCTGCTGTTAAAACCGGTATTCCAAGATACGTTCAGTCTGTCAAATCTCCACATCATCTTTGCGATGCTGTTGTGGTCATCAAAATTCATAGAATTTCCAACCAAAGTATCTCTGGCATGATAAGTGTGATCAAATCTGAACCTTAAAGTGTCATTCACGTTTTTCTGAACCATGAAGTGAACCTTATTGTTTTTATGAGCCATATTTCTGCTGTTTTCATCATTATCTATAAATCTGTAATCAATTTGAGCCCTGGTTTTTTTAGTAAGCTTCATTTTTGTTGCCAAGAACAAATCCAGCTCCGAATAGCCTCTTAACGAGTCTGAACCATATTCGTGTTTATTATGCTGAGCTTCGAAAACATATGTTAAGACGCTGTGCATTGGCAAAGTGTATGCGAATCTCAAATAATTGTCATAATAACTTGTTCTATAAAGATTTACCGATTCGTTATTGTACGATCTTCGGTCAAAAGTATTTGAAACAGAAACTTCTGCCTCATTTGCATAGCTCTTATTGAACTCAACATACAAATTTGCGTTGCCATAATCTAAATCATTTACAGTTCTGTATTTTCTGTTTTCAAGTTTTGCTTCTGCAAACATTATGCTGTCGTTTGTAAGCCATGTTTCCTGGTTAGAAAGTGCAAATTCATGAAAATTCGACCTCTCGTAATTTGGATAACTTCTGACTCTGTAACCAAAACTTGAAAGACTTTCGCGATTCACGTCAGGTTTTCTGTTCAAGAACACTTCGAAATTATTGTCTCTGTAATCTTTAGAAACCGAATCGGGATACGAAGTAGTCTGGAAAGAATTTTTTATGCTCCAAACTCTTTCATCGCTTTCTTTCATCATATATGACAAATTCAAATAATTTTCTCTTACAACTTCATTTCTCTCACGCTGCAAATATCTTTCGTCAAGAGTAAAGGCGTGATTCTCGTCAGTTTGATAGGTTAAGATCAATCTAAGCTGGCTCAAGTTGTTCGGCAAATCATACTCTGTAGTCGGAACCCCAACCAAGCTTTGTGCTTCATACTTTTCTTCTCTGTCTCGGGCCTCAAGAGCCACAGAACCTGTCATTTTGACTTTTCCGTAGTCTGCATCAGCTGCCAAAGCCGCGCGTCTTGAAATGCGTTCTGCTTCAAGCTCGGCCTTTCTTGCCGCAAGTTCAGCCTCTTTTTTAGCCTTTTCGGCTTCCGCAAGCGCCTGCGCTTTTCTCGCTGCTCTGATTTTTTCTGCTTCTACCGCTTGTCTTGCTTCTATTGCCTTAAGAACGTCTGCCATGTCCATCGCGGCTTCAACAGCATCTTTTTCGGGGGCAGGCTCAAAAAGTTGTTTAACGTCTTCTCTTGCCTCAGGTTTAACAGCGACTACCAAATTGTCATCTTCGTTTTGAATTTCGTTATCAGAGGTATAAGCTACGGCTGCCGAAACAGGTTTTGCTTTTGTCGGGGTAATCACACCTGATTTAGTGTCAGCTGCAATTTTTTCTCTAACTTTATCACGGGCCATGTCAAAAGCAGTTTTTTTGGCCGGATCTCTTTTTAAAGCTCCCAAAGCTTCAATGTAGCTCGCATCATATTCGTTATCCGGTGCTTTCGTTACAACCTCAACCCTTTGGGGAGAAACTGCTTTTGAAGCAACCGCAGAAACTGTGGCCGCCAAAACATTTGCTTTGGCTACTGCCGTATCTGCCGCAGACGCGGCTGAAGTTACAGCGGCGCTTGCGGCAACAGAAGCTGCCGAGACTGCCGGTTTTTTAAGGCCGGCCAATGCCGACTCAAACTTGCTTCTCTCTGCCATTTTTTCTTGTTCGGACTTAGCATTTTGTTCAGCCAACACACGCGCTATAACAGCCTGACGTTCAGCTTCTTTTGCTGCAAGCATTTTTTCGCGCTCGGCTTCTATTTTTGCTCGTTCGGCTTCGCGTGCCGCATACAGTTTTTGCTGCTCTTCTGTTTTAATCGCCGCAGACCTTTTTTCTTCGGCCTCTTTAGCCGCTTTTTCGTCTTCAAGAACTTTTGCAATAACAGCCTGACGTGCAGCTTCTTTCGCGGCAAGCATTTTTTCGCGCTCGGCTTCTATCTTTGCTCGTTCGGCTTCAAGGCGCTCGGCTTCAAGTTTTTTGGCTATTTCGGCTTTCTTTTCTTCGATTTTTCTGTTGATTTCCGCTTCTTCGTCTTTGCCGTCATCCCGGCCTGTTTTAAGAGCTGCGAGGGCTTCGGCAAATTTTCCGGAAGCAGGTTTTGCAACAGCCGAAGCCGGTGCGACAACAGGTTGGGGAACCGCGACAACTGCGGCAACTGCGGGTTTTGCAGCCACTTCCTCTGTTTTTTGTCCTGCAGGTCGTTTAAGCGCCGCGAGAGCTTCTTGGTAAGAAACGTCCGAACTCTTTGCGGGAGCCGACATCTTTACAGGCTGCGCCTTCACCGGTTGCGGCTTAATGGGTTCCTGCTTAAGGGGTTCAAGGGCCTTTGTCAAATTGCCTTCTTTAAACTTATCATTATAAAAATTGCGTATTTTTCTGTATGAATCGTCTATGCGTCCAAACCCATCACGTAATTCCGCCGCATCACTCGGATAATTAGAAATAGTAAATGAATACTGATCCTCAAGTAAATCATAGCGTCTCTGCACTTGATCCATGATGTCCTCGGCGTCGTATTTCAAATCTTCGGCTTTTGCTCCGGTTACTAATTTCATTTTGCGGTCGTATTCTTCGAGACGACGCATGTTATTGGCAAATTCCGACTCATAACGCTTGAAAAAGGTAAGCGCATCTCTGCTCGCTTTTTCTAACGCAAGAACTTGAATTGGCGAACCAAATGCGATTGCAAAAACAATGATTGATGCTATAATTTTTCTGTTCATATCCTACTTTTCCTGTGCAGATTTTTCTTACTAAGTTGATTACTCAAGTTAACTATTCATTCATTATTTGCTGTAAAGTTCCGCTCTCTTCGTCTAACCTTACAAAATCAACTTCAACGTCTCTCCATAATGCTTCTATTTCTTCAATTTCTTCGGTCTTATACATAGTAGGCAAAACACTTCTCAGAATCCGTTTGCATTGCCTTTCTGCCCTTTTATAATCGCGCTTAACATTGCTGTATGTATTAACGATTTTCAAATATTCCCGTCTTTTCTTCTGCTTAGCCGCCAAACTACCTGTTCCCGTTGTTCTGTATTCTTCAATCGCGGCTACAATCTGCCCCGTATTCGCTGCAATGTTGTCCTGCAGGTCTCTTAAGTAACTCAATACATCTAAAGGAACTTCAACAACTTCAAAAGATTTGCATATTTTCTTAACTTCTTCGATATACTTCTCTGCCTTTTTCGCCAAATCAGGCAATTTCTTGTCCCTCGGGTATAAAATCTGTTCTTCTGCTATTTTGGCCGATTCTTTTACCAAAGCTTCGTGGCAGCGTCCCAAGGTTTCGCGTGCATTGGCAAACCAATTTCGCCCCTTCCCGTTAACTCCTTTTAACACCGCACGTCTAATTTCAAGGGAAATGTCATACGCGTCTTTGAGAGACTGTTCGAGGGGTTCTACCGCTTCGATAGGCTTTTGAATATTCTTTTCGGGTTCGCTCTTTTCGTAAACGCCGGTGCTCGCCTTGCCCAGTTTATTTTTAAAATAGGACAAAATCGTCTCTAACCTTACCAGAGCACTTTGAAGAGAAGTCTTTTTGTATCCGTCCAATAATTCGACATCTTCGCTGTCATCAGACTTCTTGCTACCTGCTTTAGATTCTTTTTCGAAAGCTTCGATTCGAAGCTTTCCGTTTCTGCCGTATTGGGCGGCTTCGGCCAACATTGCCTGGAACTGCGCAATTTTGTTTTTTAATGAGGTAACATCCGATAAAGTACCGCTGCCGGCCATTATTCGTTCGTATTGCTGCAATATGACTTTGCCGTCATTGTCTATATCATCGCTGTACTTATTTAATTTTCTTGTTAACTCATCAATGCTAAGCTCTGAACCGATTCTGCTCGTTGCTGATTCCCAGCGTTCTTCTTCGTCTTGTATATCAAAAACATCTACAACACCCTTGGCCGGTATATTACGCATCGCGTCGGCAAGCCTTTGTTTTAAAACCATCCCCTGCCCTGCCCTCAAAACAGAAACGCCGGCTCTGCCTTTTATCTTAACTTCCGCTTCGCCGTTTAAAACCCTTATATGGTTATCCAAACCGTCGGGTGAAACTGACAAGGTAATATTGCCTCTGTTGATTCTTACACTGGACTGGCTCATTTCTATTTCCACAAAACCATTGTAAGAAATATTTTTTAAGCTTAACCAGATATCGCCCGAGAGCAAATTATATTTTATTTCGTTGTCTATACTCTGTGTTAATACTGCAACAGATTCGCCTTTTAAGACCATGGTTCCGCGGTTTGAAAAGTTCAACACAACCCCGGAATCATTTTTTACAAGAACTCTGTCGCCAACCGACAATCTGTCTTTTCTTTTGACAGGCTTATAAGATTCGTCAGTCTGTGAATCAGGCCTGACAAAAACAGTGCCATGTACATTATTGAAATCGACACTTAAAATGTCGGCAAACAGTGTCGTGCAAGTTAAAATTGCGAAAATGAACAGCAGCGGTCCGATCTGTTTCATCTTTTATAAACTCCTAAGAAAGCATAATGCCGGTCGTACATTGAAAATATACAAATGTCCGCTTTTTGCAAGTTATTTCTTATAAAAGATAAACTTTTACTTCTTAACAGATACAGAGGTTACATTACCCGCCCTGTCATTCACTTTAACTTTAATGTCACACACTTTGTTGCCCGCAGGCTTCTTGACATAAACTTCTCTTCGGTCAGGGTCACTGTAAACAACTGCTCTTTTTCCGTTAATCGTAGCAGACATACCTAAGTAATCGACACCTTTCCCCAAATCCGAAACAGTAAAAATAAAACAATTTCCGATATCGTAATTAAAACCGACCCGAGAATATTTGACTTCAGGCGCTGCGTTGTCTTCCAATACTATATATTTTCCGCCTGTGCGAGTTACAAAAGATAAAATACCATACTCGAGAGTTTCGCCGTTGTAGCTGACATTACCATTATCGCTAACGCAGTATACCCCTAACTTTTCAGGGTTCCCTGCATAATTTGCAAAAGCCAGTCTTACCCTTGCTTCTGCGTCAAAAACTATATTACCGGGCTTCAAAACCCAAACAGGAGTAATTTTAGGCAAGCCCCTGCTGTTTACACATTTGTTATCAGCAGACCCGAAAGAAACAAACGCCCCAAAATGAAGGCTTCTTATATTAAACTGCACTTCCCCACCCTCTTCAGACCTGACAAGTTTGCCGTTATAATCTACAAATACCGTTTCTTCCAAGATTTTTACATTATTTACCCGGGCACCGTATTGCCACCGAGCATGATTGTCGAAGGCGATCTCGATTGCGTCTTCCCTTAAAATACATGGCATCGCAAAAAGCGTGCCGCCTGAATCTCGGCACTCAATCATACCAAAAACAGGCTGATTGCCTTGTTTGGGCTTTGCGCCCGGCTTTCGCTTTGCCACGGCTATGAGACTAAAATGGTTTTGAGTAACCGAAAAATCGCCATAATCAGCCAAAACTTCGCCGGGAATAGTCTTATCTTTGAAAGAAATGTCTGTGCAAGTTATTGCACCGTCGGCCTTTATATGGTTGTTGCCGTAATCATAAGCTTTAACCGCAAAATTTAACTTGCCGGCCGGGTATTCTAAGGTGTTGAGAAAGCCGCTGTAGCCTTCATATGACTTTGCGAAATCAAGGGTCTCAAAAGGCCATTTAAAGAGGTTATAAACATAACCGGTCGACCTGATGGATGTTTTAAAATAATCAAAAACCCATGGGGCCTGCCTGTCTTCGGAATAGCTATATTTATGAAAAAGGCGCTCAATCAAAATTTTACCGTTTACAATAAACGAGACTTTTTCGATCCCGAATTTGTTGCCCACGCCGTTAGAATCTGAAATACCGGTCTGAAAACCTACCCGCCCGAAGATTGTCGGCACTTTCGCTAAGGTATAATACCCGGACGATTTCTTTATACACTTCATTTGAAAAGGCAAAAAACTGTTTTCAATAACTGTGCCGTATGCCATCGGTTCAATATATAAATTATGAAAGACCGGGAAAATACAATCTGCGGGTCTGTAGCCAAATAAAGCCGGTGCCAGCG
>Ga0172377_10003665_pt1 | contig 15812 bp, 14 predicted proteins | sample Pumphouse3metaG_FD_119749 | JGI IMG/M metagenome (GOLD analysis project Ga0172377, IMG submission 119749) | Leachate microbial communities from a municipal landfill in Southern Ontario, Canada - Pumphouse #3 metaG | ecosystem: Engineered > Solid waste > Landfill > Unclassified | place: Canada...
CAATTTGTTTATAATAATTACTGTATATTATTTAATAATATTCAGATTCTCTTTTTTGGCTTTAACATAGTTCAGAATGAAAATTGGAATTCCCCCGATAATGAAAGCAATTAAGCTGAATGTTTCAAGATTTAAAGGAGCCTGAGCAACTTCAAGAGTGGTTGGTCCCATGCTTATTGAGTATGTAGCTGCTACAATCAAGCCAATTATGAAAGACATTGTAGCGGACCTATGATTATCAAGTGCCTTTCTTACAAGTCTTATGGTTGTGAAAATTCCAAAGAGAACACCCAATCCAAAAATAAATAGTGAAGGAACTGCACTGAAATCAAATGAGAAGAATTTTTTTAAGCCGCTTATTATAGGAAGATAAAGTCCCAATATCATCAAGAGGGAAGAGCCTGAAATACCAGGTAGAACCATTGTCGATATTGCAATGTCTCCTGCAATAAATAGATAAAGAGCAAGCTGTACATTCAAACCGTCTAATGATTTTGTAGAATAGGACTTGGAACTCAAATATGTGATCATCACTACCAAAGTAAAACCAATCAAGAAAAATGCTAAATTTTTAATGATTGACCCTGTATTTCTATCGAAGGTCTTTTTCTCTTCCCTCAGAATAATTGGAATGGAGAATAAAGTCAGTCCTATTAATAAGGAGCTCATGATGTAGATATGATTTGAAAATAGGGTGGAGAGTATTGAAACACAGAGGCCCATACCAATTACCCAACCAATTCCAAGAGGGATAATAAATTTAATGGCTTCTTTTCTTTGATCACTTGATCCTCGAAGTAGATTGTCGAGGCTATCTATAAAAAGATCATAAAAGCCCAATATATAAGCAACTGTTCCACCTGAAATGCCTGGAATGCTGTCTGCGAGTGCCATGAAAAAGCCTCGTATGCTGTTAATCATTATTATAAATCCTTATTTAAAAACCGATAGCATATGTGACAGCAAATCCAACAAGGATTCCAAAAATTATGCCACCTATTACCTGAGATCCAGTATGCCCCAACATAGTTTTTAAATTAGCTTGAGTGAACTGTCCTTCATCAAAGATTTCTGAAAAGGTTTTGCTCCAATCATTCATCATCTCAGCTTGTTTGCCGGCTTCTTGTCTGATTCCCATAGCATCATATACCACAACACTGCTGAAAACCATTGCAATTGCAAATTCAGTTGAACCAATTCCTTGTGTTATTCCTAATGATGTTGCAAGTGCAGCAACAGTGGATGAATGACTGCTTGGCATACCACCCGTAGAGAATGCTCGTTTGAAATTAAAATTATCACCAGATAGTCTAGAAATTAAAGGTTTAATAGCCTGAGCTAGGAGCCAAGCTATAAAAGGCGCAATTATTGCACTGCTATGTAACAAATCATTATTCATAATTTCAAAATATAACACATTTTAAAACAATACAATAGTTTTTTTTCTTTGAATTCATACAAAAAAGCGTTTTTCAATTATATTGAACAATCTCAGAGCTCTTAAAGAATTTGAAGTTTTTGTTTGCAATTGAAAAAATTCTATAATATAAAATTATTTGAATATTATTTTAAACAAAAACAAAAGAAAATATAAAAAATATTTTTAATTTAATCTGTAAATCTCTCATTCAATATCTCATATTATGTGTTTATTTGGTAATAACAATACAGAATTGATATATTAATATGAGGAAAAATTCCTATAAAAAGATTACCACTAAACATTAGTTAATATTATTGAAAAAAAAGATGAAGCATAAAAAAAATATGAAATTTTTTTGTTTTATTTTTAATTTCTTTCATAAAAAGGACTTAATAATAGAATGTTAAAATTGAGTTAAAAATAAATATAAAAAAAGTGAGAAAATGTAAGATTGCTATTTAATCGATTAAATTTTTTTCTTGCACGATAGCAGAATCAATGTTAATCTAGTTTGGCAAGTTAGGAATGACACCTTATAAAAAGCTTGTAAAATTATTTGTTTTTATAATTTGTTAGGGTTGAATTGATTTAAGAGATTTTATGGAGAAGTATCAGGGGGATGCTTTTAAGTAAAATAATTTTTTTGTTATATATTTAATCGATTAAATATTATCTTATTATCAATTCAAGCTTAGCAAAACAAGGAGAAAGATTATGTTACATTTATCAAATCAGAATTTGAGCGCAATTGAAAAAACAGGAGTTCCTGTACCACATTATAACAGAGAGGGCCTGAAGCCAGCTTTGGTACATATCGGACTAGGAGCATTTCACAGAGCTCACTTCTTATCATATATTGAAAAATTGATGAATGATGGAGTTTATACTGAAGGTGTTTATGAGATAGATGTTATTCCATCAAAACCTGGCTTTATTGAGAATTTAGTAAAACAAGACTATCTTTATACCTTACTTCCTAAAGATACAGCAGGAAATGAATATTTTGAAGTTCGTGGTGGTATTGCTGATTATGCAAATGCATCAACAGATGCTGAAAAGGTTTTAGATGTACTTTCAAGAGATCAAACAAAGCTGATCACTTTGACTGTAACAGAGAAGGGTTATTGCTATGACAGTGAGAATCATAAACTTGATTTGAATCATCCAGCTATTGTAAAAGACCTAAAAGATTTTGATGTTCCATCATCAACTGTTGGCTGTATCGTTGAATCACTCAAAAGACGTTTTGATACAACAAAAACTCCTGTAACAATCATGAGCTGCGATAATGTTCCAGAAAATGGTAACATGCTCAAAAACTGTGTACTAGAATTTGTATCCATCAAATACCCTGAGATGAAAGAATGGGTAAGTGAAAACATCATATTCCCAAATACTATGGTTGATAGAATAACACCAGTTACATCTGATAAAGATATTCAAGAAGTAGCTGATAAATACAACATTGATGATCAATGTGCAGTTCACTGTGAAGATTTTATAACTTGGATTGTTCAAGATGTTGATGTTCCTGAAGTTCAGATGTTCAAGAAAGCAGGCGCTCTTCTTGTAGAAAGTGTATTACCATACGAATTGATGAAGATCAGACTTCTTAACGGTGCTCACAGTGCACTATCATACCCATCATATCTTTTGGGACACACTGATGTAGATGCAGGTATCACAGACCCTCTAATCAATGATTTCATAAGAAACCATTACATGGAAGAAATTACAAAGTCTTTGAGTGCTGTTCCTGGTGTTGATCTGGATGCATATAAAGACAAACTTGTAAGTCGTTTTTCAAATAAGAATATTGCTGATAAGATTCTTAGATTGGCAAGTGATGGCTCTAAAAAGATCTCAAACGCAATTGTAAAACCTCTTTTAGAAATTGAAGAGAAAGATTCTTTAATTTTAGCTTTGGCTTTCTGGGCAGAGTTCTTGAAAGGTGTTGATAAGAATGGTGTGGAGATTCCAATTGAAGATCCAGCTGCTGATTTACTTCAAGAGAAAATCAAAAATGATAAAGATTTCATGGAATATAATGGAATCACTGACAGTGCAGTTTTAGCTAAATATTCACAATACAAAAAGATGATTGATGAATTGGGTGTTAAAGGTACATTAGAAGAATTTTTGAAGTAGCTTAAGTTCAATTCTTTTTAATTGGAAACTGCTATACTCTCTCGAAAATGGGATATAGCAGTACCAATATATATGCTTGCACTTTCTCTAAAGATTAAAAACAATATTCAAATTGCTTTAAATCCTCTGCAAGCTAACAAAATCTCTTTTTAATATAAATCTATCTACAGAAGATAATTTTAACATATTTAAAATATGATTTAAAATCACGATCAAAATAAAATTGAAAATTGATGTTTTTATAAACAGACGGGTGTCTTTGACCTTGTTAAGGACTCAATGTTTCAATATTATTTTTAGATTTAAAGAAATGAAAGTATATTTAGATAACTCTATCTGTACTTGAAATAAGGAAATGGTAAAATTTTATGAATTCAAATCCAGAAAAGACTCAATTTAGATTGCTGACGTTCACAGCATTTTTTGTCCAGATGATGCAGGCTATGGTCAATTTAGCTCTTGTATACTATGTAAGAGCAAAGTTCAATGTTTCTGCATCTCTTGTTGGTGCTGCAGTAAGCACTCTTTCTATCTCATACTGTGTATTTTGTTTGCTGCTATCAAATAAAATAACAAACTACAAACCTAGCAGTCTGCTCTTATTTGGTACTTTTGGTATGGCTTTTTCAACCTTTTTGATGTTCACATTGAATAGCTATGCTTTGGTTGTGGCATCTATCATCTTGTTTGGTTTTTTTGTTTCATTCATTTGGCCTTCTTTGGAAAGTTGGTTATCGAGAGGAAAAGAACAGGCATACCTAAACAGTGTTTTAGGTGGATACAATGTATCTTGGAGTTTGGGAAATGCTCTATCTGCAACTGTTTGTGGTATTTTGGTAGAGAGAAGCATCACTCTTCCTTTCTATGTTGCAATAGCTACTCTTATTATTGTTGCTTTAAATATTGTATTTTGGATACATAAAGATCCTAATTTAAAAGCTGCTAAAAGTGAAAAAGACCATATCAAGGCAAGCAATCTAAAAGACACAAGTACCTTCCTTCGTTATTTCTGCTGGACAGGAGTGTTTGTTGGATATATTGTATTTGGTGCAATCATCAACATATTTCCTCTTTATGCCAAAGAAGCTATTGGCTACAGTGCAACAACAATTGGTTTGCTTCTTCTCATCAGAGGTGTTGTAACATGTATTGTTTTTTATGCATTATCAAAAACCAGTTTTTGGCATTTCAAGAAACTTTACATATTGGGTGTTCAATTTGTAATTGGTCTCAGCTGTCTATTTGCACGTAATGCAACTTCCATTATTTCCTTATCAATATTCTTTGGATTGTTCGGTGTTTTATTTGCATATGTATATGTATCATCGATGTTCCATGGAGCTAGTGGTGCGGTAAACAGAACCAAGAGAATGATAACACATGAAGTGCTGTTATCAGCTGGAACAGTTGTGGGTTCTGTTGTTGGTGGAATGCTATATGATCATTTTTCTTACTCTCAGATGATGGTTATTTTCTTTGCTTTTATAACAGCTGCAGTGATAATAGAATTTGTAATATCAAATATAACACTGCCTGTTTCTAACAAAAGTCTCACAAGAGAGTTCGAATAAGACCTTTATCGTGAAGTTAATGCTATATTTAGGGTGAAAATCATTGCAAAAATATTTATTACTATTATAATTATTTTATATTGTAAACAAGGAGCCCTATAATATGGCAAAAACTTTAACTGAAAAAATCCTTGAGTCTCATCTAATTGAAGGTGAGATGGAAAAAGGTGAACCAATTGGAATCAAGATAGATCAAACATTAACTCAAGATGCCACTGGTACAATGGCGTATTTGCAATTTGAAGCTATGGGACTCGAAAAAGTTCAAAACGAATTAGCTGTAAGTTATATCGATCATAACACAGTGCAGGTTGGATTTGAAAATGCAGATGACCACAAGTATTTACAGAGTGTTGCAGCAAAGAAGGGAGTTGTCTTCTCTCGTCCTGGAAATGGTATCTGTCATCAGGTTCATTTAGAAAGATTTGGACAACCAGGAAAAACATTATTGGGATCTGATTCTCATACACCAACAGGTGGTGGTCTCTCTATGATTGCTATTGGTGCCGGAGGACTTGATATCGCAGTTGCTATGGCAGGTGGCCCTTTTCATATAATAACACCAAAAATTATTGAAATTAGACTTTCTGGAAAACTCAGAGAATGGGTGAGTGCTAAAGATGTGATCTTGACAGTACTTCAAAAATTTGGAGTTAAAGGAAATGTTAACTGTATTTTTGAATATACTGGAGAAGGTGTCAAAACTCTTCAGGTGCCAGAACGTGCAACAATCTGTAACATGGGAGCAGAGTGTGGTGTAACAACATCTATCTTCCCAAGTGATGAAAATACAAAAGCCTTCTTGGACGCTCAAGGTAGAGGTGAATGTTACAGACCACTATCAGCTGATGATGGTGCAAAGTATGATGATGTATTTGAATTGAACCTAAGCGAGGTCGTTCCTTTATGTGCAGCTCCTCATAGTCCAGGTAATGTGGAATCAATCAAATCTCTTCAGGGTAAAAAGGTTGACCAGGTCCTCATTGGCTCCTGTACCAACTCTAGCTATGATGACATGAGAAAAGTTGCAAACATCCTTGATGGACAGACTGTAAATCCAAGTGTCTCATTGGGAATTGCTCCAGGATCAAGAGAAGTTCTACTCATGTTGAGTGAGGATGGTTCTTTAGAGAAACTTATAAAAGCAGGTGCTAGAATTCTTGAAAGTGCATGTGGATTCTGTATTGGTAACCATCAGAGCCCAGGTTCAGGTGCTGTATCACTTAGAACAAGCAATCGTAACTTTGAAAGACGCTCTGGAACTGCAGATGCACAGCTTTATCTAGTATCTCCTGAAACAGCAGCTCTAGCTGCAATTACAGGTGTGTTCACAGACCCTTTATCAGATCATGGAATAAAGTATCCTGGAACATTCTTGGTAGATAAATTCATCATTGATGATTCAATGTTCATCTTCCCTCCAAAAAATACTGATGATATTGTAATATCTCGTGGTCCAAATATTGGAGCACCACCATCAAATACTCCTCTCGAGTATCATGCAAAAGGTGAGGTAACCATTAAAGTTGGAGACAAGATAACAACAGATCATATAATGCCAGCTGGTGCAAGATTGAAATATAGATCAAACATCCCTGAGTATTCTAAGTATGTATTTGAAGGTGTTGATCCTACTTTCCACGATAGATGTCTTGCAAACAAGAAAGAAGGTAAGGCAAACTTTATCGTAGCTGGAGCTTCTTATGGACAGGGCTCAAGCCGTGAACATGCTGCTATCTGTCCTATGTATTTAGGTGTGAAAGTTGTTCTTGCAGTATCTATTGAAAGAATTCACCAGAACAATCTATGTAACTTTGGTATTGTACCTTTAACATTTACAGATGAAGAAGATTACAATGCAATAAAACAGGGTGATGATATCTACATTCAAGATCTTCCAGATCAAATTGAAATGGCTTACCTTGAGGGCAATCCTGTCATTGTTGAAGTTGGTGGTAGAAACATTAAGATGAAGTGTGATATTACAGCTGATCAAAAAGAGATGCTCATCAATGGTGGACTTCTGAATGTTTTGAAAAGTAAAACAGAAGCTAAGTAAAAGTTTGTAATAACTCGAATTGCTTTTAATATTTTGGTCTCTTCTTAATTGAGGGGACCTTTTTTATAGAAAAAAATATCAGTTACTTAAATAAAATGATAGCACTAGCATTTTATGTGTAACTGATTAGGGAAGAATTGTAGTTCTTAATAATCCCCATTATATTTTGAAAAACATAATGTGTCAATTGTTAATTTATATATTTCTCTGTGACTCAATAAAACGATTTATGTCATCATCACTGAAACGTCCTACTGTGCAGCAGTAATAGTTTCTTGTCCAAAGAGTTGGAAGCCTAGATTTTAAAGACGGAAATTCAATCCTCATTGCATGGGATGTGTAGCTCTTTAATTGTTGAATTAAAAAATGTGGGCTATCTTCTGGTCTGGCTCTTACCAAAAGATGAACACAATCTGGCATGATTTCATATGATACTATTTCAAGATCTATTGTCTTGGCTTTCTCATCTAAAAGCTCTTTCAATCTCACTGCAACATCATCAACAAGAACCTCTCGTTGATATTTTGGACACCATAGAAGATGATAGTACAAACTGGTAACAGTTGATTCACTGGATTTCCATCGTTTTGTCATTGTTTATTCCTTGTTTATTATTTTATCATACATATGAATTTGAATAAATAAAAAAGCTACCAACTTTTTACAGTCGATAGCTTAATGAGATTTTTTATGATATTAATTAGTGGAACCTTGCATAATTTCATCTAATGTAGAATCATCAAGATTTGTTTTATAGAAAAGTTTGTAGAAAGTCTTAGCTTCCTCTCTTATATCAAAATCAAAGTACTGAGGATAAACTAAATTACCCAACCAGTTTATACCTAAAATTCTGTTTAAAGAAGGTGGATTATCAATCCATGAGAAAGGACCTTCTGGAATCAAGTAAACTCTGTTGTTCTTTACAGCATCAAGCTCACTGAAAGCACTGTCCTCTGCCATAAACTCATCATAACCACCGTCATGGCTCAAGATTATGATATCAGGATTCCAAATAAGTAGCTGTTCTGGACTCACTTGAATATTGTTTCCAGTTCCTTCTACTACATTGATGAGTCCTGCCAGTCTCATTGTCTGAGTCCTAAATGAACCTCGAGGGTATGATGTCAGTCCATCTGTACCAGTTCCAAAATAAATACTTACTTTATCTTCATCTGCTACATTTTGAGTTGCTTGTTCTGCACGTGAGATTGTGGTCTCGCTGTATTCTGCTTTTGCTTCACCTTCTTCTTCCATATTGAATAGTTCGCCAAGTTTTCTGTAAGTTGTACCCATATCATCAAGATATGCTTCAATGAAAACTACAGGAATTCCAAGATTGTCTTGAAGCTCATCAAGTTGAGCAATCATATCATCCTTACTTCCTTTAATCTCACCAACATCAACAACAACTTGAGGATCTGCTACCATAACAGCTTCCATGTTTAAGTTTGCCTTTGCACCATAGAAGGCACCAAAAACAGGTCTCTCCAATACTTCTTTGTCAAAGAATTTATAAAGTTTCTCTGATGGTCTTGTGCCCCAACCAACCATTTTCTTTGGAGCCATTGAGTACAGTGCAATCTGTGCCATATTTCCTGAAGGAGCCACTCTTTCTATATCAACAGGTAATGTTGTGGTTCTACCAAGTGAATCTGTGAAGCTTCTTGTCTGTTGCACCTCAATCTGTGCAGGAGCCTCTTGTCTACCTTGGGCACTCAGCCCCGCCATCATCAGCATCATGAATGCCAATACAATTCTTATTTTTTTCATCTAAAAATTCCTCTTTATTAAATTTTTTCAATTATAAATATTGATATTTGTTTGTTGTTTTTATAAATACAGTGATCACCTCTATCGATGATGCACTCCCTCATCTTCTGTTTTGTTGATTTGCTTTTAAATCCATAGTATGTCTCTATAAATTTCTCAACATCATCCTTCTTCAGTGGCTGACTGAAATCAATCTCTCTGTGAAAGTGTTTGAATTCAGCACCTCTATCATTGAGATATTTTATAAGAGTGTCGTTAGAATCATGATTCTCATTTCTTACATAAATAATCTTCTTCTTGCAAAGTGAGGAAAGTCTTTCTAAATTATCTTCAATCTCCATTCTTGAGAAGAAAGAGAGAAGCAGATAATCACATGGCTCTCTATTCAATTCTAGGTACTCTTCAAATGTCATGTTGAACAGAATTTGATTCTCTTTTTTTGTTTCAACCAGATAATTAAAAGCATATTTATTGGGTTCAACCAAAATCATTTGTCTGCAATGATCTCTTATATATTGATCTAGCCTACCCAAACCGGCTCCTACATCAATTACGGTACTGTTGTTATCCAATATAGGAGAGATCAAAGATGCAAGGTTCTCATGAAACTTGCTGTATTTAGATGATGTTTCAAACCATCCTATGTTCTCTTCATTCCATTCAAACAATTTATTTTGCATCCTTATTTTCTAATGTTGGAAAGCATATCTTTCTTCCATTCTTTTCTATTATATCTATTGGAATATCATAGATTGTCTTTAAGTTCTCACTTGTCATCACATCATCTGTATTTCCGTGGGCAAGAATTTTGTTATCATTTAAAAACATAACTTTATCACTGAACCAAAGAGCTTGCTCTGGATTATGTGTTGAAAGTATTATTGAATACCCCATATCCTTAAGAGATGATATAGTATTCATAACCTTAAATTGATTTCCATAATCAAGATTTGCTGTTGGTTCATCTAAAATCAAAATATGAGAGCCCTGCGCTATAGCACGAGCCAATATCACAAGCTGTCGCTCGCCTCCACTTATTGATGATGCCAATTTATGGGATAGGTGAGATATGTTGAATCTCTCCAATGCTTCCATAGCAATTCGCTTTTCTCTTTTCTTAGGAGAGCCCAATGAATCTATTCTGCATGTTGTGCCCATCAAAACAGTGTCAAATACAGTGTAATCGAATGTGTTTGAGGAATACTGTGGAATGTATGCAATCTCTCGAGCAAGCAGCTTCCTTGAATAGGTCTCAAGTTTTTTATCTTCTATTAGAATCTCTCCACTTTCTTTCTTTAAAAAACCAAGCAGAAGTTTGAATAATGTAGATTTTCCAGCTCCATTCTTTCCAAGTAGGCATAGAAACTCACCTTCATTTAGAGAGAAAGATACATCATCAAGTACTTTATGATCTTTATAAGCAAAACTTAAATTTTTAACATCCAGTCTCATTATTTCTTTCCCTCCCTTATCATCAAATAGAGGAAGAAAGGAGCACCAATGAAACTTGTTAGGATACCAAGTGGAATCTCTCCTGTAGTCACTGTTCTAGATAATGTATCAACAAGCATCAAAAAACTTGAACCCATCAATATTGAAATTGGAACAGAATGACGATAATCGCAACCAACAATCATGCGGGTAAAATGTGGTATGACAAGTCCAACCCAACCAATATGACCCGATACACCAACACAGGCTGCTGTCATCAATGTAGAGCCAAAAATGACGACCTTTCTTAGAAGTATGGTGTTGATACCAAGACTCATTGCTTCATCTTCATCAAGAGTCAATAGATTCAATTTCCATCTCAAGAGAATTATTGGAAGTAGACCAATGATGATTGGAATTATCAGGAATTTTATATCACTCATCTTTACAGATGCCAATGATCCCATGAGCCAGTAGGTAATGGCAGGAAGAGCATCATCTGTATCTGCTACAAGTTTTACGAAGGACGTTCCAGATGTGAAAATACTGGAAATCATTATTCCTCCAAGAATCAAGCCAAGAGTCTTTTGGTTCATAAGTTTTCCACTTATGAATGTAACAAGAATAACTGCAACAAGACCACATATAAAACTTAAAGCACTTGTGCTGAAATATGAGAGTCCCAATAGAATTCCAAGAGAGGCACCGAAACCTGCACCTGCACTTGTTCCAAGTACATCAGGAGATACCATTGGATTTTTGAACATTCCTTGATAAGCAAGGCCTGAAACACTCAATGCACCCCCAATAATAGCTGAAGAGAGGATTCTGGGCATTCTAATTTTAAATATTACATTTTCAACTGTTGATGGCCATGTAGGTTCTATATAGAATATTTTTGATAGCAGTACTTTTATCAATGTTATTGGTTTGATTGGATATCTTCCAACAAAGAATGACAGAAAGAATATGAATATAAATAGAATTATAAAACCTGCAAGAAGGGTCACTGGATGATCTGGATCATGTCTGAAATCAACGCTTGTTCTCGATTTATCGTTACTCATCAAAATCCTCTTCTTGTTCAGATAAAAAGAATTCAAAACGCTGTTTTGAATATTCCTGTACATCTCTTTCATATTGTCTGAAACTGACAAGCAGTTTCTTTCCATAAGGGGTAAGAACAGTGAGTCCACCATTGTTTCCACCTTTTTGAGTGAGAACTGCATCATGGTTGGTTGCTGCTTTGATCTTCTGTAATATCTTCCAGCCTTTTGAATAGGACATACCCATTGATTTACAAGCAAGAGATACACTCTGCTTCTCTTCTATCAATTCAAGCAATCTTGCTGCACCTGGTCCAAAATATGGAATTGTAGTTATAAATCTTACTCTTATGTCCTGTTTTAATTCTTTTTCAATTTCTTTATCTGGTAATGGAATTTTGACTGTATTTTTTGAATCCATCTTTTCCTTCTGTTAAGTTTGTTTGTAAAATTTGAATTAGTAGCGATTGTTTTTATAAAACAACTCGATTGATAATACCATATGTTTTTAAAAACATAAAGGAAAATTTTATGTTATATGCGATTATTTTTTTTAAAAGATGATGGATTTACTAAAATATGTGTATTTTTATTACATATAAAGAGAAAATTAGGAAACTTCATATTCAACTGATTGATTCAATTTTTAAAATAAATCTTGACATATAATTTTATGATGTTATCCTAAAAGGGAGTTATACATACCTGTGTATAATAGAACCTGGTTATTTTTTTTAAAGCAGTGGAGGTGTTTATATTATTGTACACTCGTGTGTATAAATATGATATTTGCTTTAATAAAATCATTCATAAAAACAAAAGGAGTTTGAAATTATGAAAAAATTATTGACTGCAGTTCTTATTGCTGCAATTGGAATTGGTAGTATTTTTGCCAATGGACAGAATGAAAAGACATCACAGACAGATAGCAAAGTAACCATTAAAGTTGCAAACTATGCTTTACTGGAGAATGGTTATGAAGAGTATTGGAAAGGTATAAAAACTGGATTTGAAACTGAAAATCCTAATATTACAATTGAATGGGTCACTGCACCTTACGGTGAGATTTCAAACCAAGTAATTAACATGGCTGGTGGTGGAGATAAAGTTGATTGTATCTTTGCTGAACTTGGTTGGATTCCTGGATTTGAAGATGCAGGTCTTGCTGCTCCTGTTGAGGATATATTACCTCAAGAATTTATTGATGATTTTTATCCAGATGTTATGAAATCATTTGAAATTGATGGTGTTGCATACGGAATTCCTCTGTACGTTTCTCCTTATGTACTGTATTACAACAGAACTTTATTCGAACAAGCGGGTCTTGATCCAAACACACCTCCAACTACATATGAAGAGATGTTGGAAGATGCTAAGTCTCTATCAAAATTAAAGGATAGCAATGGAAATCCTGTTTATGCATTTGGTCAAACAACTGCATCTGTACCAGTATCTGGATCAAGTATTCAAGGTATGATCTTTAACTTTGGAGGACATACTCTTGCAGCCGATGGTTCTTTAGATTGTGATAACCAAGGTTTCTATGATGCTTTTAGAATGTTAAAAGAACTTGATGAAAAAGGTTACAATCCACAGAATGCCAAGTTAAAAGATCTTCGTAACTTATTTGCTTTGGGTCAACTTGCAATGTATTACGATCAATCTTGGGGTTTCAATGGTATTCAATCTATCAATCCAGATGCTAAATCATTCATCGCCAGTGCAGCTCCTTTAAAAGGTGGAAATGGAAATGGTCAATCAAAACTTGAATCTCATTGTTTCGTATTGGTTGATAATGGAGAAGCAAGAGCTGATGCTACAAGTAAATTTGTTCAATATGTAATCAGTGAAAAAGGACTGTCCGATTATTTAGCAAATTTAACTCCTGCATATCCTGCAAGAAAGAGCATGGCTGATATAAGCGGTGTTGTAAACAACCCTGTATTGAAAGGAGCATCAGGCTCAGTTAGCAATGTAACTGCATCTCCAGCTATTGCCCAATTGAATGACTTGAACTTGGAACTATGTTCTTTAGCACAGGCTGTTACTGTTGGTAATGAAGATGTTGATGCTGCAATTGCTGATTTCAAAAAGGTCACAAATGCAAAGTTAAGCGACTAAAAAAACTTAACTTATCAAACCCAAAGTCCAAAAAACTTTGGGTTTCAAATTAAAGGGGAGAAACGTGAAAAAAGGATCGCAAAAACTTAGTGATAATGCTTATTCATTTGTACTTACCATACCGGCTGTTGTTTTGACTGTATCTTTTATTGTGGTACCAATAATTCAATCAATAATAATGAGCTTTGAAAAATATGGTGTTAAAAATATAATAAGCGGGAAAAAAGGAACTTGGAATAATTTTAGAAACTATACCAAATTGTTTGAAACTGGCCAGATACCAGAGGCTGCTTGGCATACAATCGTATTTGTAATATTTGTAATTATTTTTCAATTTATCTTGGGAATGGCTCTAGCCTTGATTCTTAACAGAGATTTTAAAGGCTCTCGTTTTGTTAGATCGATAATGATGACACCTTGGGTTGTACCAACAGTCATATCTGGTTTGATATGGATGTGGTTGTTTCAACCTCAATATGGATTTGTTAAATACTTAATAAGTTTTGTTACTAACGGGCGTGTAAATGACCTTGCTATTCTTAACAACCCGAGCACCGCTTTAGGCGGAATAGCAGTTGCTGCTCTTTGGAAACAGATACCTCTTATGACCCTTTTACTTCTGGCTGGATTGCAGAATGTTCCATCAGACATTTTAGAAGCAGCAACAATAGATGGCGCAGGTCCTGTAAAAAGGTTCTTTTCAATTACAATTCCGTTCATGGCTCCTGTAATCAAGATTGCCGTATCTATGGAAATAATAGAGAACTTCAAACAGTTCCCGTTGTTCTGGACAATGACTGGAGGAGGTCCTAATGGATCAACGACAAACTTTGCAATATTGAGTTATAGAGAGGCATTTGTTTCAATGAATCTGGGCTCTGGTGCAGCAGTAACAACAATATGGATGATTTTGATGATAATTGTAGTTGGTTCTTATCAAAAAGCATTTATCGTCCAGGACATGAGTTAGGGGGAATGGTATGAATAAAAAAAAGTGGCCCAAAGTTTTACGTGCAGTTATAATGATTGGCATATTGTTGTTCCTCTTATTTCCAATTTATTGGATGCTAATTACAGCTTTCAAAACAAATATGGAAGCATATTTGTATCCACCATCTTTGTATCCACAACATGCAGTTTTGGATGGATTTATAAATCTGTTTACAGAGAACAATGAATTCTTCGTATACTACATAAATAATTTTTATGTGTCTTTTGCATCGGCTCTGATTACATGTGTGATTGCAATATTTGCAGGATATTCAATTGCAAGATTCCATACTAAATGGAATAAGGTTTTTATGGCAATACTTCTATCCTCTCAGATGTTTCCAATAGTATCGAGAATGATAAGCTTGTATTCATTGATGAGTAAAGCTGGCATAATCAACACTCGCTATGGTTTGATTCTTGCCATCGTTGCAGCACAGATTCCATTTTGCTGTCTTTTGCTTTCCTCATTCTTTATGAATATACCAAGAGAAATAGAAGAAGCTGCATATGTTGATGGTGCATCTAGAAATACAATTTTGTTTAAATTGATTACACCTCTAGTAACACCTGGTATTTTGGCTGTTGGTATTTATGCATTTCTCATGACTTGGGATGATTATCTACATGCAGCAACGTTGATTCAGTCTGATGAACTTAGAACTTTATCAGTTGGAATTACATTGAGATATCTTGGGGAGCTTTCTTATGATTGGTCTCTCATTAACTGTATTTCAGTTATCGGTACAATTCCAATGGTTCTTGTATTCTTCTTTTTCCAGAAGTATATGGTAAAAGGATTGGTGGCTGGTGCAGTAAAAGGGTAACTATAAAAAACGACAAATATTTTTTGGGAGAAGAAAAATGGAACATAAACGACAGGTTGTATTCATTATGACCGATACAACAAGATGGGACATGATTGGATGCTATGGCAATAAAGACATGAGCACACCAAATATTGATAAACTTGCAGAGGAAGGTGTTAGATATAATAAAGCTTACTCCACTCAACCTGTTTGTGGTCCGGCTAGAAGTGCAATCTTTACAGGATTGTATCCTCATTCAAATGGTGGAATAACAAATACAGTTCCTTTGACTTCAGGAATCAAAACAATTGGAGAGTATCTTAAGCCAAATGGTATTGAGAGTGCTTACATTGGTAAGTGGCATCTTGATGGTGGTGATTACTTTGGTAATGGCATCTGTCCTGAAGGATATGATGAAGATTATTGGTATGATATGAGATGCTA
>Ga0172377_10003666_pt1 | contig 15811 bp, 16 predicted proteins | sample Pumphouse3metaG_FD_119749 | JGI IMG/M metagenome (GOLD analysis project Ga0172377, IMG submission 119749) | Leachate microbial communities from a municipal landfill in Southern Ontario, Canada - Pumphouse #3 metaG | ecosystem: Engineered > Solid waste > Landfill > Unclassified | place: Canada...
GAAGATGCGTAAGAAGTAATCCTGAAACTATTCAGTTTACTACGGGAGTTTAGGCTAACCTGGTAGACTGGCGGGCTCCAGTTATAGAGCGTGATTAGAATTGGGTTTGCTGACAGTTGATGAGTAACTGGAGCGATGACTCGATAAATTCCGCGGGGGGTAGCTCCCCCTGCAGTGGAAACCCGCTGACAGGGGTTCAAATCCCCTAGCTCCCACCTTATGCATCTGATGTGCATCGTGATCGATGTATCGACGATTAACCTCTTTCAGCTCTTTTTCTATCTTGTCCGCGATGGCGGGACCGCTGTCCGCTCCGTTACCTTCCGAGTAGGAGTCTCTGCTGGTCATCGTTAACACTGTGCATGTATCTCAATGATGCGTCGTACGTGTCCGAATCAGATATTCCGGTGTATCCTGAAATCAGTTCTTGAAACTGTGGATCGGTGCAGGGATTCTTCCGCCGCGGTTAACGAATTCGCTGCAATCGAATGCATTCACCTTCATTATCGGTGCGGAACCGAGAAGACCACCGAATCTTGCGATTTCGCCCGCCTTCTTTCCGATAACCGGTATCAGTCTTACGGCAGTGGTCTTCTGGTTCACCATACCTATTGCCATTTCATCCGCAATTATCCCTGCGATCGTCGAAGATGTCGTATCCCCCGGTATGGCGATCATATCGAGACCTACAGAGCACACGCAGGTCATGGCTTCTAATTTCTCGATCGTGAGTGCTCCTGCGGTTGCAGCATCCGCCATGCCGCTGTCCTCGCTTACTGGGATGAATGCACCGCTGAGACCTCCGACATATGATGAAGCCATTACGCCGCCTTTTTTGACCTGGTCGTTCAGAATGGCCAACGCGGCAGTTGTGCCAGGTGCCCCCACATACTCCAATCCCATCTCCTGCAGTATGTCGGCTATGCTATCGCCGATGGCAGGTGTGGGGGCCAGAGACAGGTCCAGTATTCCGAATGGGACATTGAGCCTGTCGGATGCCTCTTTTGCTACCAGTTGTCCGACGCGGGTTACCTTGAAAGCGGTCTTCTTGATCGTTTCACAAAGGGTCTCAAAATTCTCGCCCTTGACCTTCTCTATGGCCGTCTTCACAACGCCGGGGCCGCTGACACCTACGTTGATCACGGCATCTGTCTCGGTTATGCCGTGGAAAGCTCCTGCCATGAACGGATTGTCGTCCGGAGGATTGCAGAACACAACAAGTTTGGCGCATCCGACGGAATCATAATCTTTGGTCAGACCCGCAGTTTTCAGGACAATATCCCCCATCAGTTTGACAGCATCCATGTTTATGCCGGTCTTTGTGGAAGCCAGGCCGACCGAGCTGCATACCCTTGATGTGACAGAAAGTGCCTTCGGGATAGATTCGATGAGCAATCTGTCCGCATTGGTCATTCCCTTCATCACGAGTGCAGAGTACCCTCCTATGAAATTGATGCCGATGGTCTCCGCGGCTTTGTCAAGGGTCTTCGCGATGGAGACGAAATCTTCCGGCTCCTTACAGGCGGATGCGCCGATAAGGGAGATGGGAGTCACAGAGACCCTTTTGTTGACAATGGGTATTCCGAATTCCAGACTGATCTCATCGCCTACGGATACGAGATTCCCTGCGGTCTCAACTATTCTGTCGTAGATCTTTCCGTTCAGGGCATCTATATCGGAATCGCAGCAATCCAACAGACTGATGCCCATTGTGATCGTCCGAACATCCAGATTCTCTTCGGAGATCATCTTATTGGTCTCCAGGACCTCATCAAGGTTGATCATCGACATCGGATCATATCCTGTGCATCATATCAAAGATATCTTCGTGCTGTGCTTTGATGGTACAACCGACTTCCTCTCCGACCTCATTCAGTTCCCTGGTGAGGTCCGCGAAGCTTCTCTTGTAATTTTCAGCATCGACGATCATCATCATATTGATGTACTCCTGAACTGTGGTCTGTGCGATATCCAGTATATTGATGTCGTTCTCTGCAAAGTACGTACACACCTTTGCGATGATCCCAACCATGTCTTTGCCCACGAGTGTGACTATTGTTTTCTTCATTTTTACACGCCCCTGTTTTTTTCGTCCTTGAGAATGGCGTATTCTATCGAATCCGAAAGTGCGATCATCGATGCCTCGATGACGTTCGTTGATACACCGACTGTACTCCAGCTGTCCTTGCCATCGGTGGATCTTATAAGTACCCTTACAGGTGCCGCGGTCGCTGCCTTCTCGTCAAGTACACGTACCTTGTAATCCGACAGTTTGATGTTGTTGAGTACGGGATAGAATTTGGACAAAGCCTTTCTCAAAGCGTTATCCAATGCATTGACCGGGCCATCACCGTCCGATGCGGTATGTTCTTCGTTTCCGAATCTGTCTATAACCTTGACGCTGGCTTCGGACGACAGCTTGTTATTGCCGATATCGTCTATGAACAGACGGAAACCGGTGATATTAAATGGCCTCTCGTGATTGTTCGTTAGTCTTTTGACGAGAAGCTGAAAACTTGCATCCGCTCCTTCGTATTGGTAACCCTCTGCCTCCATATTCTTGATGTGATCGGCAATCTTTCTGCTCTCGTCCCTATCAACGGCGATATTCATCTCCCTGAGCTTCTCGGTGACACTCGCACGTCCGGACATGTCCGAGATCAGGATCTTGCGCTTGTTGCCTACGGTACCGGGTTCAACATGTTCGTATGTTTTCGTGTCCTTGCTCATTGCGCTTACGTGCATTCCGCCTTTGTGCGCGAATGCCTTATCACCGACGTACGGCTGACTGGACAGCAGGCCCGTGTTCGCTGTTTCTGAGACGAATTTGCTCATCAAAGTGAGTTTGGAGAGGTCTACCGACGGTATGCTGTAGTTCATCTTGAGCATCAGATCGGGTATCACGGAACATAGGTTCGCATTTCCGCATCTTTCGCCGAGTCCGTTGATCGTCCCCTGCACCATCCTTGCACCGTTCTCGACGGCAGCGAGGCTGCATGCGACAGCCAGTTCTGAATCGTTGTGACAATGTATCCCGACAGGAACATCGATCGTGTCTGTTACCTTTCTGGTGGTCGATCCTATGAAACTCGGTATGGAGCCGCCGTTCGTATCGCAGAGGACGATCCATTCCGCTCCGCCCTTTACGGCTGCGGACAAGACTTCCATGGAATATTTCGGATTCGCTTTATATCCGTCAAAGAAGTGTTCGGCATCGAATATCACATGTTTTCCTGACGTTCTCAGGTAGGATATGCTGTCCTCTATCATGCGAAGATTCTCTTCAAGCGTCGTGCAAAGTGCTTTTTGACATGAAAATCCCAAGCCTTTCCGAATATGCACGTCCATTTGGCCGGACATTCGGAAAGCATGATAATGTTCGGGTCCTCGGAAGCCATGAGATCGGGTTTGCAGGTGCTGCCGAAGGATACCAGTTTGGCATTCTTGGGATTCGTTTTATCAGCCGATCTGAAGAATTCAGCATCCTTGGGATTGGAGGGGGGCATTCCGCCCTCTACGAAATCAATACCGAATTCATCGAGATTCAACAGGATTTCCATTTTGTCCTCTGCTGAAAATGATATGCCTTCGGTCTGTGCACCATCACGCAATGTGGTGTCGTAGATGTATACGCGGTCTGACACTTTTCGTCCTCCTTTAATGCACGGTTCAATCCGACGGCATATATTTGAAATGATGCTTTGCATCCATTATCGTGATGAGGTCGCTGAGAATGGCCGATGCGGTCTCCTTTCTTCCCGCTCCGCGTCCGGATACGGTGACGGGTCCTGCGAGATCCGTCGTTATCAAAGCCGCGTTCAATGTGCCTGAGATACTCAACGGATGTCCCTTCGGTATGAGCCTCGGTGCAAGTTCGAGTCTGTCCTTTGACACCTCGCCGATCAATCGTATGACCATACCGTGATCCGCCGCGAGGGATATTGCACCATCGGTGACTGACGATATTCCGGTGATGGAGACATCTTTTATGGTCACATCCCTTCCGAATATCGAATTTGCCAGGATCGTCACCTTGCATGCAGAGTCGATACCCATGACATCATAGGTGGGATCCGTTTCGGCATATCCCAACTGCTGTGCTTCCCTCAGGGCCTGCTCGAACGGGAGGCCGTTGTCCATCCTGCTCAGAATGAAATTGCATGTTCCGTTGAATATGCCGCGTATGGACCTTATTTCCTGACCCACAAGACCTTCGCGACAAAGGTTTATTATGGGCATGGCACCGCCGACGGAACCTTCGTATCGGAAATTGCATTCGTTTTTCTCCGCAAGATCATTGAGTTCTCTGAATTTGAGCGCGAGAGGACCTTTGTTCACCGTTATGACGTCCTTCCCTTTTTCAAGGGCATGGGTTATGTTCTTCAGGCCTTCGCCGCCATCTTTGACGTTGGTTGGCGTGCATTCGACCAGAAGGTCGTAATCGACCATATCCAATATCTCGACGCCAGAGAGTCCGTTCCTGTCACGGTGTCCGCATCTGCCGAGGCTGATCTTGTTTCCCAGCATACAAAGACCGCAGACCTCCTTATCATCGATATCGAAACTCTTCGAGTCCATTACCCCGACGACGCTGACGACCTCGCTGTATCTCTTCTGCAAGAACGGTCTCTTTATCAGGAGAGTTTCGAGGAACCCCTGACCTACCGTTCCGAACCCGGATATGAATATCTTCATTGTCTGACTCCCCTTATGTAGACAAAACCCGCCTTCTTGCAGGCGGATGATAGGAATCTATCTAATTTTTTCAGGTCATCATCCTTCTGAACTTTGACCGAGATCATTGCTGTACGTGTGTCTTTGGCCGTTTTTGACGAATAGCCGATATCGATAGACTCAAAGGATATCTCGGTGGACGCTTCACCGAACAGTTCCTCGATGTAGGAGGCCGAAAGATCCCCTACGAGCATGTAATCCATTGTGAATGTCTCGACGACCGAGTCGAGTTTTGCGACGATCACATCTCTGGATCTCCAGATCTTCTTCAGATTATCTACCTGGTCGGGATCCACATCGAATGTTACATTGACAACGATCCTTCCGTTTATGCTCTGTTCGCGGTTGTGCACTACCCCCACGATGTTTCCGTCAACGGAGGATATGGGTTCAAGTGAACTGACCAGTTGTCCAGGCACATCTTTAACATAGAGGTCTGCATTGATCTTCATCGTAATCACGTTCTTCAACGGTTTTCCATAAACATGCGTAAGTATATATTGTGTATGAAGAACGATCGGGCCTTATCGTCAAATTCGTCTTCTGATGCTGAAAACATAATGGTTTTGAGTCCAAAACCAGTCTGCCTATAGCGCTTTGTGGTGATCGGTCCATCTATGCGGGATCAATTCGAATGCCGTCTACCGATGTCCGGGAATACGATATGATGAAGAGCGGTCGGCTCGAAGGATGATGTCGTATGCTTCATGCCATTCGTTCATTTTGTATGGAATAAATCCAGAACTCGTCTTCATGAGAAAATGGCGCCGAGAGGGAGATTTGAACTCCCGAGGCGAAATCGCCACGAGCTTTCCAGGCTCGCGCCTTACCGGGCTGGGCTATCTCGGCGTAAGTCGGACAAACTAGTACTTGGATTAAAAGGTTTTGTCTGGCGGATTTTTTCGTTCAACTATCCAAGAGTCAGTATCCAGTGCGGACGGTCTTAGTATTTGTGCGACAGATGTGGTGCAGATCCGTTCCTGAACGCTATTTATTTTAGGTACTACATGCATCGACCTGCCGATGCTAAAGGACGATGTTCCCAGTATTACGGCCGACGATGTGGAGGAGCTGAGAGATTTCATCAGGACGGCCGCGAAGAAAACAGGCTGTGACGGGATGGTCATAGGTCTCAGTGGGGGATTGGATTCTGCGGTCGTCACAAAACTGACCGTTGATGCGATAGGTGCGGACAAGGTGTTGAATGTATTCATGCCTTCGAGGGTAACGCCGGCGGAGGACTACAAGGTCACAGCAGATCTGTGCAGGAAGTGGGGTACCGAGTATAAGGTAGTGGACATCCAACCTGCGGTCGACAGCCTGGTGGCCATTCTGACCTCTAATGACGACGTGCCTCTGGAACGCGGAAATATCGCTGCGAGATGCAGGATGGTGGTCCTCTACAACCAGGCGAAAAAGAGGAATTATCTAGTGATGGGCACGTCGAATCAGAGTGAACTGATGATGGGATACTTCACCAAATTCGGCGATGGGGCCTGCGATATCACTCCGCTTGCCAACATCTACAAGATGCAGGTGAGACAGATAGCCAAGATGATAGGCGTTCCAGAAGATATAATCACAAAACCTCCGACAGCGGGATTATGGGAAGGGCAGACCGACGAGGACGAGATGGGAGTGAGGTACTGCGACCTGGACAGGATCCTGTACGGATTCGAGATGGAGAGGACGGACAAGGAGATCGCCTCGTTCGTCAATCTTTCGGTCGAAGATGTGGCGAACATCAGGATCAGAGTAAAAAAGGCGGAGCACAAGAGGTTGCAGCCGACACGTCCAGGGTCTTCGGTTGGATAAAAACGTATCAGAATCTTTATTAATATCCTAGTGTTCATCCGAGCATAAGCTCCTGTAGTGTAGCGGCCAATCATGAAGCCCTCTCGAGGCTTCGACTCGGGTTCAAATCCCGACGGGAGCACTATCACATCTTCTGTGTGTTCCTTCTCCACGGATTCGGGGAGCTTTTTGAGGTTGTGTTGGAAGGTCCGGGACAGACATTTCTGTTCTGTCACCCGTCTTGCAAATGAGATTACGCAGAACGGTATGGTTTGAGGTGCAATACCAATGGCGTATTGTGATACATCCGTGCCCAGTATATTGGCGTACATCATACATTGTCACGGGTATTTTGAAAAATATGTAGAACATCACACGATGACACTAAACATCTCACGTCAACATCCATGATAAATATCACACAGTTGTCATCCTTCAGGTCAAATCATTCACGATGCATGTGTGATCAAAGACGATTCGCTGTTATGGTATTTCTGAAACGGTTCTTTTACGATACGAATCCGGTGTGATTTGTCGCAATCGCTGTCAATTCATGACGGTACCGTTTCTGTTGACATATCCATGTGGCTCAAGCGTCAAGAGATGTACCATATAATGGATGAGGCCCATGTGTTTCTGGCTGCACTTCTGGTGATGGTGCATGGAATACGCAACCATTTGCCGCCAATGTTCATATCGAACGCGGACGATACGTATTTCGACCGTCTGAGTGTTTCACTTTTGCGTCTCTTTCTTTAGGATATCGATGATCTCGTCCGTTGTGAGCACCTTACCTACGGAGACCACCCTCTCTCCTATGACGAGTGCAGGTGTCTGCATAACACCGTAGGATGAAACGGTCTTCATGTCGGTCACGTGGGCAACCGTATAATCCAGACCGGTCCTTGAAACTGCATCTGCAGCGTTATCGGTCATCATTTTACATTTTTTGCATCCATTCATTCCAAGTATTTTCACATACGCGTCTTTCGATCCGCTTTCACTCTTCTTTCTGAACATATTCCACACCCTTTTCAAATTCCGAACATCAACTGAAGCCAATTGAACATATACCCTATCACTATTATTCCGATCACAACGATCAGGAAGAAAGTTGCGAGCAGTTTGCTCTTCACCACGCTTTTTAGCATCATCATCGACGGAAGCGACAATGCCGTGACGCTCATCATGAATGCCAATATCGTTCCTGCCGTGATTCCCTTACCGAAAAGCGCCTCTGCAATGGGTATTGTTCCGAAGATGTCGGCATATATCGGGACACCGATGAGGGTCGCGATCACCACGGAGAACGGGTTGTTTTCGCCCAGTATCGCCTGTATGATGTCCGTTGGGATCCAGTTGTGTATAAGTGCACCTATGAGCACACCGATTATGATGTACTTCCATACCTTCGATACTGTCTGAACCACCTGTTCCCAGGAATACGAGATCCTTTCACTGCGGTCCATATCCCCCATGTTCGAGCATGAACAGCCGCATCCTGAGGACACGGGCGTATCTTCTGCGGCAACATCCGCGGAAGGTCTTGCGAAATCCATGATCTGGTCATCCATATGCATCTTTTCGATTATCGTGCCGCCGATCACGGCTAACAGCACGCCTACGATCACATATATCACGGCCATCTCGATGCCGAATATGCTGGTGAGTATGACCATGGATGCCAGATCAACGAACGGCGAGGAGATCAGGAAGGAGAATGTAACGCCCAATGGCAACCCTGCTTTCGTGAAACCGATGAATATGGGTATCGACGAACACGAGCAGAACGGTGTTACCGTCCCAAGCAGAGCGCCACCGAAGTTCGCTTTGATCCCTCGGAAGTCTGCGAGTATCCTCTTAGTACGTTCCGGAGGAAAATAACTTTGAATGTACGACATGACGAATATCAATATGGTCAGCAGTATCAGTATTTTGATGAAGTCGTAGATGAAGAACTGCATGCTGCCGCCAAGCTGTGTGGTCATGTCGACACCCAGGAAAGTCAAAAGCGACCCGACAAGATCGTTCAGCCATTGCATTCCCAGGATCTGTGTCTGAACGAAGGTCCAAAAGCTGGTCATCACAGCACCTCTCCGTCACCATCGACAAAATCTATACTGTTGCGGCGTACTTTTCTGATCAGAGATTTGGATGTCATACCCATCTCTATCCATGCAGCATTGAAGACACCCGTGGGGGACAGACAGGTCGGGGAAATATCACCTCTGATCTTCGGATCGTTGATTCTGCTGTTTTCAAAGTCGGTAATGTCAGTCAATGTTAGCTTACCCAGGCGTTCTCCGAAGGCAGCTACCTTGGGGCAATCCGATTCGATAAGAACATCAAGGTCTCCGTCGTCCCTTTGCAAAACGGTTATTCTATGCGTTTTTTCACAGATGTTCATATTCACGACCACTGTCGCCATGACAGGTCGAAGGCGGTCTGTATATATAGATATATCTACATATTTCTATATATAAATTTGTTCTTGCAGATCCATCGTTCTCATAAATATCCGATGAGATTCAATGGACGCTCTGAAACGGTGCTCGGTTCAGCAACAGAAACCCATATGATCATACGGTCCCTCAATGAGGTCGTATTGTCGATTCCTGAATTTGGTTTCTTTTCAAATGGTGAAGAACTAGGTTTTCTGTCTTCGTTGCGGATCGACAGATACGAACGTCCGTGAAAATATCTGCGGAACCTTGGAATTCATCGATGCGCATTCCGGATATTTCGGAGCTTACATACGTTGTTCGGAAGAAGTCACTCATCCTCTTAAATCAAAAAATTCCATCATCCACATGCGTTTCTTGCTGTTCTATACAGCAATCGCAGGCATTCGAATGAAAAATATTCGGCGGTATCCGTCAGCATTAGATCAACGATCTGACAGGATGTACCCATCAATGTTCATTCGGATGATTTATCATCTGCGATATCAACACGTACATCCTGCTCAGGTATCTTCTCGGAAAGCGATATCAGGTATTCTATCAATTCCGTGACGGTTTTCTTCTCGATCGAGTAATGTACCCATTGGCCGTTCTTTCTTCCGACGACAATTCCTGCCCTTTGAAGAATGCCCATGTGGTGAGAAAGTGTAGGTTGCGAAACACTCAATTCCTCAAGGAGTTTGCAGGCACATGTTTCCCCGTCAGCGAGGATCTCAACTATTTTCAGACGGTTGGGATCCGACAGCGCCTTGAATATTTCATTAGCAGGACATTTCACCATAGTACCTAGATCGCGTATATGAATAAATGTAAATATATCTATTCGCAGGACAGCGGTCTTTCTCCGCCTATGAGATACGGAAACCAATACCTTCGGGCGGATAGAAGGAGTCACGCATCGAACGGCCCTCCGTTCATGATGGACCGTAAGTCCAGTTGCGACCAAGGAAGCCGATCGCTCAGTAGAATGGGGATGTGATGAACAGCAATCGTCCGTCCAGAACAGGTCTTGGATCAGGCGCCGTTTTTAGATGATGTTCTTTTCCTCATGATCAGGGACACGGTTATGGTGACGATCAGTACGACACCTATGAATCCCAACGAGAACGGTATCGAGAATTCATACCATTTGGATATGAGAAGTTTCACCCCTACGAACGTCAGGATGATACCCAGGCCGTATTTCAGATACTCCAAGGATTCCAGTGAGCCCTTGAGTGCAAAGAACAGCGATCTCAGCCCCAGAATGGCGAAGATGTTGGATGTGTATACGATGAACGTATCAGTCGTTATCGCGAGTATGGCAGGTATCGAATCCAAGGCGAATATGATGTCTGTGAACTCAATGACGATGATACAGAGCAGAAGCGGGGTCATAAGCCTCTTGCCGTTCTTAATGGTGAACAGTTTATCGCAGTCAAAATCCTCGGAACATTTGATATGTTTGCTGAGTTTGACGGCGAACATGTTCTCACCGTTCGAATCATCCTTCTTCACCATCGTCTTTATGGCAGCATATATCAGCAATATGCCGAAGATATACATCACGACCTCGAATCTTTCAAGCAGTTCCGCACCGGCGAAGATGAAGACCGCACGGAAGACAAGGGCACCGATTATCCCGTAGAACAGGGCTTTATGTTGGTATTCGTCGGGGACCTCGAAGATGGCGAAGATCAGTATGAACACGAAAAGGTTGTCGACGCTCATCGCCTTCTCGATTATGTATCCGGTGAAGTATTCCATTCCCTTCTGGTCGCCCATCTCCAGGAAAATGAATATGCCGAATATGATGGATATCGCGATCCAGAACGCCGTGAGGTACAAAGCCTTCTTAACGGGTATGTGATGGGAACCGCGATTCAGAACGCCCAGGTCAAGGGCCAGGAGTATAACTACAATAACAAAGAATCCCAGCCACAACAAAGGACTTTCTTCCAGCATCCGCGTTTGCATTCTGTTCTCTGTATTTAAGGTTTCTATGTATCTCAGGGATTGTGGAGGGACGTCGTATCAGAAGGATCAGCAGAGATGTCCGCCGAGATAATTCATTGCGATGACCGCTGCGGCACATATGCCAAGACCTATCATGAGGAAAAGGAAGGATTTGAGGTCCTGATTCTTCCTGTGGAATGCTTCCGGCACCATATCGCACAGCGCGACGTACATGAAAGTACCGGCTGCGAACGCAAGCGGCAATCCTGCCACCCCTTCGACCGATATTCCGTTGAGTATGATAAAAGATATCATTCCGGCTATCGGTGTTATCAGGGAGAAGGCGAGAAGATAGGTGAGGGACTTCTTTCTCGGTTGATCCACGAGCAGGAAAGTGGATGACAGTGAGAAAAGTACCACGAATTTGTGTATGGACATTCCGATCAGCGCGAGTATTCCGACGCTTTCGCCTGCGAGGAGTGCAGTCGCCAATGCAAGACCGTCAACACAGGCGTGGACGGAAAGTCCGATGAATGCCGACAGTGATGTTATGCTGTGGCTGTGTTCATCCTCATGGCATTCGCATGTGCATTTCCTCATATGGAAATGTTTTATGATGACATCAACGAAGAGTATCATCAGGAATCCCGTGAGGACACAGATCATCGCCGTGTTCGTGTCGTATCCGTTTTCAGTTGTCTCGGTCACGGCCTCCGGCAGGAGCATGAGGAACAGGATCCCGAGGAAAATACCTGCACTGAGCGCAACGAGCAGGTGGACCTGCGTGTCCGAGAGCCTTCTGATGAACGGAACATAGGCCCCGGCCATAGATACGGCAAATAGGACGATAGCGTAGACCAGGAAGGTAATAATCGGATCCATATCCCCTCCCAAAGTGGTCTATTATTAAATGGTTGTCGTAATGTTAATAATAACAGTACGTACTCTGCATGGCCGATTAATAACACGAGGGAGAAAGATGAGTGTCGTGAGTATTTCATTGAATGATGAGAACATCCGCTCCTTGGAAGATATCCAGACGGCCCTGAATTTGAACGGCAGAAGCGAAGCCATAAGATTTTCCATCAGGGCTGCAGAGACGGAGATCAAAGAGATGAACGATTTCGAGGGAGCGGTGGAAGGTGTGTTGGTCATAGTGCACAAGGATCACGGAGAAGCCTGGATGGGACTTATCCAGCATAAATACGAGACGCACATAAAAACGCAGCTGCATTCCCATCTGAGGGACAGGAAATGTCTGGAGGTGATGATCATCTCCAGCGATGCGGATACGATGCGGACAATGCTCAGGGAGATACACTCAACAGGCAAAGCGGATTATATCAAATTCGTGAGGAATTGATTTGTTAAGGTATAGGCTTTAATAATACAGAGTGCATATTAAGTACCGGATGGGATAGCATGGGTTCTGAGGACCTAGATAACAGCGGTAGCTTTGTTGCTGACGTAGGAAAGAGCGTCAGTGCCAAGGTCAGAGGCATATTGCATTCGGTATTAGGTACAGCAAAGGGGACGGTGCCGATTGCAGGTAGGGGCGCTACCGATATACAGGCAGCACTGGATATAGTGAACAGGCCGACGTTCAGGAGGGAATTGCCCTCCAGGCCGGCGGCATCGAATCTGGAGGTACAGGGGTCCGGAGAGGACGATGCCGTGGAACCTCAGAAGGTACACGGGAGTACAGAGGAGCAGGTACCGGAGTTATGCTTCGGATCACCTGAAGCCGAGAATCTCGAACCTGAGACGGAAAAGATCTTTGTAGAATCTCCCGTAGATACGAACGACGGGGCGGAGATCCAGGCCATTACGGTCGACATGCCAGCAGTGGAGAATCCCGCAGAGACTGCGGAGGAAGAAGAGGAACCAGAGATCTCCGTTGCAGAGGAGATTGACGATCCCGACGATGAAGAGACGGAGGATGAGGTCGGGATACCATTGCAGACAGAAGAGTCTCTCGAGGAGAACCGGTACAGGGCACCGCAGACGGTGGAGACCTCTGCGGCATGTGCCGAGAGGTCATGCACCAGATACGTCTTCGATCCCGATGCATACATGTGGGAGGAGGAAGAGATTGAAGGATCCGTTATCGACCCGAGCTCTGTAACGAGGACCGAGCCGGTATCTGATGAAGAATCTCCGTACGATATCGTTCGGCTGTCTTCCGAAGAAAGTCTCGCAGAAGAGACTCATGCAGAGGACGCAGGATACATTCCGAACATCATCCACATCGAGAATCCCATTGTCGTCGATGCCCCTGTCGAGATCGAGGTACCCGCAGAGGTCACGTATATGGATATCGGAGACGAGGTCGAAGGTATGGTGAAGATCGTCATGCCGGAGATCACGGAGGACGAGATCGAAACAGAGGATTCGCGTGTTTCGGAGATCGAAACAGAGGAAGCGGACGACTGCGACATAGCATTCTGTGTCGCGAGGACCGAGTTCCCCCTGACGGATGTATCGGTCGAGGAATACACCCCCATATTTTCTCTCCGAGACATGCCAGTAACCGAAGGGGCAATGTCGGAGGATCCCACAGAGGCCTTGGCCGTCCGTGACTATGTCGAGGATGCCGTTGCCGACGACATAGTGAACAGGATACTGTTGGAGCTCGTACCTGAGATATTCGGAGGGTCTAAAACCATCGGTGCGATGTCGGAAGTGTCCGAAGATCCCGATGACAGTGCGATCACCGACATAATAGAGGACATAGTCGCGGAGACGGTCGTCAACGATGTTATGGCGAGGTTGGTACCGGAGGTGTTCGCATCCACAGAGGAGATCGCGGAGGGCCCTATTCCTGCAGTAGTTTCCCATGCCGTCGAGGGTCTGCACACCGGGGTGTCGACCGGGACGGAGATAAAGCTACCTGTAGAGGATATACCTGAGGCCGTCGGTACGACGATAAAGTTCATGTTCCCCTTTGCCGCGATGTCACTGAACGACGGAACTGGGTTCAGATTCACGATGGGCACTCCGGAGGAGGTAGAGAACGATGTCTCAGCAATGGAGGAAATGTCCGAATTGGATTCAAGGGATTCGTCGGAATCGATATATGTCGTACCTGTGCGTGGCGGTTCGACATTCACCCTATGAATCCCTTTCCGTTCCACCGTTTTCTTTTTCCCTCTTCTTTTCGCCCGAATAATGTTAAATAAGGAGCCCTGCTTTTAGGGTCATGGACATCGGAAATGTACTGTTGATGCTTGCGGTTATATTCGCATTGGCAAAATCTGCGGCATTCGTGTTTAACAGATTCGGTGTTCCAGGTCTTATCGGAGAGATACTTGTGGGTATCCTCATCTCAAACCTCGTCATAGGCGATTGGTCATTCGAACAGACGCTGCATCTTAACGATCCGGAGTACTTCGATATTCTGGAGGTCTTCGCAGAGGTAGGTGTGGCATTCCTCCTGTTCTCGGTGGGGTTGGAGACGAGAGTGAAAGATCTCACATCGGTGGGTAGATCGGCGATTATGGTGGCCACGCTGGGAGTGATAATCCCATTCATTCTTGGCTACGCGTATATCGAGTATTTCGCTGACGGAAACATGTATCATGCGTTGTTCCTAGGTGCCGCGATGGTGGCGACCAGTGTGGGGATCACTGCACGTGTGATCAAGGACATGAAACTCACGGACACAAAAGAATCCAGGATCATAATAGGGGCGGCCGTTATCGATGATATACTGGGCATGATAGTTCTAGCGATAGTCGCGGGAATGGCAGAGTCGGGATCTGTGGAGATCTCTAGTATTCTGTCGATCACGATTCTCGCGGTGGCCTTCGTGTTGATAGTACTGCTGTTCTGTTCTATGGGTGTGCCGAAGATATATGCGATGGTGGAGAAGAGGAACGAGAGGAAGCTCATCGCCGATCCATCGTACATACCGAGAAAGATAAACATGCTGTCCGTGTCCATAGCCGTTTGTCTGGGGTTCGCGTTCCTTGCGGACTATATAGGTCTGGCTGCAATAATCGGAGCCTTCCTTGCGGGAATGATATTCGCGGATTACGCATGGGATTGGGGCTTGGAGGAGAAGATCGAGTCCATCAATGTGTTTCTGGTCTCATTCTTCTTCGTGTACGTGGGGCTACAGGTGGATATGGGTCAGATAACGGAGAATCTTCTGCTGATTGCACTTGCGGTCATAATATTGGCCATAATCGGCAAATATATTGGGTGTTCGCTCGGTGCGAAGGTCTGTGACAGGAAGATTGACAGAAGTTCACTCAACATCATCGGCATAGGTATGATCCCGAGGGGAGAGGTCGGTATCATCGTCGCGACGATAGGTATGAAGATAATGGTGGACGGAGTACCGGCATTGTCCCAGGAGCTCTACACGGTTGTCGTGTTGATGTCCGTGGTGACCACGCTAGTAGCACCGCCGCTGCTCGCTTCAGCGTTCAGGAAGAAGTATCCGCCGGAATATCAGATCGATGCGCATGATCAGTTATGATCAATGAGGTCGCAGACCTGGTACTCCGACCTGTTCATGCTGGAGAAGCGGGATGCCACCTCCGCCGACGGGAAGTGACGGAGAACACGTCACGCTCGTAAAAAGGTGCGGTCACATCGGGGAATTCGCTTCCCAGATGGACTCCTTCTTTCAATCATCGAAACGAGGCGGAATCGTTCTGTCGATCGGATCCCTCTATTCTCGACCATTGGATCAAGGGTCGTTGGAACGGGGAGAAGGACGCGTTACGCGGATAAGCCGATTTGTTTCAAAGTCCACAGTCAAGATACCAGGCGAATAGCGGAGACGCCGTAGAATTAAGATCCCGGTGTCAACGAATTTCAAAAAACATTTATGACATCGGGTGAAACGTCTGCAGGAGAAGTACGACGACACAGAGTCC
>Ga0172377_10003667_pt1 | contig 15810 bp, 16 predicted proteins | sample Pumphouse3metaG_FD_119749 | JGI IMG/M metagenome (GOLD analysis project Ga0172377, IMG submission 119749) | Leachate microbial communities from a municipal landfill in Southern Ontario, Canada - Pumphouse #3 metaG | ecosystem: Engineered > Solid waste > Landfill > Unclassified | place: Canada...
ACTTCATTGCAGTCAAAATTTAATTTTAAAGTAGTAGTAAATTACTTTTTAAATAGTAATCTTGAAGTGTTTTAATAGTTATAGATTAGTGTTAAAACACTAAAGCAAAAGTGCTAATTTACTTTTTGATTAGTGAATTATTAGCAATTTGTAGTGTTTAGGTACTAATCATTTAATATTGTTTTAGTATTTAGCTAATACTTGAATAGTAGCTAAATTTCTTAAAATTTGTAGATTATGAATATAGGTAAGAAATAAAAAAACGGAGATATAAAATGAAAAATGTAAGCATCTTAGATTTTTATGAAAAAGAAATTAAAGAGTTAGTCGATACTGGTGCAAGCTTGAGAAGTATTTGGAAAATTATTTGTAGCAAAATGCCAACGGACAATAAAGTAAGCTATCCTACATTTTGGAGGTATTATAAAAAGAAAGAGTCTATTTGGATGGACTCTTCTTTATAGAAATCTTTCTGGCTCTTTTGCAAGAATAAAAGCTTCAATTTTTGAAATATTTTCATTAACAAATTTTTGGAGCTTTAGTATGTGGTTTGGATGTTCTAAATCTAATAGTTTTGTTTGATAGTTTTTTAATTTATCTTCCAGTATGAGTTTTGCAGTCTCAAGACTAAAAGATGTGTCCGATGAAACCTCTCTAAGAACTTTAAGAAAAACTCTTTTTGGAAATATCCCCGTAAAATCCCAAATTGGAAATAACTTATTAGATAGTTTATCTTTTAGTGAAAAAAATGCAAGATCTTCGAGTAAAACCAATGTTTTTGAATCATCTAGTTGAAATTTATTTTCTATTTCTTCCTTGGTTCGGTTTTTAATAGCTTCAAATTTTTCAATTTTGCCAGTTTCGAGAAATTCATTTAATTCATCTTTTGTAAAGTATGTTTCAAGAAGATCAAATATTGGGCGTTCTTTTTTCCAACGATAATAAGATACATCACTTATATCTAATAGTTTTTTAATTGCTTCTTTCACTTTAAACTCCATTATTAAGAAATATAGAAAATTATATCTATTTGGAACTTATATGTCAAATATTAATTAAGTATTTCATAAGGAAATGAATATTAATATTTCAAATAGACATAATTTGTTTCAAATAGACATAAAAGGAGTTGAAATGCAAACTTACACACTTGCTGATATTTTGCAAAACAGCAAAATAAAAAATGCAAACGACCTTGTTGAAAATCTGGATGCAATTGCGGAGCTTGCAAAAGATGATATTGCAAGGATTGCAAAAGCTAAAAAAATCTTTTTTAGCGATTTTGATTTTGCATATAAAAGTGGAATTGAAATGCTAAAAAATACGCTTCAAAAATCCAAAATTCCAAGAGCTGCTGCAAAGTTTTTAAAATGTGAAAACATTGAAAATGCAGTTAAATGGTTACTTTCAAGGATTTTGAACAATATGAAAAATGCAACTACAAATACAAACTATAAAACTTATTGTTGTCCTCAATTTGGAGAAATGCACGAAAGCGTAGCATCTCCTAAAAATGTGTTTGAAGAGCTTGAAATGGAGCTTGAATTACAAAAAGTTGATAAGCAACAAATAAAAGATGGACTTAAAAAAGTTTGGGAAGATGCAACTTTTGATATGGATTTTGACATACAAGATTTTGAATTGCTCTGCAAAAAATATGGTTTTAAAGCAAAAGAAATTTTGGGATATGACCCATACGAATTACCAGTTTTAAAGAGCGAACTAACTGGGAGCGGACACTCTCAGCTAGTTCTATTTTTTTAAACCCCAAACGCAAATAAGGAGTTAAAAGTGAATTATATCGTAAATAGCTTTCAAGTTCCAAATTTTTTAATTGATGAGTTGATGCCAAAAATGAGTCCAAACGCCTTAAAATGCTACCTTTTAATAGTTAGGAAAACAATAGGGTGGGCAAAGGAATACGATGCAATAAGTGCTAGTCAATTTTGTAAATTTACTGGAATTAAGAAAGACAATACAGTTTTTAAAGCACTAAAAGAGCTTGAAGAAATGGAACTGATTGAAAGAATAAGCAAAATAGGACATCCAACTTTCTATAAAGTTGTAACTGTTTATAAAAAACAAGACTTTAAATTGGATAAAACAACCCACACCAAAAAAAGGGGTACCCCAAAAAAGGAGGCACCTACAAAAATTGGTGTACACAAAACACATATTAACTCTCTAAAGAGAGTTAATAGAGAAAAGGATGTTTTGAATACATCCTTTTCTGGGTATTTAGGGAAAGAGATAAAAATGGATGGAGATGTCTTAAAAATTCAAAAAATTTCTCCCCTTGAAAACCAAAAAGTTGAAGTAATAACAATTAGTAAAAATTCAAGAAAACAAATGAAAGCTGAATTGAAAAGAGAAGATTTAGAAAGTGTACTTGAGGTTGAAAATGTTTAATATTCAAATATCAAATTTTAAAGAAATTGAAAAAGAAGAAATAAAATATATTTGTGAAGATTGGTTACCAGTTCCTAAAAAAACAGTATCAATGATTGTAGCAGAGGGTGGAATTGGGAAGAGTTGGATTTTATTACAACTTGCACTAAGACATCTTATTAAAAATCCAAATGAAAAAGTATTTGCTTGGTTAAGTGAAGATCCAAAAGGATTATCGAAAGTTAGAGCAGATTTAATTTGTTCAAAAATTTTAGGATTAGAACCAAGCAATATCGAAAATCTGTTTATCTCAGACTCTCCTACATTTCCAATTAATTTTAACAATATTCAAAAAGTAAAAGAGCAGCTAAAAGAGTTTGATGTAATTCTACTGGATCCACTAATCGGCTTTTACGGTGGGGATGAAAATTCAAATGCAGATGCACGAGTTTTTATGCAACACTTTACAAAATGGGCAGCGGAAGAGAATAAAACAATCGTATTTATCCATCATGCAGCCAAAGGAACTGGGAAAAGTCGTGGAGCATCGGCTCTTGTGGATGCAGTTAGATTGGTTTATGAAATTGAAAAAATAGATAAAAACGACACAAAAAGAAAATTTAAAATAGGTAAAGATAACTACGGAGTTAAAAACATATTGGATTGTATGGAATTTGAAAGGGTTGTTTTTCCAAAAAAGCCCATAAAAATAGTGTTTGAACCAGTTGAAAATATGAATATTAGTATGCCAGCGATTTAAAGGAGGTGGGAGATGAGTGAATTAGTTGTTATACAAAAAATAGAACTTCAAGAAATTATTAAAAATGCCGTAAGCTCTGCTATCCAAGAAATGGAAAAGCAAAAAAAAGTAAAAGAAAAAATGAACATTAAAGAAGCAGCAGAATATCTTGGAATTTCAGTTCCAAATCTAAATCGTAAAAAAGATAATGGAATTGTTCCATTTTCAAAAATCGATGGAAGAGTAGTATTTTCAAAAAAAGATTTAGATTTATTTTATGAAAAGTGTAAATCGACCGCTACCCAAACCGCAACCATCAGAAAAGTGGGTTGAGTTGGTTTTGTCAATAAAGTCCCGTATTTAAGGGATGGTGCGGATGAGAGGACTTGAACCTCCACGCCTTGCGGCACCAGATCCTAAGTCTGGCGTGTCTGCCAATTTCACCACATCCGCATATTAGTGGTACGCCCTATACGATTCGAACGTATGACCTACGCCTTAGAAGGGCGTTGCTCTATCCAGCTGAGCTAAGGACGCATATATAAAACAAAACTATAAAATGGGGTGGATGATGGGAATCGAACCCACGACCCTCAGGACCACAATCTGATGCTCTAACCAACTGAGCTACATCCACCACTTAACAATGGTCGGGGCGAGAGGATTCGAACCTCCGGCCCCTTGGTCCCAAACCAAGTGCGCTAACCAGACTGCGCTACGCCCCGATCAAAAAGTCTTGCCATTACTTAAAATGGAGTGGAATTATATCCTAAATATTTTGATTTGTCAATAGCTTTTTTTAAAAAATATAAAAATTTACAAAAATTAATACAATTTTAGAGAAAAATCATCTAAAATTGTATCAAACCATCTATTGGACTAGATGCAGTCGCATATGGTTTTTTAGGGATTCTTCCTGCTTTATAGCTAAGTCTTCCCGCCATAACAGCATATTTCATAGCTCTTGCCATAGCAATAGGATCTTTTGCTCCAGCTATAGCAGTATTAGTTAAAACTCCATCCGCCCCAAGCTCCATAGCAATAGCAGCATCACTAGCACAACCAACCCCAGCATCTATAATAATAGGAACTTTTACAGCATCTTTAATAAAAGCTATATTATATCTATTTTGGATACCAAGTCCACTTCCAATAGGAGCAGCAAGAGGCATAATAGCATCAGCTCCAGCATCTTCTAATCTTCTAGCAACTATAGGATCATCACTAGTATAAGCCATAATAGTAAATCCATCTTTTTTAAGGATCTCACAAGCTTTTATGGACTCTATTACATCAGGATATAGAGTTTTATTTAAATCACCTATGATTTCAAGTTTGATTAAATCTATACCAGTAGCCTCTCTCATAAGTCTAAAAGTAGTTACCGTATCTTCAGCGGTAGTGCATCCAGCACTATTGGGTAAAAATTTAACATTTGTATTTTTGAAATAATCAAGTAAATTTTCCTCATTTGGATTTGTTATATTTACTCTTCTAATAGCCACTGTTATAAGCTCACTACCACTTGCCAAAGTAGCCTCTTTTGTTGTTTGAAAATCTTTATACTTTCCACTTCCAACAATCAATCTACTTTGAAACTCATATTTTCCTATTTTTAATATATCTTCGTTCATATTGTATTTTCCTTCACCCAGTCTAAGTATTCACTACTTGCATTTACTATATCAATAGAGATAATTTCAGGCAAATTATAAGGGTGTGTTGCTTTGATAAAGCTTTGAATTTCATCATAATTTGATTTTTTTGTTTTTATGCTAAGAATGTACTCAGTTGTTTTATTTGTCTTTTTTTTATAGTTATAAAATGATGTAATTTTACTTACTTGTACACAAGCAGCTAATCTTTTGGCAATAAGCAATGTGGCTACCTTGTTTGCATCTTTTTTCTTTTCATAAGTTGTTTTTATTATACAAAATTCATTCATATTTTTTTGACTCCTTTTATTAAATCTTGAGGTTTTAAACTAAAGTTATTAAATTTATATTTTTTAGCACTTAAAGCTAGGGCTAAAGAGCCGTTAATCGCACTATGCAAAGCATCATATCCTTGAGCTAAATAAGAGGCTATAAAACCACTTAAAACATCTCCACTCCCACCTTGTGATAAAACACTACTACCTAAGGCATTGATAAAGAGCTTATCATTTTTGGCTATTATCATATTTGCACCTTTAAGTAAAAGTGTAACTTTTGGATAGGCTTGTGTAAAAAGTCCACAATAAAAAAACCTATTCTCTTGTAAGGTTTTAATATCAATATCAGCTAAATTTGTTAGTTTTAAAAGAGAAACAAACTCTTTTGGATGAGGGGTTAATACTAGATTTTCTTGATCTAGGATATCTAAAATAAGCTCATCATAAAACAAATCAGCATCACAAACTTTGGCTATATTTTGGTTTAAGATCTCTTTGATTTCATTTTTTTCATAATTTCCAAGTCCCATACCAATAGCTATTGCTGTAGTATTGTATGGTATTTTATGAGTTCTTAAAAGGTGTATTGGTAGGCTTATAGTATCATCATGGGTTAATAAACTTACAAGTCCAGCTCCTAAGATAAAACTAGCTTTACTACTAAGTAAAGAAGCTCCTATTTTATCTCCTGTAACTACTAAAACATGCCCAAAACTCCCTTTGTGAGAGGAGTGTTTAGTTCTAAATGGTAGGCTTAAATCCTTTTTTTCAAGGTAGTAAAAGTTCGTTTTTTCTTCATATTTGCTACTATCTAAGCCTAAATTTGCTACTTTTAGTTTGCCTATATACTCTTTTGCTATATCACTTAAAAGTGATAATTTAATAGCCCCCATAGTAATAGTAATATCTGCCCTAAAAGCAATAGGAGACGGGATACCTGAAGAGTCTATACCACTAGGTATATCACAAGAGAGTTTTAGACTTGATTTACTATTTAAGGTAGTAATAATATCTATATAAAATCCATTTAACTCTTTGTTTAGTCCACTTCCAAAGATACAATCAACTATCAAATCATATTTTTTAGAAGGTAGCATATTTACTATCTCTATATCAAGCTTTAAAGCTCTATTTAGTTGCACCTTTGCCATAGGTGATTTTGGAGCATCTAATATACAAAGTGTAATCACATACTCCTCTTGCAAAAGTCTAGCTAATGCTATACCATCAGCACCGTTATTGCCACTACCACACACTATAAGTATAGAAGAGATATTTTTTTGCTTTTTAATCTCTTTTTTAAGTGCTAAAGCAGCATGTTCTTGTAGTATCTCTTCACTTAAGGAGTATTGTTCATAACATTTTTTATCTAAATAATCAACACTTTTATATACTTTTTTCATTTTCTAAACTTATACCCTTCTTTTAGTAATATCTCTTTTATTTTATCTTGGAGTTCTCCTTGTATCTCTATAAAAAGATCATCAATAGTTCCGCCACAGCCAAGTTTTGATTTAAGAAGTTTTAAAATGGACCTTTTTTTATTATCATCACAAATAAACCTACCTATTATGGTAACTACTTTCCCATTTCTTTTCTCTTTTTTAAAAAAGAGTGGTTCTTGAGAGAGCTTATTATTAGAAGAGTCTTTGGAACTACTATTTATTATTAACTTACCATTTTTATCACTTTGCATCTCTTCTAGTTTAGCACCCATTTCAAATAGATTTTTTTTCATAAACACACCTTACTATTTGACTAAAGCGTTATTATACCTAAAAAAGGCTAATATATAATCCTTTTGTCAATAAAAATTTGATATAATAAGAGTCAATAATAACAAAAAGGTGTTGGCTTGATAGCTATTGTGATATTTTTAATTTTTATAATTTTATTTTTAATCTATAAAAATAGTAAACTTAAAAAAGAGCTTTTAGTATGCAAAGAACAAAAAAATAAGTTATCTATACTAATACAAAACTCTCCAGATTTAATATGGCTAAAAGATATAGATGGTAACTATCTACTTTGTAACCAAAGGGTTCAAAACCATTTTGGAACAACAAACGAGGAGATAATAGGAAAGAGTGATTATGATTTTTTTGATAAAGATTTAGCTGATTTTTATAAAGACAATGATCATCTTGCCCTAAGTAGTGATGAGTATGTCGTTAGTTTTGAAGATATGCTTTTTAAATCTGATAATCACAGTGAATTTTTACAAACAATAAGAACTGTTTTAAAAGATGACAAAGGTAAAATTATAGGTGTTTTGGGTATAAGTAGAGATCTAAGTAAGATTAAAAATCAAGAGATCTGTTTTGTGGACAATAAAGGAGAAAATCAATGTCAATAGTTCAGAAGTTTACTCATCTTCATCTTCATACTGAGTACTCACTGCTTGATGGAGCAAACAAAATCAAAGAACTTGCCTCAAAAGTAAAAGAGTATGGTATGGATAGTGTTGCGATGACAGATCATGGCAATATGTTTGGGGCGATAGATTTTTATAAAACTATGAAGTCTCAAGGGATTAAGCCTATTATTGGAATGGAAGCTTATATTCACAATAGTGATGAACTTGAAGACAAAAGTACAAAGCAAAGATTTCACCTATGCCTATATGCCAAAGATCTTGAAGGATATCAAAACCTTATGTATCTAAGCTCACAAGCATATATGTATGGCTTTTATTATTACCCTAGGATTAATAAAAAACTTCTTAAAAAGCACTCAAAAGGACTTGTTTGTAGTGCTGCTTGTTTGCAAGGAGAGATAAATTGGCATCTAAATACAGCCAATGAGAGAAATGTAAGATTTGGAGCAAAAGGTTATGAACGAGCAAAAGAGGTAGCCTTAGAGTATAAAGAGATATTTGGAGATGATTTTTATCTTGAGATTATGAGGCATGGTATAGGAGATCAGCACTATATTGATGATATGATTATAAAGCTATCTCTTGAAACTGGTATCAAAATAGTAGCCACAAATGACACTCACTATTTAAAGCCAGAAGATGCTCAAGCACATGAGGCTTTTATGTGTATAGCTATGAATAAAACCTTAGATGATCCAAATAGGCTAAAGCACTCTGTACATGAGTTTTATCTAAAAACTCCACAAGAAATAGCAAGGCTTTATGCAGATATCCCTGAGGCTATTGCCAATACTCAAGAAATAGCAGATAAATGTAATCTAGAGATAAAGTTAGGAGATCCTACTCCACCAAACTTTAAGTTTACAAGAGAGTTTGCCAAAAGATATCAGTTAGAGTTACCAGAACCAGAGCTAGAGTACTCTTTGGAAAATGATAAGCTATTGTTTATCTATGAGTGCCAAAAAGGACTAGAAAAAAGATTAGAAATAGTACCACCCCAAAAACACGAAGAGTACAAACAAAGACTTCAAACTGAAATAGATATTATAAATAATATGAAATTCCCAGGATATATGCTTATAGTTTGGGACTTTGTAAGAGAGGCTAAAGAGCTAAGTATTCCTGTAGGTCCTGGAAGAGGTAGTGCAGCAGGAAGCTTGGTAGCATATGCACTAAATATCACTGATATTGATCCTATGAAGTATGATTTGCTTTTTGAGAGGTTTTTAAATCCTGAGCGGGTATCTATGCCAGATATTGATATGGACTTTTGTCAAGCAAGAAGACAAGAGGTTATTGATTATGTTGTAGAAAAGTATGGTAGAGAAAATGTTGCTCAAATCATAACTTTTGGTAAACTTCTAGCAAAAGGTGTTATTCGTGATGTTGCTAGAGTTATGGATGTACCATATGCAAAAGCTGATGCTATGGCAAAACTTATACCTGATGAGCTAGGAATTGATCTAAAAACCTCTTATGAAAAAGAACCAGCTATAAAAGAGCTGTGCGATAACGATGCAACAGCCCAGAAGGTATGGGAATATGCACTAGCTCTTGAAGGACTCAACAGAAATGCAGGTACTCACGCAGCAGGAGTTGTAATAAGCAATGAGCCTTTATGGAAAAAAACACCACTTTTTAAACCAAGTGGTATGGATACCATAGCTACACAATATAGCGGTAAATATGTAGAAGATGTGGACTTAATAAAGTTTGACTTTTTGGGTTTAAAGACTCTTACAGTTATAGAAGAGGCAAATAAGCTTATAGAGGCTAGACATGGTAAAAGAATAGACTTTACAACATGTGATGTAGATGACAAGGGAGTTTATGAGCTTATACAAACAGGACATACGCTAGGACTATTTCAAATAGAGTCATCTGGTATGCAACAACTCAACTCCAAGTTAAAACCAACAAATTTTGAAGATATTATTGCGGTTTTGGCTCTATATAGACCTGGTCCTATGGAATCAGGTATGCTAGATGACTTTATAGATAGAAAGCATGGTAAAGCTGAGATTACCTATGCGTTTGCAGAACTAGAGCCTATCTTAAAGCCAACTTATGGAGTTATAGTCTATCAAGAACAGGTTATGCAAATAGTTCAAACCATAGGTGGGTTTTCACTAGGTGGAGCAGATCTTGTAAGAAGGGCTATGGGTAAGAAGATCAAAGAAGAGATGGATAGACTAAAAGGTGAGTTTGCCAAAGGTGCTAGTGAAAAAGGTCATGATAGTGTAAAAGCTGAAGAGCTTTTTGATCTAATTGTTAAGTTTGCTGGATATGGTTTTAACAAATCCCATTCAGCTGCATATGCCATGGTTACTTTTTATACTAGCTATCTAAAAGCATACTATCCTACAGAGTTTATGGCAGCACTTCTAACATCAGAAAAAGACAAAACAGAAAAAGTAGTCAAATACGTAGATGAAGTAAAAAGACTTAAAATTGAGCTTTTACCACCAGATATCAACAGATCCATACTTGACTTTAGTGCTGCAACAATAGATGGAAACAATGCAATACTTTTTGGGCTTGGAGCTATAAAAGGTGCTGGAGAAATAGCTATCAACTCTATTATAGCAGCTAGAGGTGATGAGCCTTTTAGGGATTTGAGTGATTTTATAAGTAGAATAGATGGATCTAAAGTAAACAAAAAAGTAATAGAGTCACTAGCTAAATCAGGAGCATTAGATAGCTTTGGATATAGTAGAAAAGCACTTTTAGAGCAAATAGAGATTATACTAGATGCATCATCTAAGGTTTCTACAGCTAAAAAAATGGCTACAGGCTCACTCTTTGGAGATGCTCAAGAGATGGTTACTATAGATTTGAGTATAGATAACTATGAAGAGTATGATCAAAAAGAGATTTTAGAGCTAGAAAAAGAGACTTTAGGGTTTTATGTATCTGGTCATCCTCTTGATAAATATAGAAATATTTTAGATAATATCAACTATACACTTAGCTCTCAAATAGATGAGTTAGCTGATGGCTCTGAGGCACTTTTTATAGGTAAAATAGAAGAGATTGTAAGTAAGATCTCTAAAAAAGGCAATAAATTTGGTATAGCAAATATTATGGACTTACATGGCAATATAGAACTTATGCTTTTTGAATCCAAAATGGAAGAGCTAAAAAACTTTGATTTAGATGAACCTATAGCCTTTAAGGTGCGTATCTCAAAAGATGGTGATTTTACAAAGATGAATCTACTCAAAATAGAGACTCTAGACAATGCAAAAAATGAAAAAATCAAGCAAAAAAAGGTAGAAGTAGAACTTCCTATTCTTTGTGTAGAGCTAGAGTTAAATAGTGATGATAGAATACTTTATGATCTTTTTAGTGTAGTTTCAAAAAATCAAGGAAAACAAGAACTTCATATCACTATCAAATCAAAACTAGCTGATATTGTGCTTCAAAGTGGATATAAGTTTAATCCAAAAGCACTAAATAGCCTAAAAGCCATAAATGGCTTACATATAGTTTAATAGTTTAAGAACTAAAAGTAAGTAGTATAATATAAATTATACTACCTTCCCTCTTAACTGATAAGTGATATCCCCTGCACCAAAACCACATATAACTCCATCTAAATAGGTTTTAATTATTTTATCATCTTTATATATCTCTATTTTACACTCATTAGTTTTTATATGTGTTGCTAAAATAGGATTATAAAAAGCAAATTCTTTTTCAAAATCTATCTCTTGATACTCCTCTCCAGCACCATAAATAGGCAAAATAACAAGTTCATCTATACCATTGAAACATCGTTTATACTCTTCTAAATTACTTATAGTCCTACTATATTTATGTGGTTGCCAAATAGCTATATTTTGTTTAATATTACTTAACTCTTTATATAGATTGATAGACTTTATCGTTGCTCTTATCTCTGTTGGATGATGTGCATAATCATCTATAAGTATAAAGTGATCACATTTTTGAAGTATATCAAATCTTTTTTTGATACCTTTATAGTTTTTTAGATTTTGTTTGATTTGTGGTAAACTTATCTCATTTAAAGCTGCTAAAATAGCCAAAGAAGCATCTAAGGCTATATGAAATCCAAAACCATATACCTCAAACTCTCCTAAATCTTTAAGCTCAAACCTTGTATATGGCTCATCATCTTTTAGCATAAATGAGAGGTTTTTAATATCTTTTGATGGATAAAGCCTTATAGAATCAAGCTCTAATGTAGCTAAAAACTCATCTTCAGCATTAATAACTCTTATAGTACTAAGCTTTAAAAAGTTTGTATATGCACTATAAAACTTATCTAAATCATACTTATAATACTCCATATGTTCAGGCTCAGCATTGGTTACTATGGCACAATATGGATTTGAGTTTAAAAAGCTCCCATCACTCTCATCTGCTTCAAAAGAGATAAGCTTCTCATCTACAAACCTAAAGTTAGAATCAAACTCTTTAGATTCAGCTCCTATTAAAGCAGTACTTTGTAAAATAGCTGTTAGTATGGCAGTTGTTGTACTTTTGCCATGAGCTCCTGCTACACAATAGTTTTTGCTTTTACTTAGTACCAAAGGAAGAGCATCTTTTCTAGGTATGATTTTAAGCTCTTGCTTCATAGCTTCTAAAACCTCTGGATTTGTTGGCTTAATAGCAGCAGAGCAGATAACAATATCTTGTTTTTTAATAGCCTCTTTACTATGAGGGGTATTTACCTCTATACCTTCATCTTGTAGCTTTTTGGTAAGATCTGTAGAGTACATATCACTACCACTTATACTATGTCCACTAAAGTTCAAAAACCTAGCCAAGGCACTAAGCCCTATACCACCAACTCCTATAAAATGAATCTTCAAGCACTACCCCATCATAGATTGGATTTGAGTATTTATATCATTGATGATATTGATATTTTCTTTTATATACTCATCTATATCAAAGTTGTAGTTTGTGATAAAGTAACCATATATATCTTGATTAGCTTCATTTGGTACAACTTTATTATAAAAACTCTCTAAGCTCTCTTGATTGTGTGTTGAGATAATATGCACCATCAAAGAGTTATTTAGGTGTTTATCTTCAAGAATACTATTTAAGATATAAAATATTCCCTTAGCTCCATCTGGGTTTTGGCTACTCCAGTTTTCTATAGCATACTCATATATAGCCCTTGCAATATATAGATCATCACTTGCTAAATCCAAAGGTTTTTTATTTGCTAGTGCCTCTTCTACTTTTTCAAATGCTACTTGTAAAATAGTATCAAAAATAGTATTTATTTTATTCTCATCTAGATCTAAAACCAACATAACATCCAAAACCTCATAAAGCTCTTTGATACTTCTAGTTTCGTTTGCTAACTCCTCTTTTTCTAACAAAAACTTTAAAAAATCAGGATTTGTCCTAGCTTCTTGTAACTCTTTTGCTTCCATACTCTCTCCTTATTCCTCTATAATTGGTATTAATAGTTGATTAATATTTGATAACTCATATGCTATTATATCACTATCTGTTGAAAAAACCTTTAAAAGTTTATTTGCTAACATATCTTTTTTAAGTGGCAAAATCTGTAAAGAGTCACTATGTTTTGCAAGTTCTCTTATAGGATTTTTGCCATTTGTTGTTATTTTAACCTCTTTTGAAAAGATTTTTGATAGATTTTCAAAGTGTTTTAGTAGATCTTCTCTACTATTTTGTGCTGTTGGATCATAATCAAAGATATTTATATCAAGCTTTAATTGTGTAGATATATCCATAATAACAGGGGAAATCTGCTCATAGCTTTTTGTATCATTTAGAAAAATAACACTTTGTTTTGTAAGCCCTAATTTATCATTTGCAAGTTTTAAAATAGGTATTTTAAGATCAAATATATCACTTATTGCCTCTTTGTACCTCATCAAAGAAGCTGCTAAAACCATAAGCCCAATATTATATTTTTTGATATCTTGTTTTACTATATTTTTAAATCCTAGATTATAATAATCTACTTCAACGATAACAGACTCATACTCTTTTGCTAAAGTTTTTATTTTATTTATTAGCTCTAGTGTAGTTGGTCTAGCTATTTTGATGATTAGTTTTCTATTATTTAATCTTTTATTTAAAATCAATGTTTGAGTAACCAAACTCATAATTTCATCTTCTTTTTGTATATAAAAATCAATAAATAAAAATATATTTTGTCCAAAAGGCATAGGAAAAATACCATCATTTTTCGATACTGCATTATATACTTGCATTAAAACTGATGGTTTTCCAATAGCTAGTATAATATCTTCTGGTTTTAGTATAAGTGAGGGTTTTACTTGTATCATCTTTTGGTTTCTATATAGCCCAAAGATTTTCCATTCAACTTGCTCTATACTTCCTATATGCCTATATACAAAAGAGCTTCCAAAAGGAATCTTTATCTCCATAATCTCACCCGTTCTAAGCCCTATATTCTGAGCAACTATTGGGATATTTGGTAACCTTTCAAGTAGTCCATTTGCTGAGATTTGAGTACTATCATATCTATATATATGATTGTCATCTTCTACTTCTATACCCCATGGGTCATAAACAGTAATTTGAATATTTGGTTTAATATATCTTATATTTTTAATAGTATATAAAGTATCCTCTTGTGAATCAAGTACTATCATTATTTCATTTGGATAGATTTTATTTAAAAGAGTTTCTAGCTTAAATAGTGAAGTTGAATCAAATCCATAAAACTTAAAATTAACAGGATATTCTTCTTGTAAAAGTGATTTATCTGTATAAACAATATCATAAAGATTATCAAGCTTATTTGCTTGTACCATTCTTTCTAATAGTTTTTTTGCTACAATACCATCTAGTATTAGTAAAATATGTTTCAAATATAACCACCTTATGAGTTTAAAAGGATATTATACCAAAATGCAATTTAAAATAGATAAAACTGATCAAAATGCAAGAGCTTGTACTATAACTACCGCTCATAGCACTATACAAACTCCTGTTTTTATGCCTGTAGGAACATCTGGAATAGTCAAATCCCTTGATGCAAAAGATATGCTAGATCTTGGAGCCAATATCATCTTAGGCAATACATATCATCTTTATTTAAGACCAGGGGATGAGCTTATTGCTCGTCATGGGGGACTTCATGGATTTAGTAAATTTAACAAAAGTTTTCTAACAGATAGTGGTGGCTTTCAAGCCTTTAGCCTAAGTGATATAAGCAAAGCTGATCAAAATGGGATTATGTTCAAAAGCCATATAGATGGAAGTAAGCACTACTTTACCCCTACTAAGGTTTTGGATATTCAATACAATCTAAATAGTGATATTATGATGATTTTAGATGATCTTGTAGCACTACCAAATACAAAAGAGAGAATTAGGCTTAGTATTGATAGAACTACTCAGTGGGCAAAAGAGGCAATTGCTTATCATAAGCAACAACAAAGTAAAGGTATAGGAATAGATCAAAACATCTTTGCTATTATCCAAGGTGGGATAGATAAAGAGTTTAGAAAAATCTCTGCAAATGATCTTTGTGCTTTAGATGAGTATGATGGTTTTGCTATAGGAGGATTAAGTGTTGGTGAGCTAAACAATGAAATGTACGATACAGTCGAATGGACTACTTCGTTTATGCCATATGATAAACCTAGATATCTTATGGGTGTAGGTACTCCAATAGATTTGATAGAAAATATCCACCGTGGTGTAGATATGTTTGATTGTGTTATGCCTACAAGAAATGCAAGAAATGGTACACTTTTTACTACTTTTGGTAAGATTAGTATAAAATCAGCAAAATATAAAGATGATCATCTTCCTATAGATGAAGCATGTAACTGCTATACATGTCAAAACTACTCAAGAGCTTATCTAAATCATCTTTTTCGTGCAAAAGAGATCTCATACTTTAGACTTGCATCACTACATAACTTACACTACTATCTATCTTTGATGAAAGATGCTAGAAAAGCGATACTAGAAGGAAGATGGCTAGAGTTTAGAAAAGAGTTTTATGGTGAACTCACTCCGCCCTAAAGGGGCGAAGCTTCCTAACTAGCAACTTCTAGGGAAGTTGAGCAAAAGGCTTTGTGTTTATAGTCCACAAGGTTAGTTCCTAACCCAAACGACTCCAATCCTCTTTTTAAAATAGTTTGACTGGCTTGTATATCTGGATTTATTTCAAATTTACAAGTAGTACATCTAAACTTATCTTGTTTTAGACGATTGTTTTTATCTATATTCCCACAATTAGAACATTCTTGAGATGTATATTGTGGATTTACTTTTACAAATAGTTTGTCATTTAGCATTGTAGTTTTATATTGTATCATTGATACAAATTGATAGAATGAAGCATTTAAAATTGTTCTATTTAGTCCTGATTTTTGCTTAACT
>Ga0172377_10003668_pt1 | contig 15805 bp, 15 predicted proteins | sample Pumphouse3metaG_FD_119749 | JGI IMG/M metagenome (GOLD analysis project Ga0172377, IMG submission 119749) | Leachate microbial communities from a municipal landfill in Southern Ontario, Canada - Pumphouse #3 metaG | ecosystem: Engineered > Solid waste > Landfill > Unclassified | place: Canada...
AAGCAACTAGCTTAGGTTACTAAAGATTATTTACTATACACGATGATGGGAAATATTTCAATATGAATAATACTTTTTATCAGTCTTTATCTTGAAAAGAACGAAATATTTTAAAAAATAATTCTAATATTAGTTGTATTGGATGAATTATCGTGATATAATAAAAACTAAAAAAATGGAGGAAAATTTATGGGACTGTTTTTAGATACTACTTTTACAATGGATAAGCCGCTTGTTGTTATTATTGCAGGCATTATCGTGTTAATTGTTCTTGCTCAATCCTTTTTTTTCTTGATAAAGGCTGTACAAAACGGCAAAAAAATGGGAATTGATAAGCAAATTATTCGGAATACTATTACAGGATCGGCACTCTTTACGATTGCTCCGGCGATTTCTATTTTAATCGGTGTTGTAGTATTGATTGGAGCTTTGGGTGGGTATGTCTTGCCTTGGTTACGACTAAGTGTCATTGGTGCTCTTACATATGAACTCACATCTGCTGCATCGGTGATGGAAGCCCTTGATATAAATGTTATTACCAGTGGTAGCCAATATGTGACGGTTGCTCTTGTAATGACCATTGGTATCATTGTTGGAATTGTTGCTGTTCCGTTTGTGTGTAAACCAATCACAGGTGGAATTAATAAAATGAAAACAAAAAATAACGAATGGACTGAACTATTAGTTTCTGCCATGTTTGTAGGAATGATTAGTGCGTTCTTAGGATTTATTTTTTCAGACGTTTTAAGCGGTCTTGAAGGGTGGATTCCCGTATTTATTATGTTGATTTCAGCAACAGTTATGATATTGATGGGAGTTCTCATCAAATTAACCAAATGGAAAGTATTAGAGAATTATGCAATTCCTGTTAGTATGGTTGTGTCAATGCTTTGTGCATTGCCCATTACTCAGGCGATTGTAGGATAGGTGAAAACAATGAAAAAAGAACGTTCATTTATTGATAATCTTCATGTATGGGGTAAAGTGTGGGGTCTTATTGCGGCGGTTGCGATTATTAGTTTTCCTTTCTTATTAATGGTCATTTATCAGACAGGACCCAATTGGAAAGGGTTACTCAATGGTTTTTTAGCGGTCGTTCCGATGTTTTGGGCGGTTGGAATTATTGAAATATTTACTTATGTTCCGATGATTGGTGTGGGAGCAAGTTACTTATCATTTGTTACTGGAAACATCACGAATTTAAAAGCACCAGTTGCAATGACCGCTTTGGTCAATGCAAAAATGAAAGCAGGGACAGAAGAAGGAGAAGTTATTACGACGATTGCTGTGGCGATATCTTCCATTGTAACAACCTTTATTATCGCTATTGGGGTCTTATTGATTGTGTTAATCAAACCAGTAGGAACATTTTTACAAAGTGAGGCTATTGCTCCTGTTTTTAATAATGTTCTTCCTGCTTTATTTGGAGGATTGGCAGTTGTGTATATATCTAGAAATTGGAAACTTGCAATTTTTCCAATGGTCTTAATGTTGGTATTGTTTATATTTATTCCATTTCTTAATTCTAGTACTGTGGGAATTATGGTTCCAGTAGGAGCAATTTTTACAATTTTGGTGGCTCGAGTCCTTTATAAAAAAGGAATCGTTGGTACAAAATATCAAAAGAAAGGTGAATAATTATGTTTCTTGAATATTTTATGTTTCTTGAATATTTTGGAGTCTTTCTTGGAGGAATTATCCTTATCGTTCTTATGGTGATATTGATTCGTACGATTCGATTTGTTCCTCGTAAAAATGAGGATTTAGAAATGACACCTTTAGAAGTGCCACTTGATTCGGCTGTATTAAGTCTTCAAGAACTTATTCAATGTAAAACCATTTCTTATAAAAATGAAGAAGAAGAGGACATGCATGAGTTCTTAAAATTTGAAGCGAAGTTACAAAAGAATTTTCCTCTAGTACATAATACATGTGAATTTACAAAACTTGGAAATAAAAGTCTTTTATATAAGTGGAAGGGTAAAAACTCAACCACTTCTCCAACTGTTTTAATGTCACATTATGATGTTGTTCCTGTGAATGAAGAATTATGGGAAGTTGATCCATTTGCTGGACTTATTAAAGATGGATTTTTATGGGGGCGGGGAACGCTGGATACCAAGGGAACATTAAACGGGGTCATGAATGCTGCTGAGTTATTGATTGAACAAGGCTTTGTTCCTGAGAATGATATTTATTTTGCCTTTGCTGGCAATGAAGAAGTAGCTGGTACTGGGGCGGAGATGATTGTTGATTATTTCGAAAATCAGAACATTATTCCAGGATTGGTAGTTGATGAAGGCGGAGCCATTGTTGAAGGCATATTTCCAGGAGTAGAAAAGCCATGTGCTGTCGTGGGAATTGCTGAAAAAGGAATGTTAGAAATTGATTTGGTGTTGCAATCTAATGGAGGCCATGCCTCTAGTCCTAAACCACATACAGTGGTTGGTGAATTAGCCCAAGCTTGTGTTAATATTGAAGCTCATCCATTTCCGAGAAATCTATCAATTCCAGCTAAGCGAATGTTTGATATATTAGGTCGTGAATCTAATTTCTTATATCGCATGATTTTTTCTAATTTATGGTTATTTGAAAGATTGCTTGATCGCATATGTAAGAAAAACGGGGGAGAACTCAATGCCCTCATGCGTACTACGATGGCATTTACGCAAATGGAAGGGTCAAAAGCGAATAATGTTATTCCTCCAATTGCGAAAATGGGTATTAATTCCCGGTTAATGAGTGGGGAAACCAGTGATGAAGCCATTGCCTATTTGAAAAATGTGATTAAGAATGATTCTATTGAAGTGAATAAAATACAAACTTTTGAACCGTCTCGTGTTTCTGAAGTGGATTGTTTGGCTTATCAAACCGTTGAAAAAGCGATTCGCATGACATGGGATAATGTATTGGTATCTCCTTACCTTATGATTGCTTGTAGTGACTCTCGTCATTATGGGCGTATTTCGCCTTATGTATATCGGTTTTCAGCGATGCCCTTATCTTTAGAAGAACGTAGAAGTATTCATGGAAATAATGAAAAGATTCCTCTTGAAACGATTCGTAAAACCGTTGAATTCTATATTCGTTTAATGAAAATGTGCTAAAAATAACCCGTGGATGACACGGGTTATTTTAGTTGACATCTCTTGTCAAACAAGGAAGATTCTAGTATAATATATAGATAGAAGAGGGAATAAAAATGAAAAAAGGAATTGCTGGAACCATTGAATCAAATGATGTAAAAATCACAGTTGAAGAAGCAGAAGATTTAGAGATAGTAATTGAGAGTATTGTGCTTGAATTTTATGGAGATCAAATTAAAAAAGTAGTAGAAGACACCTTGAATGAACGAGAAATCACTCATCTTCACGTCTTGGTTCAAGATAAAGGGGCTCTTGATTATACGATTAAATCACGACTGATTACAGCTATAGAACGAATGGAAGATCATCATGAATAATACCAATCGCCCTATTGGTGTTTTTGATTCAGGTGTGGGAGGACTAACAGTTTTGTCATCCCTGCAAGCGATGTTTCCGCAAGAAGATTTTATCTATCTTGCGGACCATGCTTATTGTCCTTATGGAATTAAGTCGTCTTCTCAAGTGGCTAGTCGAGTCAATCAAATTGGAAAAGAGATGATTAGTCGCGGAGTGAAAGTAATTATTATTGCTTGCAATACGGCGACAGCTAATGCTCATCAACTGATTCAAGCGTCAGCGATTCCAATTATTGGGGTGATTGAGCCAACTGCAAGAAAAGCATTTCAAGTGTCAAAATCAAAAAAAATCATGCTTTTAGCGACTGATTTAACTGTTAAAATGGAAGCATATCAGCGTATACTTTCCCAAGCTACTGTATATTCTTTGGGATGTAGTGCTTTTGTTCCTTTGGCTGAAAGCCCTGATCGCTCTTCGCTTAGGACACGTGATATTGTCGCAAATCATTTGAAATTGCTTCAAAATCAAGATTTTGATACTATTATTTATGGATGTACACACTTCGGATTATTAGATCAAGCTATTCAAGAAGCTCTTCCAGGGAAAAATATAGTAGAGTGTGGGAAACCAACTGGAGACGCATTGGCAGAGGTATTATTACATCAAAAATTAGCTAAAAATACATCTACAATTGGAACGACCACTCTTTATACAACGGGAGATCCAAGCATATTTAAAGAACAAATTCCGTGGTATAAAGAATCTTATAAAGGACCGTATATATGGTAGTAAAAAGCCTGTCTTAATGACAGGCTTTTTATTAAAATTGAGCTTCTATAACCTCTGGATCTGGGCTTTTTTTGTAGGCATGTGTTAAATATAAATAATAGTTTACGATACAAGTTTTTAAGTAAGGAATAAAATATAAGAAATAAAGGCCAAAGGTAATGATTCCAAGTAAAAAGTGACCAATAAAACCAATGTAGAAAATAAATAAATCCATTTTCTTACCTTCCATTATTTTTGCGCTTTCTTTGAAAGCATCAAAGATGTCCATTTCTTTGTGATCAGCCATTATAAATAACGCTTGAGAATATTTTAATGCCCAGTAAACTCCGGGGATAATCAGTAAGAAATACCCAACAACGACAAGCAAGTGGAACAAGAATCCGACTACCAAGATTTTAATACAATGTTCCAAATCTTTAAAATATCCAATGAGTGCAACCTCTACACTAATGGCTTTTTTATTTAGTAGCATTTGACGAATGGATAAATATATCCCTGCTTCTATGATAATACTAAGTAAAAACCCAATGCCTAAAGCAGCAGACCCAAGAGAAGCAACGGCAGCCGTGATGACGAGAATAACAAATAGCATAAGACGATTGCCAATGAGAGCTTGTTTTGATTGTTCTTTAATATGAAAATGATCCATAAAATCCTCCTATATGATAATAGTATAGTATTTGTCAATCATTTTGTCAATAAAAAATTAGGATTGAATTATTATATATTCATAATTATCAATATAGAAAAAAAGACTTTTCAGGAAAAGTTAATTGTGCTATAATAGATGAATGAAGAAGATGTCACGTGAAAGGAGGAGCAAATGAAAAAATTATTTCATTGGATTGTACCATATATTCCATTATTTTTACTAGTTTTATTGTTGACTATTCTTGCTCCTATTACTTATTCATTTGTTCCCCAATTTTTTAAATATGTGATTGATATCATTTTGGGAGAAAATCCGACCAGTCAAGTGACATTGCCCACCTTTTTAACGAATTTTTATGAACAGTTTACTAATGTTGGAACTGCTATTATTGTGGTGGCGGGGACGCTTATTCTCTTCCAATTGTTAAGAGCTTCGGGGCTTATATTTATGAACAGTTTTTTAAAAGGCATTTTAGCAGAAAAAATGGCTTATGATATGAGAACGAAACTGTATAATCATATTCAAAACTTGTCATTTGCTTATCATTCCAATGTCGATACTGGAGATTTGGTCCAACGATGTACGTCGGACGTGGAAACCATTAAGATGTTTATGGCCAATCAATTTCCAAGTTTATTCTTTATTTTGGGTTCATTTGGAGGTGGAATTGTCCAAATGGCTATTATTAATCCCACGATGATGTGGGTGACTTTAATCGTGGTTCCTATTAATTTGGTAATGTCTGTCATTTATTTCCAATATATTAAGAGGAAATTCACACTGATTGAAGAATCTGAAGCGAGTATGACGACTGTTCTTCAAGAAAACGTGAATGGTGTTCGAGTGGTTAAGGCTTTTTCTAATGAAAATTATGAAATCGATAAATTTGATAAGCAGTCTCGCAGATATAGTGAAGAATCGGTTAATTTCAGTAATGCGATGTCGGTGTATTGGGGAGTTAGTGATGGTCTCATTAATCTTCAATATGGGATCACCATTATTACTGCCATTTTTCTTGCGAAAAGTTCATTAGTATCTGTTGGAGATATCATGGCCTCACTAATGTATATTGGAGCCATTGTCTATCCTATTAGAAATTTAGGACGCATTATTAAAGATATGGGACGTGCGATTGTTGCTAGTAATCGGCTTGAAGAAATTCTATCTATTCCCAATGAATACACGACTAATGGAACCCTAAAACCTCCCATTACCGGACATATTGAATTTCGTGATGTGGCATTTAAGTTTGATGATACAGAAAAACATTTGCTGTGTGGAGTTAATTTTACCATTTTACAAGGAGAAACTGTGGCCATTATCGGTAAAACCGGAAGTGGGAAATCAACTATTGCTAATTTGATTTGTCGGATGTTGGAATATTCTAGTGGATCAATTTTGCTTGATGGAGTCGAACTAAAAGATATAGATAAAAAATGGGTTCGAAGTCAAGTTGGAATTCTTCTTCAAGATCCATTTTTGTATGCTAAATCTATTCTTGAAAATATTCGTATTGCAGATCATCAAATACCTGAAGACCGTATACAAAATATTGCGAAAGTTGCTAGTGTTCATGATGATATTAAAAACTTCAAAGAAGGATATAATACGTTGGTTGGAGAAAAAGGGGTTACTCTCAGTGGAGGACAGAAACAACGACTTGCGATTGCCCGCATGCTAGTGATGAATAAACCCATTATGATTTTTGATGATTCTTTAAGTGCAGTCGATACCAAAACCGATCTCAATATTCGCAATGCGTTAAAAAGAGAAAATAAAAATTTAACTTCTATTATTATTACGCATCGAATTACTACCGCTAAAGAAGCAGATAAAATTATTGTTTTAGAAAATGGGAAAGTGTCTGCCATTGGAACTCACAAAGAGTTAGCTCATCGTGAAGGATTGTATCAATCATTATGGGCAATTCAAGGCGCCCTTGAAGATGAATTCATCCATCTCGTGAAAGAGGAGGTGAAGTCTCTATGAATAGTTTTGAAGAGATAGATTATAAAAAAGATAAGATAAAGATTAATATTTGGAAAAAGATTTTTAAAATGGTCTTGAAAAAAAAGAAAAAAGTAATTATCTTAGCCATCATGATGTTCTTCTTAGCGTTTTTGGATATTATGACACCTATTATTAATAAGAGCGCCATAGAAAAATTTTTCCAAAGACGAGAATTTGATAATATTTTGGGATATGCGTTGCTCTATGTTGGCTTGTCATTTGCTTTTATGTTTTGTATTTGGGCTTTTATTCGTGTTGCTGGTAAAGTCGAAGTAGAAATTGGGTATGAAGTTCGTAAAGATGCATTTGTTAAGCTACAAGAACTTCCTTTCTCATACTATGATAAAACCCCTACGGGATGGATTATTGCCAGAGTCACTAGTGACTCACGTAAACTTGCTGATATTTTATCGTGGGGTATTGTTGATATTTTATGGGGATTTTTTTCGATGATTGGAATTCTTACTGCTATTTTCATTTATCAATGGAAACTAGGGTTGATTGTTTTAGGAATTACGCCCTTACTATATTTATCAAGTTCTTATTTTCATGATAAAATTTTGACTTCTTATCGAGAGGTACGAAAAACGAATTCTCAAGTAACAGCCGCTTATAATGAGGGAGTTATGGGGAGTAAAACGACTAAGACGTTGGTCTTAGAAAATACTCGTTTTCAAGAATTTGAAGAGTTAGCTAAGACAATGAAGAAACAATCAATTCGAGCAATTTTGTTTTCATCAATGATTTTGCCAATATTGGTATTTATTGGATATTTAGGAGTGGCCATCATCTTACCTGTCGGAGCAGCGATTGCTTCAGTCTCATTGCTATATTTGGTTATTAGCTATACCATCAATTATTTTGAACCCGTTGCTCAAATTGCTCGTGTTCTTGCTGATTTTCAACAAGCACAAGCATCTGCAGAGCGGATATTAATGTTGATTGAAGCTGTCCCAGACATTCAGGATAGTGTTGAAGTTGTTGAAAAATATGGAGACATTTTTCATCCTAAAAAAGAGAATTGGGAACCATTAAAAGGGGATGTTGAATTTAAAAATGTTCGATTTGCCTATACTGAACAAGAAGTGGTTTTGAAAAAGTTTAATTTGAAAGTAAAAGCTGGAACGAGTGTTGCGTTGGTCGGAGCGACCGGAAGTGGGAAATCTACCATTGTTAATCTATTGTGTCGATTTTATGAACCAACTCAAGGAACGATTGAAATCGATGGATTGAATTATAAAAATCGTTCGATTGGATGGCTACACAGCAACCTTGGATATGTATTACAAACTCCTCATTTATTTAACGGAACGATTTTGGAAAACATTCGATATGGTCGTCTGGATGCATCAGATGATGAAGTCATTGCGGCTGCGAAAGCGGTCTACGCTGATGAATTTATCGAGATGTTTGATGATAAATATCAGACAAACGTTGGAGAAGGTGGGGGGAAATTATCGGTTGGTCAACGCCAATTATTATCTTTTGCCAGAGCCATTTTATCTGATCCTAAACTGCTTATTTTAGATGAAGCAACATCCTCTATTGATACGAAAACTGAACACGACATTCAAGAAGTCATTAATCATATCTTAGTGGGACGAACTAGTTTCATCGTTGCTCATCGTTTATCTACCATTATCAATGCAAATTTAATTTTAGTCATTAAAAATGGGGAGATTGTTGAACAAGGAACTCATAAAGAACTTTTGGCTTGTGAAGGAGAATATTACCATTTATATAAAAATCAGTTTATTAATGAACAAATAGAAAAAACAAAATATTGATTTTAAGCTCTTTTAAAAAGGGCTTTTTTTTAACGTTGACTTAATATTGTCCCTGTGATATAATGCAGTAGAAGGTGTTCAATATGAAATGTATTTTCTTATATAATCCAAATAGTGGAAAAGGGAAACTTCAAAAAAAATTAGGACTAATACGAACAATGCTTGAGACCAAATATGAAGAAGTTCTCATTTATCCGACTAAGTCACCAGAGGATACGGTTCTCATGGCGAAAAAGAGTTGTGCAGAATATGATGCTATTGTTTTTGCTGGGGGAGATGGAACCTTTAATGATGTATCATGTGGTGTATCTGAATGTGAAAAGCGCCCTCCTTTGGGATATATTCCTGCCGGAACAATGAACGATATTGCGCATAATCTTGGTATTTCAACCAATGTTCGTAAAGCGATTAAATCCATTCTTAATGGATTTACGATTCATCATGATGTGGGATTAATCAATGGAAGATATTTTATGTATGTGGCTGGATTTGGCACTTTTACGGGTGTTAGTTATCGCACCAAACAAAAGACAAAGAAAATATTTGGTAAACTTGCTTACGCATTTGATGGCTTAAAAGATGCAGTGGCTCCACTGGTGTCGCATGTCACTGTTAAAACACAAGATCAGATGATTAAAATGGATGTTCCTCTCTTATTGGTTGTCAATTCAATTAATGTTGGTGGTCTTCCATTTAATCGATATGGTCATTTAAATGATGGTCTTTTTGATATCATTCTCGTTAAAAGAGGAGTCGGGAATGGTCTTATCAATATTTTAAAATTATTTACTTTTGGAATTGGGTTAAAACGAATTACAAAGCACTTTGTTTGTTTACGAAGTAATGATTTTACGATTGATATGACCAAGCATCTTCAATGGACAATTGATGGAGAGGCTGGTCCTGTTGGTAAAGCGCATATACAAAATCTTCATGGACATCTTGAAATATTTGTTCCTGAAAAAAAGGGGCGAAAAAAAGCGAATAACCCTTGAGAATTTTCCTTTTTCGTGTTAAAATAGAGATAGAAAAATGAGGAGAGATGTATGAAAAAAGAAGATGCTTTATCACTTTGGCTTGATGAAATTGGAGACACCCTCTATGCTTATGATTTTAGTGGAAAAAAGATTAAGCGAGATGATTATCTTGAAAAAAATGAGGTAGGATGGGTTGTTTCTTATGTAAAACCCCTGTCTTTAGGTGGAGCCCAAGACAAAGGAAATGTTATTATTATGCATCATCGCACCCAAGATGAAAAAGGATTAAATTATCCAGAATTTACCATCGGGCATAAAAAATACATGGCTTATCATGAAGACAAAGGTAACTTTTTCTATATTGAAGAATGTTTAATGGAAGAAGACGATGATTAAAAAGTGAGGTAAACTCACTTTTTTATACGGAGGTACTATGAGAATTATTGCAGGGAAACATCGTAGTCGAATTTTAAAAAGTCTAGATGGAATGAATACGAGACCCATGATGGATAGCATGAAAGAATCGGTTTTTAATACCATTGGTCCTTATTTGGATGAAGAAGTGATACTAGACCTTTTTGGTGGTAGTGGAGCGCTTAGTTTAGAAGCCATTAGTCGTGGAGCGAAAGAGGCGTATGTTTTTGACATCAACAAAGATGCGATTCGCATCATTACTGAGAATACGATTGCCCTTCACGAAGAAGACAATATGAAAATATTTCAAATGCCTTATCAGGATGCCTTAAAAAGATTTTCTTCTAGTCAATTTGATTTGATTTTTTTAGATCCTCCTTATAGGATGAATATCAATAATGAAATTATTGATGTTCTTTTAACTTATCACATGATAAAACCAAATGGGATTATTGTTTGCCAAAATGTTAGAGGGAATATGCATAATCCTGAAGGGTTTCACGTCATCAAAAATTATCATCGTGGATCAGGTGAGTTGACTATTTTACGATTGGCAGAAACTAAATAAAATCTTTACAAACTAGTGATATTGAAGTATAATATTTGTTGCTAGTTTTAATTGTCCCAGTAGCTCAGTTGGATAGAGCAACGGCCTTCTAAGCCGTGTGTCGGAGGTTCGAATCCTCTCTGGGACACCATCTTTACATTTATTAATGTTACCAATAAAGGTGGCATTTTTTTATTCATCGGTTAATCATCAGTTAATAAAAATGGATAATTGATCAATCACAAAGACGCCAACATGGTAAATATAAACTGTTTTTAAGAGCAATAAGCACCTTAAAAATTCTTTCTTATTTGATGACTATGTGGTATAATATTATTGCTGTCCCAGTAGCTCAGTTGGATAGAGTGCCGGTTTCCGAAGCCGTAGGTCGCAAGTTCGAATCTTGTCTGGGACACCAAATAAGATGTAAGCCTTGATAAGAAAAAATCAAGGCTTTTATTATATTTGAAAAATTATTAATGTAAGCGTTTACTTTAAAATAAACCTTTACTTTTATTTGAAAACAGTGATATAATGAATCATAAAATTTTGAAAGGAGCTCAAATTAATATGAAACGATTAATGGCTTGCTCACAATTTTATTATTACTATTACACTCCAAGAGGATATCGTCGATAACCGCTTGGCTTTTCGTGATAGTAAAAGCCAAAACAAAATAAGCGTGTTATTACAGTATCCGACTAAAAGGGTAGTAGTAATAACAAGCAAGATGTAAAAATCTTTAATGTGTTACTACGGTAGCACATTTTTTTGTTTTTAGGTATCTTTTGTTTTAAGGAGGAAATTATGAAAAACATTAGAAAATCACTGGTATTATTGGTTGTTATGGTACTTGCTTTTGCCTTTGCTGGTTGTAAAAAGGAAAAAACAAAAATTGGTATTCTTCAGTATTTAACTCATGATGCACTAGATGCAGCAAGATTGGGATTTATTGAAGCTTTAGAAGAGGGCGGATTTGTTGATGGAGAAAACATTACTATTGAAGTTTTGAATCCTCAAACAGATGCAACGTTAATGCAGCAACAAGCTGCAAAACTCGTTCGTGAATGTGATTTGATTCTTGCTATTGCGACTCCCGCTGCTCAAGCTGTGGTTACAGAAGTAGAAGGTCAAGGGAAAAATACTCCCGTTTTATTTACCGCTGTAACTGACCCGGTAGATGCAGGTTTAGTTGAAAGTATGACCAATCCTGGGGGAAACGTCACAGGTACTAGTGACATGAATCCCATTGCTGATCAAATTGGATTGGTTAAAGAATTGAAACCAACAGCCGCCAAAATTGGTATTTTATATACCGCTGCTGAAAGTAATTCAGAACTACAAGCAGATATTGCCGCTATTGCCGCTACCGCATTGGGACTGACTCCTACTATTCGTACGATTACAACAATCAATGATATTACTACTGTTGTAACTAATTTGATTACGTCTGTTGGGGTGGATGCGATTTACATTCCAACTGATAATTTACTAGCATCGTCGATGGGTATTATTGAAGAACTCATTAAGGAATATGCTTCATTCAAAGTGCCTATTATTTGTGGTGAAACTGCCCAAGTTCGTAATGGTGGTTCTATTACGTATGGATTAAGTTATTTTAATTTAGGTCATGATACAGGAGATATGGCTGTTCGTATATTAAATGGAACTAATCCAGGTGATATTCCAGCAACAACCGTTCAAACATTTGAACTTGTCATCAATAAAGCCCAATTAGAAAATGATTTAGGGATAACTATTCCAACTTCATTATTGGAGAGTGCAGACGAAATTTTAGAATAGTAAAGGAAATCATAATGGATATTGTATACATATTAAAAGATGCATTAGAAACGGGATTCATTTGGTCCCTTCTTGCTTTGGGAGTGTTTATTTCCTATCGAGTTTTGGACTTTGCGGATTTAACGGTAGAAGGATCATTAACTCTCGGAGGTGCGATTACAGCGGCCTTGCTTTTATCAGGCAATTCTTTCTTTAGTAATCCCATCATTGCGATACTCGTTGCTTTAATTGGAGGAATGATGGCAGGTGCTCTCACGGGATTCTTACATACTAAGTTTAAAATTCCTGGTATTTTAGCTGGAATTATTATCATGACTGCTTTATTTTCCATTAATTTATTAGTGATGGGGAAAGCGTCCTTATATATTGGATCTCAACCGACAATCTATAATTTTCTTGATCAATTACTCGTTAATACTTTTCAAATGACCGATATGCAGATTGTAAAATTCATTAGTAAGACTTTTACCAGTCTATTTGTAGTGAGCATGGTTATGCTTCTCATGTATTATTTCTTTGGTACTGAAATTGGTATGGCCATTCGAGCTACTGGTTGCAATCAGATGATGTCACGTGCTCAAGGGATTAATACCAATCGCATGATTATTTTAGGACTTGCTATTTCCAATGGAATTGTTGCGATTGCTGGAGCCTTATATGTCGAGTGTTTTAGAAGTGCTAATATGGATTTAGGGAGGGGCTCTATTGTTGTTGGGCTAGCCTCTATCATCATTGGGGAAGTATTAATCGGAAAAGTGACGTTCAAACGGTGGCTGGTTGCGGTGGTAGCGGGAACAATTTTATTCCAAATTATTATCGGAGTTGCGATTGCCCTTGGTTTTTCAGCCAATAATTTAAAACTTCTTCAAGCAATTTTGATCGCTTTTATTTTGGCATTTCCGGTAATGAAGCCCATGGTGGCAAAATGGTTTTTGAAACGAGGTGTGAACAATGCTTCAAATTGAAAATTTAACTAAAATATTTAATAAAGATACAGAAAACGAAAAAATTGCTTTGGATCATGTATCGGTCCATATTGAAGATGGTGAATTTGTTACCATTATTGGTGGAAACGGCAGTGGAAAATCGACCTTCTTAAATCTAGTGGCAGGAGTTCATTTTGCAGATGATGGACAAATAGTGTTAGATGGCATTGATGTTACTAAGTTACCTGAATATCATCGGGCCAAATATTTGGGCCGAGTCTTTCAAGATCCCATGATGGGAACAGCGGCGAATATGTCTATTCTTGAAAATTTGTTTATTGCTAAAACAAAAGGTCAAAAGAAAAAGCTGAGATGGGGATTCAACAAAGGAGATACCGATCTCTTCAAAAAAAAGTTAGGTTCTTTAAATTTAGGTCTTGAAGAACGCTTGGAACAAAAAATGGGATTATTGTCAGGTGGACAACGTCAAGCCGTCACTTTGATTATGGCAATCCTTGATAAGCCAAAACTTTTGCTGTTGGATGAACATACAGCAGCCTTAGATCCTAAAACTGCCAAAACGGTTTTACAACTAACAGATTCCATGATTCAAAGGGATCAATTAACAACGATTATGATTACACACAATATGAGAGATGCTATTAAATATGGCACTCGGCTATTGATGTTTAATAATGGTAAAATTATATTTGATGTAAAGGGAGAAGAGAAAAAGCGATTAACCATCGAAACCCTTCTTTCAAAATTTGAGACCGATGAAAGCGTAGAAATTAGCGATGCCATGGTCTTATCTTAACCTCCTCTTTCTTTTAGAAGACTAGCATGCTAGTCTTCTTTTCATCATTTGATTTCACTTGTCAAGTGTATCTTCCGGTGGTATAATATGAGAGATGTCCCAATAGCCCAGCTGGATAGAGCAATGGTTTCCTAAACCGTAGGTCGGGAGTTCGAATCTCTCTTGGGACGCCAAATAATTTTTAACAAGCGTAAAGAATGTCCTTTGCGTTTTTTTTGTGAAAAGGAAGCGTCTCTATTATGGTTGGTACGATTATTGTCAGTATCCTTACCGTTACTTACATTATTGCTTCTATTTTATTTTTTCCACGTGTTTCTTGGAAGAAAATATCTTTTGATACGTATTGGATAGGGGCTCTTATCGGAGCGTTGGTTATTTTATTACTTAATTACGCTAGAATAGAATCAGTTTGGTCTTATTTAAGTAATGATAGTCAGATGAATCCATTTAAAATATTATCGTTATTTTTGTCGATGACTTTGTTATCTGTTTATTTAGATGAGCTTGGCTTTTTTAAACGCATTGCGATGTGGGCTCATGAGAAAGCGGGAATGAAGCAATCTTCTATTTTTATTTGGTTATATATGGTGGTATCTATTCTCACTATTTTTACATCCAATGATATTATCATTTTAACATTTACTCCCTTCATCTGTCATTTTGCAAAGAGGGCCAAGATTAATCCCCTTCCCTATTTGGTTTCTGAGTTTATTGCAGCCAATACTTGGAGTAATATGCTCATCATTGGGAATCCCACTAATATATATCTTGCGACTTCTTTTGAAATTAATTTTTTTGAATATGTAAAAGTGATGTTTTTACCAACGTTTGCCGCTGGAGTGACTTCTTTTGGATTGACATATTGGCTATTTCGGCGAGATCTAAAAGTTCCTATGAGTCAAAATAACATAGAAATAGTTTCAATAAATCCCATTCTTTTAACAATCGGGTTGGTTCATTTGGGGGGATGTACCATTTTCTTATCAATTTCTAGCGTAATTAACTTTCCAATGTGGCTTATCAGTTTGTTGTTCGCGATTTCTTTATCGATATCTATTTTAATTTATCGAGTATTCAAACATGAGCGCTCGCTTATTTTAATTAAGACAATAAAGCGACTTCCTTGGACCTTAATTCCTTTTGTTTTATCGATGTTTATTTTAGTACTGGCCTTAAAAGAACAAGGGATTACGCTTATAGTGAGTCGTTTGTTTGATCAAACCTTTGTATTATTTGGATTTGGAGGATTAGTTTTTGCAAATCTAGTTAATAATATACCGATGAGTATTATGTTTGTGGAGGTATTAAGACCACTTTCAGAAGCATCATTATTACCCGCTCTTTATGCAACAATCATTGCTTCTAATATTGGGGCTTATTTAACACCAATTGGGGCACTTGCTGGCATTATGTGGATGAGCATTTTAAAACGAGAAGGGGTAAAATTTTCGTTTATCGATTTTGTAAAAACGAATGCATGGATTGCTCTAGTTACTATGAGTGTTGCTTTAGGAGTCCTTTTCCTCATTGGGTAGGTGAAGGCATATTTATACGATTTTTTATTAAAGGTGTGGTATAATAGATGAGATGATAGAGAGGAGATATGCATGAAAAACGAAATTAAATTTCCAAAAGAAGTG
>Ga0172377_10003669_pt1 | contig 15802 bp, 9 predicted proteins | sample Pumphouse3metaG_FD_119749 | JGI IMG/M metagenome (GOLD analysis project Ga0172377, IMG submission 119749) | Leachate microbial communities from a municipal landfill in Southern Ontario, Canada - Pumphouse #3 metaG | ecosystem: Engineered > Solid waste > Landfill > Unclassified | place: Canada...
CACCGCCACCGGAGGTTACATGTGCGTCGACGGAGGTTCCGCTACAACGGCCGCTCTTTGTACGGGTACGGCCACGGACACGGAGACCATCCAGTCCATGATGGAAGGCGTGGAAATCCGCAACCGCACCACGGGCCGCACGGTCACGGGTGTCCGCATGACGGGGTCCACGGACAGCGGTGATGCCGCTGCCACGAACCCGGGTCAGTACCAGATCTACCGCTTCGACGACTTCGTCGTGAAGGGCAAGGAGACCTGGCAGTTCCGCGCAGACTTCATTTCGAACACCGGAACGCACCCGCGCAACGGTGACAAGTTCCGCATCTACATCTGTGGCGAGCCCACGCACGTGCTCGATTCCAGCAACAACCTCACGGCGAATACCACGGGAACGTGTACGTTCGGAAATACGATCGCAGTCACCGCGGATTACCAGATGACTGTGGAGGGTATCTCCACGGGTGACAAAGTCGGAGATGTCCGCCCGCGCGGCGACATCGCCGGTAACGTCATGGAGGTGATCGACGCCACCCTCACGGTGGAGGTCAAGGCTCTCGCTACGGCCGAAACAGCCGTCGAGAACGCCAAGGATATCAACCTCTTCCGCTTTGAGGCCAAGGCCAGCTCCGCTGAGGATCTGCTCTTCACCAAGGCGGTCTTCGAGGCGGATTCCGGATCCCTCGTGAACGTGAACAACTACGCCCTCTGGGTGGACACGGATGGCGACCGCGTGGTCGACACGGTCCTCGAGAACGGCGTGGCAACCCAGTCGAGCCAGGTGACCTTCGCCGAAATGGCCGGAGGCGGATACGTGCTCCCGAAGGAGCAGACGGTCGTCTTCGAAGTCCATGGCGATGTTGCTTCCTCGCTCACGGGTAACGACCTGCGTCTCGCCTTCGATACCGGGGCCACGGTGACCTACATCGAGGCCGAGAAACTTGCCGATGGCACCAGCCTCTCCGGCATCAAGACGAACGGCTCCTGCTCGTCTTCGTGTGACATCACGGTGACGACGACCAAGTCCACCAACTACACGCTCCGCGCACAGGGAGACCTGTTCGTTTCGCTTGACTCGCAGACCATCGGCGCGCGCCAGCTCCTCGCTGGAACGCTCGGCGAGCCGGTCCTGCGCATCAAGATGCATGCGGAGTACGAAGACATCGACGTGACGGACCTCGTCCTGAACTCTTCAGGATCCACGGCCGCGTCCGTTGACTCTCTCGAACTCTGGCTGGATGGTGGTACCCAGGCTCTCGTGGTGAGCGGCGGCTGCGGTAGCGCAGACGTCCTGAACCGTCTGACTTCCGGCTTCCCGAATGCTTTGGCCTCCGGTTCCGGAACGACCGCCTTCTGCTTCACGATGGATAACAAGCAACTCGTGGTGCCGAAGGGCGCAGACGTCCGTCTCTTGGTCCGCCCGCGGATCAAGACCGACGTGACCGGTGCGACGAGCAACAACCAGTTCGCTCTCTTCATCGATCACACGCCGGCGTCCAATGATGCGACCGGAACGGGATCCGTCCGCGCACGCGGTGTTGCCTCGAGCAACAACCTGATCGCGAACAACGGAAACACGTCCGCAGATGGTGAAGTCTTCATCGGTCTCACCGCTGCAGCCGCGGCCAACACCCGCCAGGTGCTTGGCAACGTCAACTTCACGGTGCTCTCGAAGCTCGCTTCGATCACGAACGGCGGAGCCGCCACGGGCACAGTCCCGAGCGGTGCTGACCGCGAGATCGGTGCCTTCACCTTCACGGCTGCCACAAACGCCAACGCGAAGGATGGCACGAACCAGTGGGTCCTCTCGGGCGCCATCTTCACGGTGAACGCCACGAACGTTGAAATGGGTGCGACCGGCTTCAAGGTCTACAACAAGGCCGCCTCCCAGTCACAGAGTGTGACGTGTACTCCCTACTCGACAGCAGGAGCCGCCATTGTCGGCAACACTGTCGGTAGCGGCGTCTTCCTCGTCGACTGTCGTGGTTTGGTCGGATCGGTAACGAATACCGCTGTTGATTCCGGCCAGTCGATTACGCTCGTGCTCCTTGCAAACGTTACGGATGCCAACACGGCTGCCGGCTTAGGCGGCTCGAGCATCCTGCAAGTGTCTCTGAACGACTTCACGAACGTGACGAAGGCACAGTTCGGTCAGGCTTCGGGTCAGAGTCGCCTCCAGTGGAGGGATACAGACAGCTCTGTTACGCAGAAGTTCCAGTGGGTTGAGTATCCTGACACGGCGGTCAACTCGACGACCTACCGTGGCTAATTGCATTCCGACGATTCGTAGTATTTGACGCGTGCAACCAAACTAAGCCCTCCCGCGAAAGCGGGGGGGCTTTTTGGATATGCTTGGTTTTCTGTTTTCAAAGCCTGCCTCACCCCCCGTCCCCCTCTCCTCGCTTATTACGCAAACCTCCATCCCCCAGCCCCTTCCTCCAGTAGAGGAAGGGGAGATTGTATCTATACAGATATTTCCCCCTCTCCTCTGGAGAGGGGGCTAGGGGGAGAGGTTGAATTAAAAAGGGGGTGAGGCAGAGATCACCCAAGCAAGATCCGTTTCCATTGCAGCAGCCCTTTTGCGACCGGCCGCAGCACGATCTCCTGTTCCGGCGGATAGGTCACCACCGTACCGCCAAATTTCTCCTTGAACGCGCTCACGCCCTGCCAAGGGTGGTTTTCCGCAGCGTCCGGAGGCGCGATACCCAGAAGATCATATGTGCGGATGCCGGCCGCCTTGGCCCGTCGCATGGCGGCCCACTGAAGGGCATACGGCGCCATGAGAGCCCTGTGAGTGTGATCGGAAGCTCCATAGTAGTAGTAGGCCCGTGAGCCCCAGTGGACGCCAAGTAAGCCAGCTATGGGTAGTTCATCCCCCACCCCGCCCCTGCGGGGCACCCCTCCCCCGGTGGGGGAGGGGACGGGGGTGGGGGTTTGGGAAGAAAAGGCCAACAAGAGGAAACTGTCCGGTAATTCCCTCAAAAAAGCTTTGTAGTAGTGCTGGGAATGAATAGTAAAGTTGTCTCGATGTCCAGTTTTCTTTAGGAGAGCCATGAAGGCGGAAATGTCCTGCGATTCCCGCACCGTGATGCCGTGCCTGTCCGCAACGGTGATGTTGTACCGGCCTTTCGGCTTCATCTGTTTCAGGATTTCCTCCTCATGCACCATAAGGTCGATGACGCGGGTGGCGGAGGGCTGTTCGTGACGGGAGGAAGGGCGTAGGGGGTAGGGCGTAGGGGGTAGGGTGGTTATTGGAGAAATGAAGAGGGACAGACAATGGCTGTTTTTCGCATCCGCAATAATCGTTTCCAGAAAATGCCCTAAGTCCTCTGTTCGAAGTCCTAAGTCCCAAATCGGGCCGCGCGGGATATCCCACGTGGAGAACCCGAAGAGGGTGCGGTCGATCACAACGAGCGCGGAAGCGACGATGTGCTGCCCTTCCATGAGGGCGTAGATCCGCGTTTCCCGTCCCAGTGCTTCCTGGTACTTCTTCCACGCCAGTGACTGCCAGAGCGATCCTGCCGGATGTCTCCGGACCCATGTGTCGTAGCCGTGCAGACCTTCCGGCGATGTGAGCCTGCGGGTTTCCATGTGTCAGGATCGTAGCAGCTATTCAAAGCATGGTCTCAGGCTTGCTGTCCAGTTTGCGGAGCCGCTAGCATATGCAATTCCTTTCCCCCCGAATGCCATGGCATACGCGCTCCCTGCTCTTCCCTACAGCTTCGATGCTCTCGAACCGCACATTGATGCCCGGACAATGGAGATCCATTACGGTAAGCATCACCAAGCCTACTGCGACAATGCCAATAAGTTCCTTGCAGGAACATCGCTCGAAGGCGAACCCATTGAGGAGGTCCTGAAGCGGTTGGATGAGATTCCTCAGGAGAAGCGCACGGCGGTCCGCAATCACGGCGGGGGCTACGCGAACCACAATCTGTTCTGGACGGTGCTGGGACCCACGCGTTCCGCTCCGTCCGGCGATCTCGCGCATGCGCTGCAGCAATCGTTTGGCAGCGTCGATGCGTTCCGCGAGAAGTTCGAAGCAGCGGCGCTCGGCCAGTTCGGATCCGGATGGGCGTGGCTCGTCAGGAACGGAGACAAGCTCGAGGTGATGAATCTGCCGAATCAGGATTCGCCGCTCTCGATCGGCAAGACGCCGCTCCTCTGTCTGGATGTCTGGGAGCATGCCTACTACCTCAAGTACCAGAATCGCCGTGCGGAGTATGTGAAGGCGTTCTGGAACGTAGTCAACTGGGAAGAGGTGGCACGCAGATTTTCAGAGGCCTCTTGAGGGACAAGATTTTCTTGTCCTTTCTTTGTCTGGGCGACAAAGAAAGTACTAAAGAAAACGCTCCGCCTATAAACCCCGACGCTTAGGCCGCCACATAGTCGGGTTTCCGATTTTTTGTATGTTGTTTTTTTGTTTCCAACCGGTTTTGTTTCTGTATGTGTTTTCCCTTCCTACGGCAGAGTTCGGAAAAGGTGAAAAAACTGTGAGATTATTGATATTTTTCTTTGACCTATTGCTGTTTTCTCCTACAATGCCCGCGTTTGCAGCAGTGACGATTGTGTTGTGAGTGCTGCCCCCGTTTTTAGCCACCGGAACCAGACTCTCCGCGTCCTGCGTTTCCGTTGTGTGCACTCTCATTTCTCCTCTCTGCTATGGCGAAGAAGGTAGCCAAGAAAATCCAGAAGAAACCCGCATCCAAATCCGCACCGAAGAAGGTGGCACACCGTTCCGGCGGTCATGCGCACGATGCGCACCGCAAGGCGGCCGCCCCCGTCCGCAAGGCGGCTTCAGCTGCAGCCAAAAAGCCTGTGGCGGCTGTACCGCCCAAGAAGGCAATTTTGCCTCCCAAGCGCACGTACCGCGTACACGTGGAGGAGAAGATCCTGCCGCAGATTGAGCCGCCGATTGTACCGACTGCAGGCCGTGCGTCGGCCGCTGTGAAGAGCATGCCCAGTCACCTCATGCCCAAGCGCATTTCCGAGGGGCGCGTGTACCTGACAGAAGAGGAGAATATCTCCGAGATCCTGCCGTCCCTGATTGAGATGCAGATCTTGAGCTACAGGTGGTTTCTTACCGAGGGCATCAAAGAGCTCCTTGAGGAGATCAGTCCGATCACGGACTTCTCGGGTCGCAAGATGGAACTGCGCATCCTCGGCCACGCATTCGATCCCGCCAAGTACGATCCCGAGACGTGCCGCCGCAGGAACCTCACCTACGAGGCAGCCATGAAGGGCCATGTGCAGCTCATCAATAAAGAGACCGGTGAAATCAAGGAGCAGGACGTATTCCTCGGCTCTATTCCCCTCATGACGAACACGGGGACATTCATCGTCGGTGGCATTGAGCGCGTGGTGGTGCACCAGCTCGTCCGCTCGCCGGGCGTGTTCTTCTCGAAGATGTCCGACTATCCCAAGTATCATGCCGCCAAGATCATCCCCAAACGCGGCGTGTGGCTCGAGATCGAGACGGATCGCCGCGGCATCATCACCTGCAAGATTGACCGCAAGCGCAAAATTCCCATCACACAGCTACTGCGTGTGTTTGGATATGCCACAGATCAGAAGATCCTCGATCTCTTTGCTTCGGTGCAGGGCAAAGATATTGACTACATCCAGACGACCCTGGAGAAGGATTCCGTCCGTACGGTGGAGGAGGCGTACCAGAGCATCTACCGCAAGATCCGCCCCGGAGACCTGGCCACGCCCGAGAATGCCAAGCAGCTCATCGATTCGCTCTTCTTCGATTTCAAAAAGTACGACATGGGCCAGATTGCCCGCTACAAACTGAACCGCCGGTTCGATTTCAAGACGGACAATGACGAGTCGCACCGCGTGTTCCAGGTATCCGACTTCGTGGCGATCCTCAAAGAGCTCATCAACCTGAACAATGGCATCGGCGTGCCCGACGACATTGACCACCTCGCCAATCGTCGCATCCGTTCCGTCGGCGAACTCGTCCAGAACAAGTACCGCGTGGGTCTGGTGCGTACCGAGCGCATCATCAAGGACCGCATGACGGTGCTGGACATGGAGACGGTGACCCCGACCCAGCTCATCAACTGCCGTCCGATCACAGCGGCCATGCGCGAGTTCTTCGCAAGTTCCCAGCTCTCGCAGTTCATGGACCAGACCAATCCACTTGCGGAGCTCTCGCACAAGCGACGTCTCTCCGCCATGGGTCCGGGCGGTCTCTCGCGTGAGCGTGCCAGCTTCGATGTCCGTGACGTGCACCCCAGTCACTACGGTCGCATCTGTCCGATCGCGACACCCGAAGGACCGAACATCGGTCTCGTGGTGCACCTGGCTGCACTGGCCCGCGTGAACCCGTACGGGTTCCTCGAGACGCCGTACCGCGAAGTGAAGAATACGGTGCCGCTCGATCCCGACAAGCTCCACGGGCGCATGATCGGCGATACGATCCGCGAGGATCGCAAAGTCCTCGTCAAGGAAGGTGAAGTGATCGGGACCAAGGAACTGGCGCGCAAGGTTGTTTCCATTTGCCGCCAGGAAGGAAAATCTTTTGTGCCGGTGCGACCCTATGTCACCAGCAAGTTCATCTATATCGATGCGGAGCAGGAGCGCCACCTCACGATCGCGCAGGCGCAGACCAAATATTCGGAACTCGGGGAGTTCCTGTCGACCACGATTTCCGCACGGCGTGGCGGTGAACCAGTGCTCGCGGATGGCCGCGACATCACGCACGTCGACATGACCCCGAAGCAGATTCTCTCGGAATCGACGTCACTCATTCCGTTCCTGGAACACGACGACAACACGCGCGCATCCATGGGAACGAACATGCAACGTCAGGCTGTGCCGCTCATTCGTCCCTCTGCCCCGCTCGTGGGCACCGGTATCGAAGGACTGACGGCGCGCGCATCCGGACAGGCCATTCTGGCCGATGAAGACGGGGAGGTGGTGAGCGTGGATGCCTCACACGTTGCCGTGGTGTACCGCTCCGGCCGCAAGCAGCAGATTGCACTCACGACCTTTACGCGGAGCAACCAGGGCACGTGCATCCTGATGCGGCCGCGCGTGCACGTGGGCGAAAAAGTCCATCGGGGATCCGTACTCGCGGATGGCTCGGCGGTGGACAATGGAGAGCTGGCTTTGGGTCAGAACCTGCTCGTGGCGTACCTCTCATGGGAGGGAGCCAACTTCGAGGATGCTGTCATCATTTCGAGCCGGGTCGTCAGGGACGGCTGGTTCGATTCCATTCACATCGAGTCCTACGTGACGGATGTGCGCGACACCAAGCTCGGTTCCGAAACAGTCACGCGCGACATTCCGAACGTGGGTGAGGCCAAACTCAAGGATCTCGATGTCGATGGCATCGTGCGCATCGGTGCCACGGTGCATGAGGGCGATATCCTCGTGGGCAAGATCACCCCGAAGGGGGAGACGGAACTCACGCCTGAGGAAAGGCTTCTGCAAGCAATCTTCGGCGACAAGGCGAAGGATGTGAAGGATTCCTCTCTGCGCCTTCCCGGCGGTGCCGGCGGCAAGGTGGTGGATGTGCACATCTTCGACCGTGCCGAGGGTGATGAACTGCCGACGGGCGTGATCAAGCAGATCAAAGTCTTCGTCGCGCAGACGCGCAAGGTGCAGGTCGGCGACAAGATGGCAGGGCGTCACGGGAACAAAGGCGTGGTCTCGCGCATCGTGCCGGCCGAGGACATGCCGTACCTGGAGGATGGTACGCCGGTGGATATCATCTTAAACCCTCTCGGTGTCACTTCCCGCATGAACATCGGTCAGATCCTCGAGACGCACCTTGGCTGGGCGTGCGATAAACTGGGCATCAAGATCGCGACGCCTGCCCTGAATGGAATCTCCGTGGATCAAATCGAGGAATTCCTGAAAGCGGCGGATCTTCCCCCGGACGGCAAGGTGCAGCTCTTCGACGGGCGCACCGGCGAGCCGTTCGCCCACAAGACGACCGTGGGCATCGTGTACATGCTTAAGCTCCTTCACCTCGTGGAGGACAAGATCCACGCGCGCAGCGTCGGTCCGTATTCGCTCGTGACCCAGCAGCCGCTCGGAGGCAAGGCTCAGCACGGAGGTCAGCGCTTCGGGGAAATGGAGGTGTGGGCGCTCGAAGCCTACGGCGCCGCATACACGTTGCAGGAGATGCTCACGATCAAGTCCGATGACGTCATCGGCCGCAGCAAGGCCTACGAGGCCATTGTGAAGGGTGAGCCGATCCGCCGGCCGTCCATTCCCGAGTCCTTCAACGTTCTCGTGAAGGAATTGCAGGCGCTTGGACTCAAGGTCGAACTCCTGAAATTCAAAGATGAGATCCTTCCGGAGGAGCGCACGACGCTGGAGACTGGCGAAGTGGAGCAGGTGGAACTGCGTTCGCGCGTGGAGGCCGAAGCCGAAGCCGAAGAGATTCTGAACGCGACCGAGAAGATCGCCGAACTCGAGGTGCCGGGCACTGAAACAGCCGAAGAAGTGGTGGGTGGTATCGAGGAGGGGGAGCCAGTCGAAGCATCGGGCGTCACGGCCAAGGAGCAGATGAAAGAAGCTGCCAGCGAAGAATCGATGGAAGCGGCATAGGCGGACGGGAAACATCAAGGAAGACAGGAAACGGCTCCGCGAGGGGCCGTTTTTTTACTCCACGTTCCATGGCTCTCGCAAAGCCAACGAGGTCCACATTTTGCGTTGCCATCCCCTCCTTGTGTTTTTGTGCGTCGCGAGCATACTGCCATCCATTCCCAATTTTTCTCATGTTGCATCAGTACCCTGCTCTCTCAGTGAAAGAAGGCACAGAGCATCTCGTGGCGGTTTCCCGTCCGCTGCTCGAGGGATCAACAGAAGCTCTCGCCTTCACGGATGCTGCACTCATTGCCAAACAAGCTGAGTCATTAAGCATCCCCCCAGATGTCCGTCGTTTGATGGTACGTCTGGCGCTTGCAGTGGATGGTCATCACCTCTGGCCGTGTGAGGCGCACGCACAAGAGCCTTTGCCTCAGGTGATCGCAGGCTGTGGCGTTGTCGATTCTTCCGATATGGACGGAGAGCGGAGCGGGCATATTTCCGCAGACGGTGCAGACGAAACTTCAGATGCTGTTGTGGCTTTTTCACCTCTTTCTCCTTCAGCTCCAATCGATCCGGCACTTAAACAAGAATCTCTGCTCGTCAAAGCATTTCCTCATGGTTTCGAGGTTTCGATACCGGATCCTGAAGAGAGACTGGATGATCTGCGCCGACGGGTGCTCGATGAAATTCAGGATCTGTTTCTTCTGACGCGGTTCAGGCAGCTCGTCACACGTTTACGGGAAGCAAACAGATTGGAAAACGTACGTCCGCTTGAGCAGGAATTACTCGAGATCGTGCAACGCAGTGAGGCTTGTGCACAAGAGCTGACGCAACTTGACTGGTATCAGTGGCGTACGGATTCGGTCCCGGCTTTGAGAAAGTTTGTTGAAAGTCGCAGAGCCCATTTCTGAGGAAATGAAGGACTGCTTCTTTCCCATTCGATTTTCCATGGAACGAGTTGAGGCAACGCCGGCAGAGCCAGTGATCCCTGCGCGTCAGGAGATCTCGGTCAATCAGGCGGCAATCGACAAGCTGGTTCGAGGAAATCTGGAAAGGGGCGAGGTAGATTTTGCGTGGAACCTCATACGAAGGTGTAAAAACTGGCGCGATGCCTACGAGCGTGCACTGGCGGAATACCAACGAGATTTGCTTCGGCGTTCCATGGAGGGATAGAACCCAGTTCGAGCTCTTGCTGAAGCCAAAAAGCCTCTCCCATCCGTGACGATCTTTTTGGCGGGGTCTTCCCCTTTTCCCATGCACCTTTAGCCTTGGGGGTCCGTATTTCTTCCCCCCATTTTATGTTCAATGTGAACCGCGTCACGCTCCTCGGCAACGTCACCCGCGATCCCGAGATTCGTGCCACCAAGACCGGCGTTTCGGTCTCCTCCATCGGTTTCGCCACCAATCGCGCGTGGCGGGATCCCGAAGGCAAGCTTGAACGCGAGCCGGAGTATCACCATCTCGTGTGCTTCGGTCCGCTGGCCGAGTTCGCCGAAAAGCGCGTGAAAAAAGGTGCGCCTTTGTACGTCGAGGGTCGGCTGCACACCAGCCACTTCGAAACCAAGAAGGGCACGCCCGCGAGCCGCACCGAGATTCTGGTGGATCGCTTCGTGCTGCTCTCTTCGGGCAAGAAGGCCGCTGCTGCCGCTCAGGCGGATGAGGAATAGGACGAAGTGTAGGACTGAGGGACGAAGCCAAAAAGGCGGCGTCCCTTTTTCTCATCATCCGCAGATGCGATTGAAAAACGATTCAAATTGACTTACGTATTCTCCGGGAACAGGATTTCCTTCTTTCTCCATCTCAATGCTCAATCCTCTCAATCGACTCGTTGCGCCACAAGAGGGCGCAGCCCGGCAAGAAAATGCTCTGCACAGTATTGCCGCTCTTGTTGAGGGGTATGCGACGCAAGTGCAGGAAGCCATGGAAACCGGTGACATGGCAAAGGTGCGCACGTGTTTCGAGATGCTCATACAAAAGATCCGATCAGAACTGCAGACGGCGGGGGTTTCCGGCAATGAAAGAGAAACAGGTGCAAAGAAGCAGGAGTAAGCAAATTGACAAAGCAGATGTGCAGGGCACAATCCGTGTGTAATGAAGTCCGTTAATAAAGTCATGTTGCTCGGCAATGTCACCAGAGATCCCGAACTCAAGGCGACCACCGGCGGGCAATCCGTCTGCACATTCGGGCTCGCGACGAACAGAATGTGGAAGGATCCGAAGGGAGAGAAGCAGAGCCTCGCCGAATTTCATAACATCGTTGCATGGGGGAACCTTGCGGAGTTCTGCCATCAGTACGTCAAAAAAGGAAAACCGCTCTACGTCGAAGGGTATCTCAAAACGCGCAGCTGGGACGGCCCCGAAGGCGCGAAGATTTTTCGCACGGAAATCGTGGCGGAAAACGTGATTTTATTGGGTCCGCGGGAGGAGGCGGAGAATGGCCTCCATGAGGGTGTTTCTACCGGGCAGGAGGCGCCAACCGACGGAGAGTGAGGTTAACTTTGCAGAGGAACATGCAGGTCCTCCTCTTTCTTCTTGACTCACTGTTTCTCCACAGTAAACTGCGGAAGCTCTATGTTTCCTCGTGCCCACCCGTAGGATTCGTCCCCCGCACATGCGGGGAGATTCTCGGATTCTGCGGGTGCGCATAGGCCACCCGCTTTTTTTATCCCGTATCTATGGGATGAAACACTGGAGGAGACAGAATGGAGTATGGCGGGAGCTTGTCACATCATGTTCCTTCGCATCACCGGCAATGAAGAGAACATGAATGAATTGAAAATAATCACGTGCGCAGTGTGTCACGTCGCTCGCGAGCGACGTGACGTTGCGGGCACATCCTGCCCGCTCCTTGCCCCGCATCAACAGGTGTTGGGGTCCTGCGACACGTGAACAGCAATAATGAAAAACGTTACTCATCGCATCACATGGATGCCTCGACTCTGTACTCCGAAGAAGGACGTAGCCAGCTGCGATAAGCCTCGGCAAGCCGCTAGGCAGGCGCTTGTAGCCGGGGATTTCCGAATGGGGAAACCCCATGGAAGTTATATTCCATGACCCCGCACTCTTCAGCCATTGCGCGCTTTGCGCGCATCGAATAGCGATGGCTGAAAAGTGCGGGGAGGTCACTCTGTGAACTGAAACATCTCAGTAACAGGGGAAAAGAAATCAAATCGAGATTCTCCGAGTAGTGGCGAGCGAAAGGGGAATAGCCTAAACCTCGTGCTTGCACGGGGGGTTGTAGGACCTCTTGTACCGATTCTGTTTTCATAGACGAACGTCCCTGGAACGGGCGGCCATAGCGGGTGAGAGCCCCGTAGTCGAAATGACAACAGACGGGTGAGGATTCCTGAGTAAGGTCGGACACGTGAAATCCGGCCCGAATCCGGGTGGACCACCATCCAAGGCTAAACAGGTACAGAGTTCAATAGCGGATAGTACCGTGAGGGAACGGTGAAAAGCACCCCGGAAGGGGGATGAAATAGTCTCTGAAATGTGATGCGTTCAAGGAATGGGAGCCCCGCACTTTTTGAACCTTTGTTATAATCCATCTCTATGTTTCATGTCTACATTCTCAAGAGTACTGATTCCAATGATCTCTATATTGGATTCACCTCTGACATACAAAAGAGATTGTTAGTACATAACCAAGGGAAAAATACTTCCACAAAGCTGCACCAATGGATTTTGGTCTACAACGAAAGTTTTCTTGCTGAGGCGGATGCCCGCAAGAGAGAAAGAATGCTAAAGCAGTATGGGAAATCGCTTGGCATGCTTAAGAAGCGAATTTCTGGAAGTCTGAAGGGTTCAAAGAGTGCGGGGTGACCGTGTGCCTTTTGCATAATGAGCCAACGAGTTAGTTGTCAGTGGCAAGGCTAAGGCAGTCCATAGCCGGAGCCGGAGCGAAAGCGAGTCCGAATAGGGCGACCATAGTCGCTGGCACTAGACCCGAAACCGGGTGAGCTAACCATGGGCAGGGTGAAGGGCGCCGAAAGGCGTCTGGAGGCCCGAACCATAACTTGTCGCAAGAAGTTGGGATGACCTGTGGTTAGGAGTGAAAAGCTCATCGAACCCGGAGATAGCTGGTTCTCCTCGAAATGTCTTTAGGGACAGCCTCGTCACGCACGGCGGGGGGTAGAGCGACTGTTTGGGTGCGGGGGTCTTTTTGGACCTACCAAATCCTGACAAACTCCGAATACCCGCCCTTTGGTGACGGGAGTGAGACGGTGACGGCAAAGCGCCATCGTCGAAAGGGAAAGAGCCCAGATCACTTGCTAAGGTCCCCAATCGATCGCTCAGTGGTAAAGGAAGTACAGGTGCATAAACAGCCAGGAGGTTGGCTTAGAAGCAGCCATCCTTTAAAGAAAGCGTAACAGCTCACTGGTCTATGTATCTGCGCGCCGAAGATTACCGGGGCGAAGCGATCAACCGAAGCAATGAGTGTGCAGTTCCTTCGGGAACTGTACGCAGTAGAGGAGCGTTCCGTTCAGCCGTGAAGCAGTACTGCGAGGTATTGTGGAGCGAACGGAAGCGAGAATGTTGGCATGAGTAACTACTAGGCAGGTGAAAACCCTGCCCGCCGAATCCCCAAGGTTTCCCACGCAACGGCAATCGGCGTGGGGTTAGTCGGTCCTAAGGCGAGGCCGAAAGGCGTAGCCGATGGAGAGCAGGTCAACATTCCTGCACCTCCTGTGGATCGTCCAAGGGTGTCGTGTGAACATTTCTGCGACCTCTGGTCCGCACCATTTTGAATTTGGAGTACAAGGTTCACAGTACAATGTATGCAGTACGGCATTCTGCATACTCTGTACTTCATACTTTGTACGTTCCGAGTTCAGAGTGGTGCGGATCACGCCTCAGAAAAAGGATCACGACATTCTAGGAGCGGTGTGACGGAGGGGGACGTCCAGAGCGTCTCATTGACTTGACGTGGAAGGCATGAAGTGTTGATTCCGGGAGGGAAATCCCCCGGTTGAGCTGAGTGCCGATCCCGATGACCCGCCGCAAGGCGGACGAGTCTGACACGTTCCACTCCCAAGAAAACCGTCGCTCCGAGAGTCACAGGTGACCGTACCGCAAACCGACTCCGGTGGGGTGGTCGAGTAGACCAAGGCGAACGAGAGAACTCGCGTTAAGGAACTCGGCAATAAAGCGTCCGTAACTTCGGGATAAGGACTGCCCTTCTCCGCAAGGAGTTGGGCCGCAGCGAAAGAGCCCAGGCGACTGTTTATCAAAAACACAGGTCCCTGCGAAGCCGTAAGGCAATGTATAGGGGCTGATGCCTGCCCAGTGTCAGAAGGTCACGTGAGAGGGTGTATGCCTTCAAACTAAGCCCTGATGAACGGCGGCCGTAACTATAGAACGGACCAGTTGTAGTTACGTAAATAAATCTGACTGTATGCTGGAAACTCTGTGTATCTGTCGGTACTTGCCAAGAGGTGTACAATCGTTCACATGGCAAGTGATAATCCGATCAGTGCAGACAATCAGCAGGAAAGACTTTGTACGACACGGACATCCACGGAAATCGGCTGGTACATCGCTGGATTCGTGGATGGTGAAGGGAGTTTCAATATTTCCTTCAGAAAACGGAAAGACTATAAACTTCCGTGGAAAGTGTCGGCTTGTTTCAATATTTCTCAGAAGGAGGAGAGCATTCTTCGCTTCATTCAGAAATATCTTGGCTGTGGAACTATCCGTTCACGGCCTGATGGCATCTGGTACTACGAAGTGAATACTCTCGAAGAAATCAGGAAGTACATTATTCCATTTTTCCAACGATTTTCCTTTCTCTCGCAGAAGAAACAGAGAGACTTCTCGATCTTCCAAACGATCGTCACATGCCTTTACTCCAAAGAACATCTCTTGGAGAAAGGAGTGTGCAAGATTCTTTCTCTCCGTCGGTTCATGAATGACGGAGGAAAACGAAAGTACGGAGAATCAGAAATATTGAATGCATTCAAAGAATCCTCAGAGACTATACGTCAGACATTCCGAAAGGGATGAAGATATAGTCCGACCTCACGGGCGACCGTGAGTTGAACAAAGCAGCTATCACCTTTGTTCAGACTCCATGATGGAGGAACAACCAGAACGGTCCTAAGGTAGCGAAATTCCTTGTCGGGTGGTCGGTATAACCACTTGCCCGAATCCCGCGTAAGCGGGAGCACTGAGGAATCAGCCGTGTTTTGAAAACAGATCACTTTTTATCTTTCAGAGTTCCTAGAAGAAAATTATCAGCGTTGTACAAATAGCAGCGAAAAACGTGGCCATATGCTGGAACATCCCATGCATCCCCAATGCCGCAAGGTACGGGGTGGGGACAATCAGCAGGAAACCGCAAGCCAAAGGGCTCGTGGGCTCCTCAGAGACTTGACGCCACGCTCCCGCATCAGCGGGAAGATGATAAAGTCCGATCCTCCTGGCGACAGGAGGCGCGAGAAATCGCTCGCGGTAAAACAAGTGTGATCAAGTGTGCATCCCGCGTGTCGATCCTTCGACTACGCTCAGGATGACACGCTTGCTCGGCGTTAGTGCGCCCAAGGTTCACTTGGGTTCCGGCTCGCCACCGGAGGAAATTCACGCGCTCCCAATTCAATAAGTGGTGCCGAAGGCAAGCTTCGCTTGCCTGGAGGCACACCGCTTAGGGAAAGGAGAGCTCGTGAGAGGAAAACCGTAGGTTTTCCTTTCACGCCTTCGAAGTTCCGACCCGCACGAATGGTACAACGGTCTGGGCACTGTCTCGACGCGAGACTCGGTGAAATTGCAATCCTGGTGCAAATGCCAGGTAGATCACGGAAGGACGAGAAGACCCTATGAAGCTTTACTATAAGCTGGCATTGCATTGTTAGTTTGCTTGCGCAGCATAGGTGGGACCCTCTGAAGCCGGGACTTTGGTTTCGGTGGAGGGGCCATTGAGATACCACCCTTGCGTTCTGACGATGCTCACCCTCCGGCATACACTCTGGAGGGGACAGTGCTTGCCGGGTAGTTTAACTGGGGCGGTTGCCTCCTAAAACGTAACGGAGGCGCGCAAAGGTCCACTAGCACCGGATGGAAATCGGTGTTGTCGTGTAATCGCACACGTGGGCCTGACTGCGAGGCTTACAGGCCGAGCAGAGACGAAAGTCGGCGATAGTGATCCGGTACCCGAGCGTCTAACCACGCTCTTCCCACGTGGGTGGGGTATCGCTCAACGGATAAAAGTTACTCTAGGGATAACAGGCTGATCGCTCCCAAGCGCCCACAGCGACGGAGC
>Ga0172377_10003672_pt1 | contig 15799 bp, 20 predicted proteins | sample Pumphouse3metaG_FD_119749 | JGI IMG/M metagenome (GOLD analysis project Ga0172377, IMG submission 119749) | Leachate microbial communities from a municipal landfill in Southern Ontario, Canada - Pumphouse #3 metaG | ecosystem: Engineered > Solid waste > Landfill > Unclassified | place: Canada...
ACAATCTATGCTTGAATCAAATGATGATGTTTGTAATGCAATAACCACTATGGGTGGTGGTAGTAGAGAACCGAAAATTGCCTATGCAGTAACTTCAAGAGAATTTAAACAAAGAGGATGGTTAGATGAGTGTCCCACATTATGTGCAAGAGATTACAAAGATCCTAAAGTTATTTTAATTCCAGAAGCAACAAAACAAGGTTATGCGTTGGCACAAGATGGCGATGGTGTATATATCAATAGACCACATCAAAAGCGTGGTGTAGTCCAAAAGGGTATGATCCAAACAATCAAAACAAGTATAGATGATATTGGTGTTGTGGTTAATCAAAAAAATAAACTAGCAAATGATTTGTTAAAAAGTGGAACAGTTAAAGGTGGAGAAGTTATAAATCATAGTTACTCATCAAGTAGGCTTAATAAAGATAGAAATCCTATTGAAAGTAATGATGGTATCATGCCTGCCTTGACTACAAGAGCAGACACATTAGGAATAGCAGCAAACACATCAAAGTTAAGAATTAGAAAACTAACACCAAAGGAGTGTTGGCGACTTATGGGAATAGATGATGATTGTTTTTTAAAAGCCGAAAAGGTTGTATCAAATAGTCAATTATATAAACAAGCAGGTAATGGAATAGTGATAGATGTTTTATATCATATATTTAGAAAGTTATTTAATTAAAATAGAAAGGAAAGAAAATGAGTTCAAGTAAGCAAAGTTTAATAGAGTTTGGAAATGTAGTAAAAAAAATAAGGTGGAATAGAAAAGAGTTTCAAAAAGAAATGGCTAAAAAACTAAAAATGACACCATCGGTTTTAGCCAAAATAGAAAATGGAAAAAAAGCACCACAACCTAACTTTTTAAATAAGGTAAAAAGCGCTTATGTTTTAAATGTTATGGAACAAATAGAATTATACCATACATTATTACTCTATTTAATCGCTACTTATGAAATTGCGATGCCAAACAACAATATTATAAATACCATAATATTAAAAAACAAAGAGAAACAAAACGAACAGGAACTATTAGTGCGATATGGGAAAACCGTTGAAAAAATTAGGTTAAGGCGAAACGAAACACCATCCCAAATGAGAGATAACTTGTATTTAGGGGATAATGTTTTAAGGTTGATAGAAAGAGGAAAATATAAACCACCACAATATTTTAACGGTTCGTTGAAAACCACTTATAATCTAACCGAAAAAGAAAGATTAGAATTAGATACAGCATTATTAGAATATTTAATAGTGTTATATGGGATTGAACGAATAAAGAAAGAAAACGAACAAGAAAGAGAGAGTGAGAACGATGTATAAACCACTAACAACAGGAATATGGTTAAAAGGACTTTTACAAGAAAAAGGGATAACACAAGCAAGGTTATCACAACTTACAGGACTATCAAAAATGGGAATAAACTTTATTGTTAATGACAAAAACAATAAGGTGCGTGAAGCAACGATAATAAACATTTTAAGGGCTTTATTCCCTGATGATAACGAAAGGTTTTTTAGAGAGTTAGACACCTTTAAAATCTTACAAAACAAGCAAGATTAAAAAACTCTTGACAATATATTAGTATTGATATATAATAATAACAAACAGAAAATATTAAATAAAGGAAAGGAAACGATAAGAAAATGACTGATTTATTTACTGAAAAAGAAACAACAAATGAAAGCGTTGTTGGAAAAAAGAAAATTACTTTATCAAATGTTGAGATAAGTAATTATCGTAGCATTAAATACCTTAATATTCCAATGAACGACTTTGGTATAATTTTAAAGGGACTAAACGGAGTAGGGAAAACAAGCGTAATTGAAGCACTATATTTTTTGTTTAGTGGGAAACTTTTTGATGGTAGATCTAAATTAGGCGACCAAAACATAACTCCAACTGATATGGAAAAAGGAACAAAAACAAGCATTAAAGCGACTTTTTCTAATGGTTTTACCTTCGCTATCACTTTATGGGAAGAATGGAACAACGACTTTTCACTCATAAAAGAGAGAAAGAGTGTTTATGAAGTAAATGGTGGAGTAGTAAAAAGAGTTAGAGATGCGTATAATACGCTGCACACTGAATTAGGTTTAATTGACTTAATGAGTGAGTTTGAAAAAGACCCTAAATTAAAAAATATTGATATTGTAAGACTACTTTATGATATATCTTATCTAAAAGAGATAGATTATAAAGAATTAAGGGCGTTGGTTATTGATATAGTGGGGGATATTGAATATAAAGACTTAATCAATAAAAACCCTACTAAATACGCATCACTTGTCGCACCATTAAAAGATGCCAATATGGACTTGGAGGCAGCAAAACAAAAATTGCGTGGCGAAAAGTTTGGAACACCACAAAACAAAAGTGGTTTAGAACAATCAATTAGCGAATATGAAAAGTTAATAGAAATCACGCAAATTGAGGCTTCAAAAGAGATAGATGTTGAAGCGATTAAAAACGCTAAAATTGAACTTAAAAAACTTGATGATGAGATAGTAAAATTAAAGGCTGATAAAAACAAAAGTGATACACAACTGACAGCCGATATTGACTTAAAAATCGCTAATGTAGAAAATGCGATACTAAAAGAAAAAGACAATATCAAGCAAGAGCACGAAAAGCAAGTAAAAGAGATAGAACTTGCTAATCTTGAACTTGATAAACCTTTACATATTTTTCAAGACACAATAAATAAATTGAATAACCAAAAAGATAGTTTAAGTCGTGAAATAAACGATATAAATTATAATCTCTCTTTAAAATATAATGATATTAAAGATAAAGAAAGAGAGTTAAAACACCATCAAGAAAAAAGACAGGAATTAGTGATAGAGTGGCAAAAAACTAAAAACCCTCAAAGCGAACTAATCACAGCACCTAAAAGCAAGGAACAATTTTATTTACACGAAGCGCTTGAATATGTAGCAATTAGAGATAAAAAACTTGCTGAAATAACTAAAAAAGGACAGGCTGAAAAACTTGCTATTGATGGGCTACAAGAGATGATTAAAACCCTTAAAAATGATTATGCTATTCAAGAGAAAAAAGTTATTGAAAAGCAAGAAGCAAGAAACGAACTTGATAAGCAAATTAAGGTTAATCAAGACAATTTAGAGAAACATAGACAAGAAATTCAATATAAAGAAAAACCTTTATTGAGTTATAATACTAAATCTATAAATGCTTTAAATGATAAACTTATCTCATTAAGAAACGAAAGAGAAAGTTTACTAACTTTTGGAACGGGCGAAAAAGACAACTTGATAGAAAGTAAAATTGCTGAACTTGAAACTCAAAAAGAGGCTTTAAGAGAAATCTTAAATCAAGAAATCATACTTAAAGATAATCAAAAACGACTTTCCGACTATCAAGAAACTTTAAAAACTACAAAACGCAGGTTATTAGAAGTAAACGAACTCTTAACACTAATTAAAGAATTAGAAAAAGACAAGTTTACTCAAATTGATAGCAAAGTTGCTGATAGTTTTGGTAATAACATTAAGTTTAAGTTGTTTGACTACAACATAACTGATGAAAGTATCAATACCAAAATGTGCGACTTACTTGTGCTTGATGGTAATGGTGCGTTGGTAAATATAAAAGACCTAAATACAGGACACTACCCTTTATTGTCGCTCGACCTTATCACAAGAGTTAAAGCACATTATAATATACCTAACTCATTTATTTTTATTGATGAGTTTGGAGTAATTGATAGCCAAAATAGAACAAAATTATTAGAGTTTGGCGAACAAATTATAGCAACAGAGAAAAGCGATGACAAAAAAATTAAAGTCGTAAGCATTAAGGAAAAAGAATAAAAAAAGGAAGAAAATTAGGAGGAACAAAAATTATGGAAAGAGAACAAAAAAAGGTAGCGAAAAAAACACCTACCACTACCGCTGTAAATAACCCTTTATTAAGGTTTCAGCACAACATTTTAGACCAAATAGGGTCTTGGGCTAATAGGAACGAATTATCGTTTGATGAAAGTGATAAAAATAGAGCAGTAAATGCTTTGAGAACTATTGAGCCAATGCTGCTTGAAAAAGGGCTTGATTGGAATTATTTTAATGACCCTTTATTAAGAAATAACATAACAAGTGTATTACAACAAGTTATGTTTCTTAAAGTAAACCCAAGCGTTGTGCCAAGAGAGTGCTATTTTATATGGCGAAACACAAAGGTTGGAACAACAAAAAACAAATATGGAAAAGAAGAAGATGTGAAAAAACTATTTTTAGAGTTTGGGATTGAGGGAGCAGGAAACGACACCATTTTAAGAGAGTTTGGAGTAGATGTAAAACAAGTAAAATCTTATATGGTATATGAGGGCGATCAATTCACAGGGGTTAGTTTTGATGGTTTTGAAGAAATACCGCCAAAGTTTACACCTAAAATGAGAAAGTTAGGAGAAAGCAAAGGTAAAGCCCTATACGCTGTTTATCTCATACAAAAAACCGATGGTAGAATAGAAACGGCTATTGCTGAAAGGGAAGATGTTAAACAAAGTCTTTTAGCACACATTAGACAAAATATTATGTATTATAATAACGCTGAAGAGTTGTTATCTAATCTAAATGAGTATTCATTAGATGATATATTAAATAATAACTTGCCAACTACAACTTTTGAATTGGCAAGACCACAAGGCAATAGAAAAGTGGAAATAAGCGACTTAATCTCTCCTGCTTGGAAAAGCGTTGTAAGTCGTGAAAAAATGATTGAGCGTAAAATGCGTAATCACGCAATACGCCGATACCCTAAAAACTTTTCACATAAAGTTGTTGAAGAGTTATACGAAGCGACTTTTGAAGAAAGATACGATGGCAGTGGCAACTTAATCGTTGAAAATCAAAAAGACTTTATCGCTGATTATCAAGAAACGGCCGAACAAGAAGCAAATACCGTTGATATACCAAAAGGGGTAGCAGTAGATCAAGACACTACACCACAAAAAGATGATATTAAAGAAAAAGACTTTAAAATCATACAAGAAGAAGATGTGGTAGTTGATGAAACAACCGAACAAGAAAGCGACTATAATGTTGATGAAGATGACGACCCTTTTGGACTTAAAGAAACGAAAGAAAAGAGATATTATGATGACTTAATTGATGACCCTGTTGATGTAGAAGAAGCGGATAGCGAAACGACTGAAACTGAAATGCCTGATTGGATGTTGTAAAAATATAAAAGAAAGTGAGTGATTAAATGGTAAAAGAAAAAGAGTTAAAAGAGTTTAAATATATAGGTAATATAATAAATATAGGGAGTAGCAGTTTAGGAAACTCATTCTATGTAGAAATAAACCGAAAGGACTTTGATAGACCTTTTGGTCTGCTAATAGAGTGTGGTTTTGAATTAAGGTATATAATGGAAAAATTACTCTCTCACGGAAAAAGCCTTTTAAATGTTGATGCCGTTTTAATCACTCACGAACACAACGACCACTCAAAAAGCGTTAAGGAGTTAGCCTATTATGGAGTAAAGGTTATCGCACCTAAAAGCGTTTTTGATAAATACGAAATAGATGTTAATATAAGCGGAAACAAGGTTATAAAAGAGTTTGCAGAAACATCTATCGCTGATGGGATAAGCGTTGTAGGACTACCCTTACAGCATCAAAACCCTGATGGAACTGAGTGCGAAAACTTTGGTTATATCATATTTATTGATAATAAAAAGTTTAGTATCTTGTTTGCTACTGATACTAAATATATTACTTGGAACTTGCGTAATTATAAGTTTGATATAATATTTATTGAAGCAAATAATAGTATAATAACTATAAAATATGCTATACAAAACGCAAAAGAAAACAAAGACACTTTTACTGAAAAACATTATGCAAGAGTATTAAACTCACATATGACAGTAGAAATGACAGCGAAAACATTAGCCTCCTTTGACTTATCCAATACAAAAATTATATATTTGATACACACCACAAACGATAGAAAAAAGAACGAACGCAATTTTATAAAAATAGTTAAAAACAAATTAAAAAAAGAAAACAAAAGAATACCACCAATTTATGTGGCAGACCATAGAGGACAATTTATAAAATAAAGGAGTAGTGATAACTTGAAATTAAAAGATAATGTAAAAATTAAAAAGGGATTAGATTATATAACCATCGTAAGTGGTGGTTATAATAAAATAGGTAAGATTACAGGCAGCACATTCCCTGCATTGATAGGGAAAAACAACTTTAAAAGTGTAGGTGCTGAAATCTTAAACCGATTAGGTTGTGTAGAATATGAAGCAATAGATCCGTTTTATACATTAAGGGGTGCAATAGCCGAACACCTTGTTTATCATTACATTAAAGACCAATACAAAAAAGTTGGAATAGATGTAGAATTACACACATTTCCTAACACATACAAAGGCAGCGATGGTAAATATTATGGTAATGATATATTTAAGAAAAACGCTAAATGCGGTGGGGTAATTGATATAGGAATTGCTAAACCTGAAAACCAAAGGGCAGTAATAGAAATAAAAAGTAAAAGTTTGTTTAGCGAAAAAACAGGACAAAATAATCACTTTGAAATGTTTAAGCCAAATCAAGAACCTAAACAATATGAAAATGAAACCTTACAGGGCGAACATTATGCTGCTTTAATGGGTTTAAAAAAGTTGCTTATGGTATATGTGTTTTTTAATGATACACAAGAAAAAATGGTAAGAGAAATCACGAAAGCACCATATTATGACTTTAATAGGGTTATAATAGAAAAGTTAGTAGATACATTAGGTTTTCATTATAAGGACTTTAAAATAGAAGTAGTGCGAATGGAAGTAGATATACCAAAAATAAAGGCTTTACAAGAACAAGCATACGAAAAATTGCGAAAGGCTTTTAATAGTAGAAAAATACCTATTGAGTGGTTTTCACGACAAGACTTAATAGATATGAAACCAAACTATGTATAAAAAAGAAAGAGTGAGTATAATATTATGAGTAATAACAAAAATAATAAGACAAAAGAACAAAAAGAAAACTTATTAGAACAAGAACAAGAATTATACTCTATGCTTGAAAGCCGAAATCGGTTAGTTGCTGAACTTTTAAAACTTGATAAAACAATAGAACTATCAAAAGGACTATTGCTACATAGGTTTGAAAGAAATGATATAAAAATAGGCAATATATTTAAGGTGGTAAAGGTTAATTTAGAAAAACCGATACCATTAAAAGAGATAAAAAGCGTAATAACTGATGAAAATATAATCTTTGAGTGTGTAGTTGCTAAAATAGATTATCCAAAAACACTAAAATCTCTTGAAAATAAAGGTTTTGTAGGTTTACAGGGGGAAAGTATCATAAATGCTCTAAAATCACTCCAAAGCGACTATTTTAATGAATTGGAGTTGAAAGGTAAACGATGACACTAAATCAAAATTATTTAGCAATAGGACAAAGCACCGATAAAGTTGTATGGGCTATAATCAATAAAAAAGGTATTTTAAGTTTTGGAATTGAGAACATACCTAAACACCTTACTGCCGAACAACAAGTCAATTATTCTTTTAATTATATTTACAAACTTATTAAAGATAATAATATAATGTTTGTAATAAATAAGTGGGAATTACTGAATAAGACAAAGCGATATAGGGCTTATGACACAATACGATTAAAGGAACGCATTTTACTTGCTTGTGGTAAGGCTAACGCATTATTTATTGAACCCGACACTTATGGTTGGGAAATCTACATCGCTGAAAAAAGCAACACCAAAAATAAACTTTTTATTATATACAAAACATATAATGCTAATCTATATGCTCTATATCCTAACGAAAACAATAAAACTTTAACTGATCTTGCTAATACCATAATAATAGTTGAAGCAGTCGCATTAGGTAGAATAAGTGGCAAAAATAGAGTTTTGATAGATTATGATTATAAATTAAATAAAGATTAAAAAAAGAAAAAGGGGGGAAATAATGCCGTGAGTATTGATAACGAACTTTTAAGAGAGTATTACACCAAAAGAAAAGTGTTAAGGATATATTACTCTAACAATAAAAGGGCTGATATTTTAATCACATATAAACTTAACACAATAATCACTAACAAACCTAAACTTGTAAGAGAAAGGGTAAGTTTTTGGTTAGAAACAGGAAACAGGAAAGGAGGTAGGTTTAAAGGAAAAACACCATTAGTTTTTGTAAGAAACGCCCTATTAAACAACCTTGATGTGTTAGAATTGGCTAATAAACTTTTTATAGGTTTAAGCGATGAAAACAACATTAAAAACGAAAGAGATATTGAAAGACTTTATCAAGATGTGGTGGGAAAGGATAAAAATTGGAGTAGTGTTATATGGAACTTGCCACGAACATTAGGAGATAACGACTACAAGTTAAAAGTGCCTGACTATAATTATACGGTTATAAAAAAAGACACTTATTCTAAAACCGCTAAAAAACACCATATCAAGAAAGTTAAAGAAAAAATTACTTTAAATACTAATAATAAAAACAATTAAAAAAAGAAAGAGAGAGTGAAAAATTATGAGTAAAAAAATTAAAGAAACTGAACTATTAGTGCCACCACTTATGGAAATTGAACTTAACAACATAGGTGGAGTGCTACAAAGTGGCACATTATTAAAGATTGATGGGACTTATTTTGTTAGAAAAGAGCCACAAAGCACAATGGCGAGTGAAATTACTATTCTAACTAAAATGTATTCTCCTATACCTCCTTATCTATATTCGTTTAAGTTTACAGGTAAGGAAATAGAAATTGAGATAGTGGGCGATGAAAAGATAGATAGAAAAGATGTTAAGGTTGAAACTATTACTCCTGAAGATGTTGCCGAAGCCAAAGCAAAAGCAAAAGGCGAAAACATTAAAAAGGAAGCAATCAAAGAACACGACTTAAAAGACCTTAAAGCAAAAGTAGAAAAGGCTAAACAAGAAAAGGCTAAACTTGAAGAACAAAAAGATAAAGTTGCTGATGAAAAAGTTGCTGAAAGTGTGGTTGAGGAAGAAGTCGCACCAGAGGACTTGCCGTTCCCTGAAGCCGAAAGAGAAAGATTAGAAAGAGTTAAGGCTGAAAAGGAACAAGCAAAAGAAGAAACACAAGTAGAAGATGAGCCTGTTGTGGACTTATTCGCTGATGATTAAGAGTTGTGATGGGCTATGATTACAGCACTGATTATATTTATAATAATATTAGAAATTAGACAATTAAAAAGAAAGAGAGAGTGAAAAATTATGAGTAAAAAAATAAAAGAAACAAAAAAAACAACGAAAGAAAAAGTGGAGGAGTTAAAGGTTATCAATATTGGTGCTACCGATGAAGAAGCATATTATATAGGACAAATATTTACTTTTATCAATAGAGAAAACTTGGATAAACTAAAAGGCGAATTATCACGCTTTAATGGCGCAATATATACTATTGAAAAACCACTAAACCTTTATAAAAAAGCGTTGTCGCTTATTGATAAAAAACACCTTAATCACGAAACATATAAGGAGTTAGAAAGCGAAATCAAAAAATTAGAAAAAGACCTTAAAGAATACACAAAAGTTAAAAGTGTATATGATAGTGCTTATACTAACACTAAAAAACAAGTTGATGAAATGTGGAAACATATTGATATTGTAGTAGATGAAGAAAAGAAAACATCTACTTGGACTTATGATATAAAATATTGGAAACCTATTCTTAACCTTGCTATGCTTACTCTACCACTAAACAAATATGTGCCGCCACAAGAAAACGATGCTAATGATGCTAACGGTCAAGGACTAAAAAATTAAGATGAATAGCGTTGTATTGAGTGGTAGATTGGTTAGAGATCCGAAACTTGAAAAAAGTGCTAATGGGATACCTTATACTAACTTTACTATCGCTGTAAAAAGAAATTATGGTGATGAAGTGGACTTTATAGATTGTTCGGCTTTTAGAGGAGTTGCTGAAATAATCACTAAATATTTATCAAAAGGCGATATGGCAATGTTTATGGGTGAAATAAATATAAGCAACTATGAAACGCAAGATGGAGAAAGGCGAAAAAGTATGAGTGTATTAGTAAATAGAGTAGAGTTTATGAGTGTGAAAAATGAAATAAGCATAAGCAATGATGACAATGATGAACTTGCTGAATATGAGAGTGATATTGTAAGCGATGATAGTGGTTTTTATGAGGACACCACCGAAACCGATATAGGTTATAATGAAACGGAAGATGAAGACTTGCCGTTTTAGTAGAACACAAAAAAGGAGTGTGAGTAGTTATGAAAAAAGTAAAAGGTTTTATGATAACTATATTAGCATTATTTATTAGTCTATTTTTATTAAGTAGTTGTATGGTCAATGAAGGTCTAAATAATAAATTACACAATGAGAAAATAGGCGACTACTATGTTTTTGTAGCATTAAAACCAGATTATGAAGGTAGAAAGATGTTTTATTTATTCCCTTATGGTTTGCCTGATAAGAGATTAGAACATATATACGATATAAGCGATGTTGATAAGGATAGGATAGAAAAAGTAAAGAGTGAGTATCCACTTTATATGGAACACGCATTACCTTATCCGCCTTATAAATTGATAAAGGAAAAAGGAATAACCTTATATAAAATAGAACACAGAGAAAACTACCATCATTTTTATATGAGATTAAAAGATGTTTATTTTTGTAAAATCACGGATTATGCGACACCACTCCCTTTATGGATAGATTAAGATAGGGGTTGATAGTTGATGGTTGAATTAAGAGAGATAGTCAATAAAGAACAAGAGAAAAAAGAAAAAACCGAAATAAAGAAAACCTATAAAGAACTAAAAGAACAAGTTAAAAAAGAATTAAGGGACAAAAAGTTTTATATAGGCGAATGGGTTTACACCATTTTCTTTATGATAATAACTTTCTTTATAGTAGGTTTACCAAGTTTGTTTGAGTTTGGTTGGGATTGGTCTATATACGAAAGTCAAGAGTTTTGGATCAATTATCTAACAGTTCAAGTAGCAAGTTGGTTTACAAGAGTATGGGTATTAGCCTTAAAAACAAGGCGAAATAAGGAGTTAAATACTAACTATACCAAATCAAGCGATGCCATACAACACCTTATAGACAAAGACAGCGAAACTCCATTTATTGATTATAATTGTATGATAACCAATAGAGAGAGAAAAATTAGGGTTTGGAAAAACAAACAAATCTTAAAAATCTTAAAAGTTGCTAAAAAAGGGAATGTTGGCGGAGTGCTACACACTATAAATAACATAGAAAATATAAACATAGAGGAGTTTTTAATTAAAAACGACATAAGAACTCATATTAAAAATAAAATACGCTTAAAATGGAAATTATGGTGTTTGAATAAACACCAAACAAAAATTAGAAAATTGCTAAAAACTATCACTAATGAATATATCAATACTAACTTTGATAATTTAAAAGTTAAGTATAATAAAGAAAGTCGTGCAGTTTTAACTGTTGGATACTCACCTAAAAAAGAAAATGAAGAGTTAGGAGTATCCTATAAAAAACACAAAGGTAGAAAGTTTTTAAATGAAACGATACCTGCCTTTATGATGACAAGTTCTATTATGTTTTTGATTGTGCCTCTTGTGGGACAGGCAAATTATGATAGTTGGAACGCTTGGTATAAGTTTATTACTAATTGTTTTATCGTATTTTCAAGTTCTATAATGATGTATTGGAAAGCCGATGATATATTCAAAGAAACTGACTTGCGTGTATTATTAGCAAGAGAAAACACATTAAAACGCTTTTCTAACAGGTTAGAACCACCAAAAGAAAAAACATCTCCTTTACAGGAAAATAAAGATATGATATAATATTAAGCGTATAGGGAGTTGTTTACCTATACAAATCTCATATCAGTATCCCAAACCCAAAAAGAAAGAACACCTTTAATTGAGTGTTCTTTTTTTGTTTGTTGTATGTAGTTTGTTTTTAATGTATTAAGTAAGGCTTACACTTGATCCATTATTTTATCTAATTTCTCTTGTGCCTTTTCGTTGTCTTTTTCATCTATCCCTTTAATCTCTTTGGCGAGTTGTAAGTTTCGTTGATGTATAGGTTCTGTAATGATACTTTGTGCTGAGCCTACTGTAAACGCACCAACCACCCACAACATTTCGGTTATGAAAGAATGAGCCCACCATAACCCTAAAAAGAATAAAAGCCAAATTGATGTAGTCCTAACGCTGTTATACCAACCCTCATTTTCTACACGCTTTAAACCTGCCATAATTTCTTTTCTAACGATAGCAAAGCCGATTATAACTGAAACAATTAAGCCTCCCTGTAATCTTGAAAAAAGACTTACATCCTCTTTAAAGACACCGAATTGCCAAGCAGTTATACCAATAGGCATCGCAGTTCTACTTAAAAGATTAAACCAATAAGTGCCAAATCTTGCGAATTGAACTTTTTTAAGGCTTAACGGCTTATTATTTTTTTTAGATATGTTTTTATCTTTTTTCATAATAGATAACCACACTCCTTTTTTAATTTAATAATAACGATAATGATATTATAATTATAATTCACTTGATATAATATCATCTAATGTGTCGTTGCCATTTTCTTGAATATTGCTTAATTCAATAGTTTTTTCAAGGAGTGGAATAGTCTTTAATTCGCTGTCAATTTCTTTGACAATTTCTAACGCACTTTTTTTAATATCAGTTGGCGAAGTAGAAAGAGATATAGTAATAGTTGCTAATTCTAACATCTTTTTAATAGTTTGATTATTTCTTTCATCTACTACTAATTGATTATCAAACATCTCTTTGGCTGTGTCTTTCACGCTTTGAACTGAAAGCACCATACCTTTTGCCAACTCTAAAAGGCTGTTATTAGTTTCTTTTTGTTCTTTTAAAAGTGGCGTTAATAAGTGCCCTAACTTTTTATAATTAAGGGCTTGTTTTAACTTTAAGGCTATGTTTACTGCTAATAAGACAGCACCAACCACTCCTAAACTGATAAACCACTCTTTGCTCTCTTGCCAAAGTTTAGCGATGTGTGATATATCCTCTACATTTTCAGCATTTAAAACTACTCTACTAAATAATAATTTAATCATATTCATTTTACTTAATACCTACCTTTTCTTTATATTTTTTTAAGTCGTTTGCCAACGCCTTTATTAAGTCGTGTAATTTTTTAATCTCCATTTTTTGTTGTCTTGTTATTTTAAATAGTATAGATATAGTTTCATTAAGTGGTAAATCTATGTATGCTTTAAGGTCGTTTTCTACATCTTCATCTATAAAACTTACATCATACTCCCCAAAAGATCTATAATCGGTTATACCATTTTTAGTGCCAAAGACAACATTATCTTTACCTAAACCACCCCTTGCCATTCTATCAGCAGTTTTTTTATCTTGTGGGAGTGTCTTTACTATTTTTTCTTCTTCGTGTTCTTTAATATTAGTTTCATTGACAACATTTTCTTTTACATCAGTTTTATTTTCGGTTTCTAAAACTACATCTATATTTTCTTGTTCGTTTTTTACCATATAAACCACTACTCCTTATTATATTCATTTCTTAATATCTTCATTTAAATTCTTCTATTTCAGTTTCTGGTGCAACTTCTTGTCTGTAATATTCTTCTTTGTCTTCACGCTTAACACCAGTTGAATAATCATATCCTAATGTTATTTCATTTGACATCTTAAAATTTCAAAAACTCTTTCTTCGTGTTCTTCAACTGCTGGTAAGTTTGCTAATGCTAATCTTCTTAAAGTTGGAAAATCGTGCTTGTTAATTATATATTCATCATAACTAACTTGACCTTCAATTTCTTTGCCTTCTTCATCTTTGCTTGGAACAATGTTATCTCTTACGAGAACAGTTGAATTCGTTTCAAAAATTACTTGTGCTTGTGTAATACAACCTTGTGCTTTTCTTTTTTTAATCATATTTTCACTCCTTACTATAATTTGCTATATAATATCTTGCTTTATCTTTCATTCTTATAAAGAATTTACAAAACATACTTTTAGCGTGATAATACCAACTATGATAAGATAAATAACTTTGTGAATAATAAATGTTGTTTTTCTCATCTACTTGCTTTGCTCTTCTTTTTAACATTTTCAAGTTTCTTTTTCTAATCTTAACTGTTTCATAATCTATAATATAACCCACAAAATCTACTTTTCTTATTTTGATAGGGAATAATTGATAGTTGCTTTTAACTTCTAAATTAAGTCTTTCATTTAAAAACCTAATTATCTTATCTCTTGCTAATCTTAATTTCCGTTTATTGTTTCCAAAACATATCATATCATCTACATATCTAACATAATGCTTAACCTTTAATTCTTGCTTTATGTAATGGTCTAATGATGTTAAGTAAAAGTTGCTAAACCATTGACTCGTATAATAACCTATTGGAATACCTTTATTATTGGTGCTACCAACAACTAACAGTTGCCATATCAATTCTAACACCCTTTTATCTTTAATTCTACGCTTTATTTTGTTATGGAGTATCTTTATATCAATGTTGTGATAAAACTTCTTAACATCAAGTTTTAAAGCGTATTTTGGCTTATGTTTTTGAATTACGCCTTTTACATATTTCATAGCATATAAATTGCCTCGTTTTGGAATTGAACCACAACTCCACTTATACATAGGCTTTTTAAGTATTGGTGTTATTATATTCAAAACAGCATATTGAACTACCAAGTCCCTAAATAAAGGAATAGTTATTTCTCTTTTCTTTGTGTTTTCGTTTATTGTCTTGACAGTTCCTTTTGTAAATCTATATTTATTATTCTTTAATAGAGAGTGTATTATATTAACATAATAGTCTATATTATTAAGATATCTTTGTATATCTCTTCTCTTTTTCTTATTTTGAGAAGCAAGGATAATCGCTTTTCTTATGTTTTCTTTGTCGTATATTTTTTCATATAGATAACCTATCCTTTTCATAAAGTGCCTCCTTATAGACTTATGGTGGTTGGTATAGGTGTTCGAGCATTTGCCTACTAACCTACCTCTCTTTTAACCGTTGTTATTTTTACCATGTGGTAAGGGGATAAAGAGCATTATATTGATATTTAATACTTTGCCATATTGCGAGAGCCGATATTCGCATTCGAGTTAGAAGAATCGTTATTACCATTCCAGTTAGACAACCCGTTATTCGCATTGGAATCACGATTAGAACCGCTCACTTCGCTCAATTATACCCTAAATGCTGTTTTGAATACAAAAACTTTTATTTATAATACCACGCCAACCGCCTATTCAGTTGGCGTAAGAGGAGAATACATAAGGCGAGAGCCGAGATTCGCATGCGAGGCAGAAGAATCGTAAGTACCAAGCCAGTAAGACAACCCGTAATTCGCATAGGAAACCCGAAGAGAACCGCCATATAATATTCTATTTCCTGTTGATTGATAATACTTATCAGCAAAATATGTGCCATCGCTACCACCTGTTATAACTTTTGGATACATAACGCCGTTTTCATACGCCATAGAAACTATATAACCATTTGTTGTTGGCAATGAAGTTGAAACTAAATCATAATTTGTTGTGTCGGTTGCGAATTTCCTAAAATCTTTTGCGGCATACATGTTTGGTCTATTTAACAATACACCATCAATAAAGTGGCGTCTTTCCTTTAATATATTTTCTATGCCAAAGAAAGTGTTTTTGCCTGTGGTAGAGTCATAAGCCACCTTGTATGGAACACTATCCATTGAACCATTATTAAGATAACTCCCATAGTCAATATCAGGGAAAAAGTCATC
>Ga0172377_10003674_pt1 | contig 15797 bp, 10 predicted proteins | sample Pumphouse3metaG_FD_119749 | JGI IMG/M metagenome (GOLD analysis project Ga0172377, IMG submission 119749) | Leachate microbial communities from a municipal landfill in Southern Ontario, Canada - Pumphouse #3 metaG | ecosystem: Engineered > Solid waste > Landfill > Unclassified | place: Canada...
GCTCATGATACTGAAGAGCTGTGTCATATTCGCCTTTTTTATAATAAGCCCCGCCGAGATTATTTAAGCTCATGGCAGTGTCAGGATGATTTTCGCCCAAGGTGTCTATCAGAATGGACATTGCTTGTTTATAATATTGGATAGCCTTGTCATATTCGCCTTTATCAACGTAAATATTACCGAGGCTATTAAAGCTTTTTGCTTTGTCAGCAGGCTTTTCTGCCATTGCCTCTTGCTGAATAGACAATGCCTGTTCGTGATATTGGAGAGATTTATCATATTCGCCTTTATTAAAATAAACTATGCCGATATTGAATAAGCTGGATGCGGTGTCGGGATGCCTCTCCCCTCTATATTTCTCGTTTAGTGCCAATCCTGAACTATAGTGTTGTAGGCTTGCCACAAAATGGTAAAGGTCTCTTTCATAATCGCCGGCTTTGTTGTAAAGTTCCACTGCTTTCTGCCAGTTTCCGGCATTATCATAATGAGTGGCAATCTCTGCATACTGGGTTTTATCATCCGAACAGAGCTTTTCCATTGCCTGTGCAGCAATCAAATGCAACTTACGCAGTTTCTTTTTCAATTGCATTTGATAGGCAGAATCCCGCAGCAGGCTATGACTGAAAATATAGGAAATACTGTTGAGAGTGTTCCAAATCTTTTCTTGCTCTCCACTATTGATTTGTTCCTGCAATTTATCCGGCTTACCGGCTTTGCTCTTTAGTTGCGTTAATAGTTCCTGCAGAATATTTATGGCGAATTCTCTTCCTAGGATGCTGGCAGTTAGCACTATGCTTTTTAGTTCCACCTCCAGCCTGTCCAAGCGGGCAATCAGCAAACCATGTATGCCAATTGGAAGTGAAAGTTTGGATTCTTTCTGGCAATAAAATTCATCTTTACGGACAAGCTGCTCGGTTTCCAATAAGTAGAGGCACAACTGCTCTGTATAGAAGGGATTGCCTTGAGTCTTTGAAAAGATATTCTTGCTAAGTTGCTCATCAGAAGGAAGTTGCAATATCTCGGTCACATATTCTTTCATCGTCTGTAGATTCCAACCGCTCAGATCAATGAAATCGGAATTCACATCGGGATCTATGCTAAGAACTGGCTGTGATTGGTCGTCGTAATATCTGGATGTGACGATCAGTTTAAAGGGAATATCATTAGCCTTACGGGTTATGATCTGGAATGCGTTGCTCGATTCGGAATCTATCCAGTGCAAATCTTCCAGAACCAATACTACAGGCTTGACAAGGCAGTAAGCTTCTATCAACGCCTTAAGGGCAAACTGCGTAGCACTCTGTCGTTCTTTGGGGGAGAGATTGGCAAAGATGCTGCCTTCCCACTCCAGACCGATAAGACCGGCAATAACAGATTCTATTCTACCTAATTCCATGATGGTCTTATCCGTTTCGGGCAAGTCTTTTAGCCTTGCTACAAATGCAGCCCAGTGCTCACGGAAATCCGTTCTTCGTTCTTGGGTGCTGCCTGTTTCCTTACGGGTAAACTGCTGTCGTATCAAATAGATAAATGGATTAAGTGCTCCTTTTAGAATTGAGTCGCATTGCATCTTGAGGTATTGTACTTTATCACCTAGTACTTGCTGTATTTCATACACCAAGCGGGACTTACCCTGTCCGGCTTCACCATAGATGTAGCTAACCCCTGCAAATTTGCTATCAAAAAGATGAGAGCAGGATTGGGTAAGCTGCTTTAGTTCTGCTTCTCTGCCTACAAAGCTTGTCTGGTAAAGAGGAGAATAAACAGAAGTGTTGATGCTGGTGAGTCTATAAACTGGGATGGGATCATCGTAACCCTTAAAACGCATATCACCCAAGTCCTCATATCCGATTTCCTGTTTTGTGTCTTTCAGAATCCGCTGATCAAGCCAGATTTCACCCCATTCGGCTTTATCCATGAATCTGGCACCCAGATTTACCGCCATTCCCAAAGCGGTATATTCACCCCTGGTTTTGGAACCTATAAATCCGGCATAAGCCTTACCCCAGGACAGACCAATGCGTCCATTCTTCCCTATTTGTCTTTGCAGCTCGTGGGAAAACTGCAATGCTCGCAGCCCGATTTTCTCATAGGCGATGGGCGCGCCAAATAGCACCAGCGCCAGCCAGCCTTTGTCGGTGCAATCTACTTTATTGAAATACGCACCGTACTTTGCACAAAGGGAGATAATTACCTTGGTATGCTGTTCTTCCGGATCAGCAATATTGATAAAGCAGGACAGCACTTCACGGAATTCTCCTTCCTGTTTCAGTTCCAATATTTGCGAAGGGACGAATGCCTTTTGTGAAAGTCGGCGAGCTATTGTTTTGATGTTAGTGTCGGGAAGCTTGGATAGTTCCAGGATGCTGAACCGTTGGTCAAGCTTACCGGTCTGGATGGAATTCCTACTAAAGCTTGAAGCCATTCTGTTATCAATCACAATCTGATTTGCTGCTGCCTTTTTTTGCGCCAAACGGCAAGATCGATCCCCTCTCCATTGAACCAATAAACGCTCTGGTCGCGATCATGAGTTATCGTCCAAAGCACTGTCCCCTTCGCCAAACCCAGCCTTACGGAAACTTTATGCTCGCCAAATTCTGTCTTTTGGAGACCTTTGGCAATAAAGAAATCCCGGATGGCAAGTGCCGCATTAATGGCAAGACCGGCACCCTTTTCCAGAGGGAAAATAGCGGTGAAGGAATCTCCGGCAAAACCTGAAATGAATCCGCCCCGGTTTTCGACAGCTTCAATTGCCGGCGTAAAAATGGTATTGATCACATCGCTTAACACTTCAGCACCCGATTCCGATTGCTGCATTAAATCCTGTGTAATCGCGGTAAAACCACGCAAGTCTATATTTAAAATACTGGCTTCCAGACTTCCATTGTGCTCTCTATCTCTCGTTTTATCCAGAACAAATTGTGGTATAAAGTTACGCATTAATCTACTCCCTGAATGGATAAATATGTCGCACATACTTTTTCTAAGTTCAATGAATGTCAAGCTCTATCTACTCCAGCATGATCGAATAGCAAAACGGTAAGATCAACACTGGCTTGCTTGCTCTGTTCTCTTCCAGATTCTATTTCGCTATCAACCCCCACGCATTGCCCTTATGATGGGCAATGAGTGGGAAATGATAGGGCAATGCCCGCAAGAAACTTAACTTTAAATTAGAAGGCTGAACCTGGATTTACTTTCTGGAGAACTTGAAGATATCAAAATCATAACCTAAGCTAAATAAGCTATTTACTTTCCCAGCCTCATTAAACGCTATATTCAGGCGTACCGGCATGATCGAATTAGCGTGGCCGATTCCCACGTATCCACAATATTCCCAGTCTTTTTCAATGCCCCAAAGTTCTTTTTCTGAGTATCTAAGCCCTTGAGCACCCATATGGAATAACCAGCGTTTATAGGGTTTGGCGGTAATACCCATGGTAACAATTTGGTAATGCGATGCGCTTACCTCATTGCGTGAATACCCCATAAACCCATCTGCTCCGCCAATAATAAAGTGATCATATTGAATATCTTCACTTTCATTAAAATGAGTGCCAAAATCTATGCTCCCGCCCAGACTGAAGTATCTCGTAAGTGGAATATACAGCTCACACTTTGCTTGAAGATTGCTATAGAGGTAATCGCTTATAGAAGCATTCCTGGCAAAGTTAAATTTAGCCATAACGCGGGAACCCTTTGTGGGAAAGATATAGTCATCCAGAGATTCGTGATAACCCTTTACGCCAAAACCGCTTACCGTAGTATGCAGGGGTAGCGATGGTGTCTCGGAGATTTCATTGTAAAGCCTCGTTTGGTTACCATATAAAAAGAACTCTCCGATCAGGATATCTTTGGCAAATACACCTAAACCAGTGGTAATCCCCCACTCAAGTGAATTGACGCTGTCCGTTTTATGATGATCCTTATAATTGTAGAATGTTTTCTCATTCACATAGGGAAATATCCGATAGTAAGCGCCCCACTCTTCTCCGAAGTTTTTCACGTAGTCTATATTTAGCTCGTTTTTGCCACCCAGTTTAACTTCCGTAAGCAGCTTAGAGTTTTTTAGCAAGCTGTTGTTCAGTTCAACTACTACCCCGGCACTAAGTTTATCTTCACTGTTATAGGTGAGGTTGATTGCCAATTGCTTTCTTTCTTTTTCTTTCACATAGACATGCAGAATATAGTTAGCATCAGTCAAGCGTTCTAAAACAGGATAAATTGTGCTGAAGGCTTGGGAATTCCAGGCAGTTCTGCATCCTTTATAGATTTCGGACGTGGAATACTCTCTGCCTATGCGCAGCTCTGTATATTCATGAACCTTAGCCGCACTCAAATACTTATTGCCATGCACTTGTACACCAACGATATTGAAGGTATCTAATTGCCTATTAAACGGTGAAGAGGGTGGTTCAATGGTTCTAATTGAATCACGATACTCTGCTTTCAATTTGGTATAATATGCTTTTATGACGTCAAGATGGTCTCTGGTAGATTTCTCCCCTGCTGCGATTATCTGTGGCACTAACTTAAAGTCCGTGGCGGTAAAGTCATCTAATTCAGGTTCTATAAGCAAATCAATGAAGTCCAAATGCTCATTAAGATTACGGGTGATGCCGATATTGATGGTTTGATCTAATACTTCAATCAGGTTGTGCAGTTGTTCGCTGCTGCGTAAAGATGAATTCACTTTACACCCAATTACCACATCCGCACCCATCTCATGCAGCAATTCACCGGGGAGATTTTGAGATACGCCCCCATCGATATAGATATTGCCGTCGATATCAAAAGGTTTCACCAAACTGGGGATAGACATAGAAGCTCTTAATGCCTGCATTAGCGAGCCACTCCTGAATGTTTTAGCTTTCCCATTGATGAGATTGGTGGCATTGCATGCAAAAGGGATATCCAGATCATCAAAAGAAGATACTTGAGATGCAGGTGCGAACAATTTGAACAGCTCAAGATTGATTCTGTTTCCCACATAAACACTGGAAGGTAAACGAGGCACCCATGTGTCACTAAGTTCAAACACAGCATTGCCATATGGCGCCCAACGCTTCTGCCCGATATACAAGTCTTCACGCAAGTGGATATCTTGGGTTAGGTATTCCCAATTCATTGCCAAACACAAGTCTTCAATCTCTGCCGCACTATAACCCATGGTAGAAAGAGCACCGATAATTGCTCCTATACTCGAACCGGCAATATAATCGGGTTTAATCCCCTCTTCTTCAAGTACCTTTAACACCCCAATATGCGCAAAACCGCGTGCTCCGCCTCCACTGAGTGCATAGCCAATCTTTTGAGCGTTTAGCACCCCCAGAGAAGCAAACAGAAATAAAGCGCATAAGAGTGCTTTGAGATTAATCGCCTTCATCATCATCAAGCTTTTACTTATCTCTAAAATCCTTCTTCGGGATTAAGCGGCTCCATATCAGGAACTGGCATCGGGGATTCAGTACTTCTTTCTTTTGTAATAAATTCCAAACGTCCGAAAACCGAAGTAGCTTCGATTCTTATAGGCAGCGTCGCACTTTCCGGATTCAGCGTGGTATTGTTATCAGAGAAACCAAAATGACCCGTTTTAGGTAACACAATCCCCCCTAATACTGCAGTGGTTTGGATATTAAAGCGCAGATCAGATGGCAAGATAACACGTGCAGAGCCGAAAACAACGGTAATCTCCATGTCTTTTGCGCCAGCTTGGAGGTTGCTTAAATCGATATCTCCGCTGGCAAATACCATGGTGTATTCCTGATCGTCTGAGCTATACAAGCCTATATTACTCTTGCCAATGCGGTTACCAGAATGGTGAATCCGAGGCTTCCCGCCACCGATAAGCAATCTTACTCCAAACATGATAATGACAATCGCAAAGAAGACTTTCATAATCGGGAGATTGATGTTAAAGCCTCTTAGTAAAACCGATATTCCGAGCAGGATAATCAAAATACCCCAAAACAAGTTACCGAAGAATATTCCCATTCTCATTCCTCCTCCTTAGAGAGTTAATCCATGCCACCAGGCATGTCTGAGTTCTTTAATGTTTAAATCAATATGGTCATTTACAGACAATCTCTCTTCATCTGTAATCAGACCTAAGTCATGATATTCTATCTCATACCTTTCGGCATATTCCTTTACAACATCGCTCTTGTCAGCCTGTACGCTCACTAATATGCGAGCGGCAGCTTCGCCAAAGTAAACATAGGAAGGTGCTTGCGGAAGTGCAAAGCGCACCGAGACTCCAAATGATCTGTGTGGCGTGTAGCAAGCTTCCGCTAAACTCACAACTAAGCCCCCATCTGATACGTCATGTGCGCTATTAATCACTCTATCACCAATCAGTTCCAAGATCAGCTTTTGCAGCCTTAGCTCTTCAGCCAAATCTATCTGTGGTGGCTTTCCGGCAATTATTCTGTGTTCCTGCTTCAGATATTCAGAGCCGCCTAATCCACTTTTTAGTGAACCAAGCAGCACAATCTTATCACCGGCTTGCTTAAAGTATTGCGTCATCGCTTTTGTGTAGTCTTTCATTAGTCCCAACATGCCGATTACTGGGGTTGGGTAAATAGCACCACTGGGGTTTTCGTTATAAAAAGACACATTACCGCCCGTTACAGGCGTATCAAACGCTCGGCAGGCATCCCCCATTCCTCTTATTGCTTCTGAAAAGTAGTAATACGCTTCGGGTTTATAGGGGTTGCCAAAATTGAGGCAATTCGTTATGGCGATGGGGGTTGCACCGCTGCATGCTACGTTCCTCGCAGCTTCTGCGACGGCTGCCATCGTACCCATGTATGGATCAAGCGAACAGTGTCTGCCATTACAATCTGTGGACAAAGCAATCGCCATATCAGTATCTGGTACACGTATAACTGCTGCATCGGATCCCGGTTCCACCACGCTGCCTATCTGTACCATGTGGTCATATTGCTGATAAACTCTGTGTCGGCTGGCGAGATTAGCGCAGGAAACCAATTTAACAAGGGTGGCATTGTAATCTTCCGGTTCTGGTAAGTTATCCAGCTGATAGCTTTGAAGAGCATCCAGTTCGGCAGGACGCTTGCTCTCTCTTTCATATACGGGTGCGGAACCACCAAGAACAAGAGTTTCCGCAGGTATCTCTGCCACTTGCTCACCATGGAAGAACACTCTTAACAGCTTATCTCCGGTTACTTTGCCAATCTGAACTGCATCCAAATCCCACTTTGCAAAGATAGCCTTCACGCGCTGTACATTCTTTGGCTCTACAATTACCAGCATCCGTTCCTGAGATTCAGAAAGCATAATTTCATAGGGACTCATCCCCGTTTCACGCTGGGGAACGAGGGCTACATCAATCTCGATGCCAACCTCTCCCTTCCCTGCCATTTCGGAGCTGGAACAGGTTAACCCCGCAGCTCCCATGTCTTGTATCCCTACTACCAAGCCGGCATGGATAACTTCCAGAGTTGCCTCTAAGAGCAGCTTTTCAAGGAAGGGATCGCCAACCTGCACCGCAGTTCTGCGCTCTTCAGATTCTTCGCTAAGTTCTATGGACGCAAAGGTTGCCCCATGGATACCATCTCTACCTGTTTTGGCACCCACGATAATAACCGCATTACCAATGCCCGAGGCGGCAGATTTGGCTATCTGATCATGCTTTAAAACTCCTACAGCCATCGGATTAACCAGCGGATTGCCTTCGTAGCTATCTTCGAAATAGATCTCACCGCCGACTGTTGGGACACCAAAGCAATTGCCATAATCTGCGATGCCATTTATCACTTCTTTCATCAAGTGTTTCACTTTGGGATTGTCGGGATTGCCAAAGCGCAGAGAATTAAGTGCGGCTATAGGACGGGCACCCATGGTAAAGATATCTCTTAAGATGCCTCCAACTCCTGTCGCGGCACCATGATAAGGTTCCAGTGCAGAAGGATGGTTGTGGCTTTCAATTTTAAAGGTAATCGCCAAGCCTTCACCAATATCCACAACTCCCGCGTTTTCTTCACCGGCTTTGGTAAGCATGGCTGCGCCTTCTTTGGGCAAAGTTTTTAGTAGTTTTACTGAGTTTTTGTAACTGGCATGTTCGCTCCACATAACACTGAAAATCCCCAATTCTACGATGCTGGGTTCTCGCCCCAGGATACTAAGGATTATCTGATATTCTGCCGGGCTTATGCCATGTTCGGCAATCACAGCTTCGCTAATGTGTTTCTCTTTCATTTACCGCTTTCCTTAACTGTTAAAGAGTTGCTTTTAATCATAGCCATCAAACGAATCAGGCGATCTTCAATAAGCATAAAAGTCTTTCTATAGCTTTCCAAATCACTTCCATAGGGATCTACTATATCTCCCGATTCTCCAACTATCTCGTTCAATGTCAATATCTTCTGCCCGCAATTAGGGTTCTGTTCTCGCAACCAGTTACGTTGCCTTTCTTCCATGGTAAGCACCAGCCAACTGGCATTTACCATTTGGGGTGTAACTTGTTTCGACACATGTTCCTGAGCTTCAATAATCCCGCGTTCCAACAGCAATTGCATGGAGCTTAAGGAGATGTTATGTCCGCCTTCTATGAGGCCGCAAGAATCACTTGCAAAAGCCAAGTTCTCTTTTAGTATCATCGCCCTGAAAAGCTTCTCCGCTATTGGGCTGCGGCATATATTGGCAGTACAAACGAACATCACCAAGGGCAATTTGAACGATTGTTTAATCTCATAAAACGGCACAGATCCTTCCCTCAGGCATTTCAATTCGTCTATGGGAGTGGTACTCTTAGCTTCCTGGGCTCGAACATATTCCACAATGGTGGAATGTGTAGTTTCGTTGCTTATCTCTTTTGGCGCAGGAAGCAGCGCAAAATCGAACCAGGACTCATAATTACGCTCTATTCTGCTATAATTTTCTTCCGGTGGTAATCCCGAAACATTTATACTGGTGCTAATCAACGGCTCCTTTAGCAGGGTGATAAATGCTCTTAACAGAGGATCTGTGGGAATACGGAAAGCCACCTTGCCATTTACAGCAATATCTTTATAAACAGGATCGTCATAATCGAACACAACGGTCAAGTTGCCAGGCCAATACTGCTCAAGGAGCGGTTTAAGAGCGGAAGGCACCTTAGAGAAATCCAATGCAGCCATGTCCGGAAGTAGTGCAATGTAGCCATGTTTATCGGGTCTTTGTTTCAAGTGATTGATCCGCTCTATAGCCTCTATTGAGGATAATCTGCATCCTATCCCCCACATCGATCCTGTCCAATGTAATATTGTAGCTGCTGTTAATGGGTTTTTAGACAATGTTTTTCCCATTTTGTGAATACTTGGATATTTACAAATATGCACCATATCTCCCTATTCTAAGTAAGGTACGGGGTTAATAGCTTTCCCATCTTTACGAAGCTCAAAATGCAACGATGCCTGGCTGGCAGAACCGGTCATCCCACTTTTTGCGATTGTCTGTCCGCGTTTCACTTTTGCGCCTTTTGCCACGCTAAGCTCGCTATTATACGCATATAGAGTGAAAAAGCCGTTTTTGTGATCTATAATAATTAGCTTTCCTTGTCCGCCGTATCTATCCGAGAATATCACTTCCCCATCATCGGCAGCCACCACCTTTGTCCCTTCGGCAGCGGCAATATCGATACCATTATTTACCACGCTGGTACCATAGCTTTTAGTTTCTTGTCCAAAACTGCGGATTATTTTCCCTCTTAAAGGCCAGGATATTTTCTTTCCTGTAAACTGATAACTTGACGGCTCTTTTCCTTGTTTTGCCATTAGTTGATTTACCAGCCCTTCCAAAGAAGCGCTGTCTTTTTTCAGCTTTTCCACCTGAGTTTGCAGAGTTTTCTGTTCCTTAGTAAGCTGTTTTGATTGCGTGGCAAGGTTTTTTATCTTTTTGTCGTATTGTACGTTTTTGCTGCTTTCTTCGCGAACTCCACGGGTAACCTTGATGGCTTCTGTTTGGTGCAATTCTCTTTCGTGTGTAAGCGAAACCCTATAGCCAGAGAGGATATCTATTTTCCTTCTGCTTCCTGCGATGAAAGCTTTCAAATACCTTTGATCGCGGTGTTTCATGTTTTGCATCTTATAGGATCTATCCACTCTTAACAGTAACTCCAATTCTGCATTTTGTTCGCGGTGCATAGTCTGCAGCTCTGTTTCGGCATGTTCAAGCCTTTGCTGCACAGACCTCAGTGAATCGCGGACAATCAATTCATCGGATTTAAGTTTTTTCAGGTTTGATTCTGTACGTTTTTTAAGTGAAGATGTGCGTTGAATCTCGCTATCAGCTTGTTTCTTTTTCGTTTCTGCTTGTTTCACTTTTTGCTGAGTGGTCTCCAATTGTTTCTGCACCTCTTTAAGCTGGCGCATTTTATCGTCCAACTCGTCTGCGCAATTGAAAGTCCATATCACACATAGTAAGAGTAGTAGCATATATTTGGGCATTCTTATCTCCAAAGTCAGGTTACTTGCATCTTTTTTTATCGCTAAGCTAATGTCAATGTATATTTTCTCAAGCTTTGTACTGGCTTCCCTTGCTTGCATTTCCCTATCATTGCCCTATCATTGTCCATAATAAGGGCAATGAGTGGGCTATGCTAGGGCTATAGCCCTAAGTAAGCACCTGTTGCGTATAATCTCCTATAGGAATTATAATCGGGGATATAACTCTGATAAAGTGATCGCTCAAAAACTCGCTGCCATGCTCGCTGTGAGCTTCCACCACGCCTCGTAGCAATACTTGCTTGTCTTTTAGAGACTGTCGGAAGCTTGCTTGTAGCTCGTTCGACAAGGCAACAAGCTGTGAAGTGCGCACTTGCTTCATGTCTTTAGTAACTTGCTTGGGCATCTTTTCCGCGGGTGTACCCTTGCGCTTGGAATAGCTGAATACATGCAAATAAGCTAAAGGTAGTGATTTAAGCAGCGTGTATGTTTCTAAGGTGTGGGCGTCGCTTTCGCCAGGGAAACCGGTAATTACATCAAAGCCTATCGCTGCATGCGGAAAGGCAGTAAGGATGTTATGCACCAAATCTTTCACCAGTGAAGTGTCGTACCTGCGTCCCATGCTCTTTAATATTTCATCCGATCCAGATTGCAGAGGAATGTGGAAATGAGGGCATACTTTGTCTATGGAGCTTAGCCTATCTATCAGTTGTTTGCTAAAGAGTTGCGGCTCAATGGAGCTTAGCCGGATTAGTTCCAAGCCCTCAATATCAGCCATCAGCGAAACCACCTTGCCAAGATCGTTATCACCATCTTTATACAAGCCTAAGTTTACGCCACCCAACACAATTTCCTTGAACCCATTATCAACAAAGAGCCTGGCTTGCTCTAATACTTGCTCTATCTTTGCCGAGCGTGCATGCCCTCGTGCATAGGGAACTGCGCAATACGAGCAATAGAAGTCGCAACCATCCTGTATCTTCTGAAAGGCGCGAGAATGCCCAAGCATATTGCTAACAGGTTTATAGCTAAACTCTTTTGCCTCCATAATATCAGAGAATGAGGCTGGCATTCCGGAAACAATAGCGGCGATATCCAGTTTCTTTTGGTTATCAACGATGTAATCCACATCACCGAGCAACTCTATCTCTTCTTTGCTGCGTTGAGCAAAACAGCCTGTAACCACTACCTTTGTCGTGGGGTTAAGTGCTTTCATGGCTAAAGCTTGACGGATGTGGTAACGGCTTTTGTAATCCGTACGATTGGTAACGGTGCAGGTATTAATGATATAGATATCGGCGGGGTCTGACCAATCCACAATCTCGAAGCTGCCTTGGGGAAATTGATCCAGAATAATGGCAGATTCGGCTTGATTTATCTTACAGCCAAGCGTTTTGGTGGCGATGCGAATCATTGGGATGTGCCTGATAGTAGTGTATAAATACTGGGAGCGTAGAGCTGATGTTCAATTGCCAAAACACTGGCTGCGATTTCTTCAGGGCTAGTGCAAGCAGAAACATCGACACAGCTCTGCGCAACTATCCTGCCATGATCATACAAAGGATCAACGATGTGCACAGTGGCACCGGAAACAAGCTCTCCGCCCTCATACACCGCGTTATGCACCGCCATGCCATACATCCCCTTGCCTCCGTATTTAGGCAGTAAGGCGGGATGTATATTTAAGATTGGGATGCCTGTCTTATTGATAAAATCATTAGAAAGCGGCTTTAAGAAGCCTGCTAAAGCGATGAGATTGATGTTTAAGGCTTTACACCTCTCTAATACTTCTGTTTCAAAAGATTTCATTATCTTGGCGGAAACAACTAGCGAAGGTATCCCCAAATCATTTGCCAAGGCTAAAGCTGGCGAATCTGTGCGAGTAAACACTGCCAAGGCTATCTGAATAGGAAGACTATGCTCCCTCCAATAGCCGTGCATGGCGCGGAGATTTGAACCCCGGCTATGCCCGCTGCTGAGAACTGCTATTTGATAGGTGCCAGGTGAAGTTCTTTCCATTGGCTGGGGTCAACTTCAGAGGGTGCCTGACTCATCAGGTCGGTAGCTTTAAGGGTTTTGGGGAAGGCAATCACATCCCTGATGCTTTCTGCGCCGGTCATGATCATTACTATTCTATCCAGCCCGGGAGCAATTCCTCCATGAGGCGGAGTTCCATATTTAAGCGCATCGAGGAAGAAGCCAAAACGATTTTTGAGGTCTTCTTCATCAAAGCCCAATACCTCAAATATCTTGCGTTGAACATCATAGCGATGGCAGCGAATGCTTCCGCTGGATAGCTCCATGCCATTGCAAACCATATCGTATAATTGCCCCTGTATCTCACCGATTTTGTCGGGCATATCAAGATAGGCAATATGCTCTTCTTTAGGCAGGGTAAACATGTGATGCGCAGGTTCCCAGCGTCCGTTCTCTTCGTCCCGGTTAAACATCAGAAAGTCTGTAATCCAACAGAAATTGAAAGATTCCGCAGGTATCAAACCTAGCTTATTGGCAACAAAGTTACGTAAGCCCGCAAGCACCTTGCTTACCGTACCATAAGTATCCGCTGCAATGGCTATTAGATCACCAGCATTAGCTCCACATTGCTCTATAATGGCACTTGCTTCTTCGCTGGAAAGAAACTTTGTGATCCCCGCTTCAAGTCCTGTTTCTGCCACCTTCGCAAAGGCTATTCCTTTTCCGCCCAAGTGTTTGGCTACTTCAATCAGCTCATCTTGTTGTTTGCGGCTGAACTCGGCTGCTTTGGGGATGCAGATAGCTTTTATCACTCCGCCAGCTTGCAGAGCCGTAGTGAACACTTGAAAGCTGCTATCTTTAACCACTTCGCTTAAGTCACACAATTCTACACCAAAGCGTGTATCGGGCTTATCGCAGCCATAGCGGTTCATGGATTCGGCATAGGTTAATCGCGGGAAAGGAATACTTAGCTGGATGTTCAACACTTCGTCGAACAAGCGGAACATCAGCCTTTCCAGTAAATCGAAGATTTGTTCCTGAGAGGCAAAGCTAAGCTCAATATCGAGCTGGGTAAACTCTGGCTGACGGTCTGCACGCAGGTCTTCATCTCTAAAGCATCTGGCAATTTGGTAATATCTATCGAAACCGGCGATCATCAGGAGCTGCTTAAACATCTGTGGTGATTGTGGAAGGGCATAAAACTTGCCTGGTTGCACCCTGCTTGGCACAAGATAGTCTCTGGCACCTTCGGGGGTGCTCTTCATCAAAATAGGCGTCTCTATATCGTAAAACCCTTCTGCTTCGAGGAAGCGGCGCATAATGCTTACAATCTTATGGCGGGTAATAATGATGTCCTGTAGTTTTGCGCGTCTAAGGTCAAGATACCTGTAGGTGAGGCGCAGATCTTCTTCTGCCATAGCGGCTTCGTTAATCTGAATGGGAAGAGGCAAGGTATCGTTTAACACGTAAATATCTGTTGCCACCAGCTCAATTTCGCCGGTACGCATATTCTTGTTTATATTGGCTTCGTCACGTGCCATTACTTTACCTTTAACGGCTATTACGTATTCATTACGTATCTTTTCTGCCTTGTTAAATATGTCGGTTTGCTCGGGGTGAATAACCACTTGCAGGATACCTTTAACGTCGCGCATATCTATGAAAATCAAGCCCCCAAGATCTCGGCGTTTATGCACCCAACCCATTACACATACTTCGGCGCCAAGCTCTGTTATGGTTAATTCTCCACAGTAGTTTGTTCGTTTCAGGTTTCCAAGATTATCCAGCATGTTTTCCTCAGTTCATTTTTATTGCTTCGTACAAAGCGTCTATTTTCTTTACATCATTGCCAAGTGCCATGATCATGTAGCATTTAGCCAAGTATTCCTGGCTGGGATAGATAAGGGCGTTATTCTTGATATCATCACTCAATAGTTCGTGAGCAGCTTTATTGGGAGTGGCATATTGGGTATATTCGGCGTTGCGTTTGGCGGTATTAACTTCCAACAGGAAGTCCAGAAACTTATATGCCAGCTCTTTGTTTTGGGAGGATTTCAGGATTACCACATTGTCCATCCACAGGCTGCTGCCTTCAGAGGGCAAAAAGAAACCTAATTCTTTATTTTCAGCCATCTGTTGAAGCACATCTCCATTATAGGACTGCGCCAGCCATGTGGTGCCATCGGGAACTTCGTTCTTATATGAGTCCGAATCAAACTGAGTAATATTTACGTCCCATGCATCCAATGTTTTCTTTGCGGTAGCGAGGGCGGCTTCGCTGGTGTCGTACAGATCAAAACCGTTATAAACTAAGGCAGCCCCTATCACCTCACGCGCATCATCAAGCATGGTAACCTTGTTCTTAGCCTTAAAGAAGGGATCGCCAACAATGCTCCAGCTTTGTTTGGCAACTAATTCAGCGGGCACATAGCGTTTGTTATACATCAAGCCCGTAAGACCCCAAAAGTAGGGAACTGAGTATTCATTAGCGTTGTCAAATACCTGTGCTTTAGACAATAAGCCACTATTTAAGTTACGATAATTAGTAAGTTTTGTCCGATTTAAGGATTCTAACAGTCCTGCTTCTTTAAGTATGCTTACATGATCACCACTGGGAAACACCACATCAAAGCTTTCCCTCGCGCTCTTTATCTTGGTGATCATGTTTTCGTTAGAGTCATAAGTGCTGTATTTGATTTTGCAATTATTGGCGACCTCAAATTCTTTAATCAGCACGGGATCAATATAGTCGCTCCAGTTGAATATGTATAGAACCGGTTTGCTCTTACCACATGAGCTTAGCGTTAGTGCTATCAATATCAGTAGCATTAACTTGATAATCGTTGTATTCTTCATAATCTTCCTCTCTTGATAAATGTGTTAACCTTCCACGAGATTAGCTTGGCTAATCCCATCTTTCAAACTTACACTCTGTAAGACGATCCATCCCACCACAAAGAATAATATCAGCGATAAAATGGAATAGCGGATATCGCCTGTTTTATGGGCAATCCAACCATACAGTATGGGACCAATAATTGACGAAAGGCGTCCTGTCAAGGTATAAAAACCGAAGAATTCCGCCTGTCTATTCTGCGGTGTTAATAGAGAAAGCATGGTGCGGCTGTTGGCTTGGCTGCTTCCGATTGCCAAGCCTGCAAGCAAGCCCACGAAATAGTATTCTCTGGCGCTGCCACAGAAATATGCCCAGATAACCACGGCTATCCAGATGATTAACGAGATACTTAGGGATAGCTTTACATTGAATTTATCTGTGAACCAGCCAAACACAGCCGAGCCGAGGATGGAGGTGAACTGCGCCAAGATAAAGTAAATTATCATATCCGTGGTTTTCATCCCAAAGCGCTCTATGCC
>Ga0172377_10003675_pt1 | contig 15797 bp, 23 predicted proteins | sample Pumphouse3metaG_FD_119749 | JGI IMG/M metagenome (GOLD analysis project Ga0172377, IMG submission 119749) | Leachate microbial communities from a municipal landfill in Southern Ontario, Canada - Pumphouse #3 metaG | ecosystem: Engineered > Solid waste > Landfill > Unclassified | place: Canada...
CGTAGAATAGTCTAAGCTATAAGGTGAGTCAGAACAATCCACAGTGTCAGAATGTATTATAATAAAAGAAAGGATATAATACAAGCAGTTCTTTAATGAACTAATAGTATTATACAAGGTGAACAATGAAAGATTTTAAAAAAGATATATTGGATAAATATTTTGAAAATGAAAATATAACAGATATTTCATTTAATGGTACTGATGTTTTTGTTCAAGATAATTTAAAAGGTAGATATAAACTAGAAGAAAAAGTATTAGTTGAGAGTGTTGAAAAATATATAAAACAAATGACATATCAAAACAATCAGAAATTTAATGATGAGAATCCTATTCTTGATACAGAATTTCCTAATTTGAGAATAAATGCAATCCACAAAACCATATCTCCTTATGGTATGACTGCAAGTTGGCGATCAAGTATTCCTACATTAAAAATAACAAATTACGATAAGAGAATAGCTCCTAGAAGTGTTTTCGCACTTTTAGAGAAGTGTATAAAATCAAATGTCAATGTTATTATTTCTGGAAAAACTGGGTCTGGAAAAACTGAAATGCAAAAATACTTAGTTGGATTTATAAAAGAAAATGAAAAAATCATTACAATGGAAGATACACTAGATACACATTTAAAGGAAATATATCCGAATAAGGATATATTATTGTGGCAAATAAATAATAAAATAGAACCACCTATATTATTTGATGATTTAATTAAAGCTGGACTTCGTAATAATCCTGATTGGATTATTATATCTGAAACACGAGGAAGTGAAGCTTATGCAATGCTTAAAAGCTGTTTGTCTGGTCATAACATTATTACCACTATACATTCTAATAATGCTAAAAGCAATGTTGAAAGGCTTATCCATATGTGTAAGGAAAAGTTTAGTTTGGATCAAAATTTATTAGGTAATATGATATGTGATAATTTCGATTTAGGAATACACTTAGATCACTTTGTTGATGAAAATGGTGTAAAAAGATATGTAGCTGAAGTTGTTGAATATATATCTTATGGTAAAGATGGAACAATAATTAATCCTATTTTCACAAGAAATACATCTATCATTAAAAGAAATGGTAGATTTTTTTATGATGTTAATTATAGATATGGAAAAATCACGAAAAAATTATTTGAGAAACTGGCTAGAGCTAAAGTAATAGGAAACGATATAGAAATTTTTATAAAGGAGGAATTTTATGAGGAAAAAAACAATAGAAATTTTTAAAAAAGTCGCAACATTAAATAAAAAAATAAATGATACTTTTTTCTATGGTAAATATAAATATACTTACGATTATATTAATAAAAAATCATCTATTAAAGAATATTTTATCAAAATGAATTTTATATTTATTTTAATCTTTAGCTTTATATTTTTATTATTCAATAATATTTATTATTCTTTAATAATATCTTTTTTCTTGACTATTTTTTTTATAAACGAAATTATTCTTAATAGTTATAAAATAAAATATGAAAGTTATATATTATCCCAATTAACAATATATACTTCACAAATTTCTTTATTAGTTGGCTATAACAATATTTATTCTTCAATAAAAGAAGTAACAAAATATTTAGGATATCCAGTAAGAAAAGATTTACAAAAAGTTATAGAATTAATTGATTCAGGAATAAGTATTACGGATTCATTTAAAGATTTTAACGAAAAATACAATAATAGAACAGTAACATTATTTAATCAAACACTAGATTTATTTAGTGAACATGGAGATAGTGATGCAAGTGTAGTACTTGAAATTATCTCTGAAGAAATAAATATGTTAAAAATAAAGAAAGATAGATATTTTAAATATAAAAAAGAATGGCGACTTAATTTTTATGTAGTTGTTTTTTTATGCTTAATATTGCCTTTAATTTTAAAGGCTATGATTGAAGATATTTATAATAATTTTATGTTATCTTTTGGAAGTATAGTAATGATTATAGTTTTAACTATAAATTTAATTGTAATCAAAAAAGTTGAAACTATTTATCGTGATCAATCTATCGGTGAAGGAGGGTATAGCTAATGAATATGATAAAGAATTTTTATGTAGAATCTGACTTGAAAATTTTATTAGGTTGGTTAGGGATAAATTATCGTAAAGCAATGAGAAACAGAATAATACTAAGTATCTTTTTTTGCTTAATATTTGTATTTTTAGGATTGTATTTAAAAAATACATACCTATTGATTTTTAGTATTGCGATAGGAATTGCATATTATAAATATCAATATTATTCTATAAAAAAAAGAAAATCCAAATTTACTGCATTAAAAAGAAGGATGTTTCCAGCTTTTGTAAAAAAAGTTTTAATTTTAATTAGAACTAATAATATTTATACATCATTAATAAAAATGATTCCTTATACTGATGATCCTATAAAATTGTATTTACAAGAATTAATCGAAGAAATAAAAAACGATAAATCAATAACCCCTTTTACTAATTTTGCTAATAAAATGGAATTTGTAGAAGCCTATCAAATTATGGCTGTCTTGTATACTTTTTCAGAACATTCAATGAGTAAAAAACATTTAATGAGTTTAGAAACCATGATTTCAAATTTATATGATAATGAAATAGATGAAATTATAGAAAATAAAAAAAGAATGTTATGGTTATATCCGAATTTTTGTATTATTTCAATGTTATTTTTAGTTTTTTCATTAGCAATTTTTATGTTTCTATCTATTATGAGTGAGGTGAATTTATCTTGAAAGATTTTTTTGATATAATGCTTATTTTAATTATTACTCTAACAATGTTTATAAGCATGATGTTTTTTGCTTCAGAATTAACTATTCAACAAGAGGCAATACATCTAAGAAGTAGAGTAATAGAAATAATTGAGATAGAAAATGGTTATACAGAATCAGCTAAAACCAGAGTGAACAAATTAATAAAAAATTCAAAACACAATATTATTGTAAACACTAGTAAAAATGGAAGTTTAGAGTTTGGCGAAAAAATCATTATTGAAATAATAATTTTTTATGAACGAAAATTACCTTTTAATGCAATAAGTAAAATTGTGAAATATACAATAATGGGAGAGTATTATAATATAAATGGCTAAAAGAAGAATGTTTAGTTTAGACATAATTGATACAGATATGTTTATGGATATGCCTCAATCAAGTAGATTATTATATTATGAATTATGTATAAGAGCTGATGATGATGGATTTGTTTCGAGTCCTAAAAAAATAATGAAATTAGTTGGTTGTGGGGAAGATGATTTTAGAGTGTTAATTACTAAAAAATTTATCATCCCTTTTGATACTGGAATTATTGTTATAAAACATTGGAAAATTCATAATTATATTAGACAGGATCGGTATAAAGAAACTATTTATTTAGCAGAAAAAAATTTGTTAACTCAAGGGAATAATGGGATATATAAACTTGGTATACCAAGTGGTATACCAAAGGTTGACACAGGTAAGGATAGTCTAGAGTTAGAGTTAGAGATAGGTAAGGTTAATAACACAAAAAGCTACGAATGTCATTTAAAAAAAGATGAAAAAGATTCTTTTTGTTTAGATTGTCAAAAAAAATTTGTGTGTAAAAATAAAACAAATGATAATTTTATTAAAATTTATGGTGAAACTGTGGAAGACTATTTTAGAAATAAAAATAAAAACAAAAAACCAGTTGAATTATTTGATTATGATTGGTTAGAAGAAAGCGAGGATTGATATAATAGAAAACTTAATAGAAATTTATGAAATATCATATACAAAATTCAAAAAATTAATTGATAAGTGGTCTAATAAACAAAATATAGACCACTCATTATTTTTATCTAAAAATAATAAACAATATTTTACAATAGACAATGAAGCAGGAGAATGCTTTGTTGAAGAGTTTGAAAATAAATATCAAGCTCTATGTTGGTTAATTAGAAAAGACTATGGTCCGGATGAAATAATTAATTTAGATATAACTGAAATAAAAAAGTTAATATCGAAAGAAAATTACAAAGTCATTTCAGAAATTAATGAGATGTCTTATGAATCCTAACAATATAAGAATAATATTAAGCAATAAAGGATATGAAGAATATAAGAACTTTGTGGGCAAACATTTATCCTTGAAAAATGATGTGGATATAATTGTAGAAAATCCAGAATTAGTAATAAAAGGTAAAAATGGAGTTTTAATGGGATGGAACAATGTCATTTGGGATAATGAACAAAATAATAAAAATATAGAAATTTTTGAAACAATATTAAATCATTTAAATGAAAAAGACTTTTCATACCGTTTTGCTAATGTCGGTTATGAGATTAGTGATTATTACTACAACTATTGTGATAATCCAAAACAAGGCGAAAAAGATTTACCTGTTCCAAAAATAAAAAATCAGTTAAATAAATTTGATGACTTAAAAATAAAAAAAGAATTATCAAAAATAATAAATTATGAAAAAGGAGGTAGTTATGGGATATAGATCAGATGTAAGAATTGTGACTAGTCAAAAAGCCTATAGAGAATTGCAAGAATATGTAGAAAAATACTTAGCTAAAGATAAAGATCTGGAAGTTGATAATTTGTTAGAATGTACTGATATAAACATTACTGGAAAAAATGGGATATTAATCGGGTGGAATGGCATTAAGTGGTGTGAATATTGTGATTTTAAAGGTGTAGATGCAATTAGTGCTGGACTAAAAAACTTAAGAATAAAAGAATACAGTTTTAGATTTGCTCGTTTTGGTGATGATTATGGTGATTATGAAGAAATCTATCATGATGGCAATGATAATAAAGCAAATTATTTGCCCTTTGTTTCGTTGAATCGTAGCTTTGATGATGATGAAATAATCCGCGATTTAGATTACTTAGCAAAACAAAAAGAAAAAGCAGGTATAGAAATATGAGAAAATTTTATAAAACAAAAAACGATTTGTTTACTTCTACACTAGAAGAAAAAATTGATACACTTTTATTCATTAATTCCAGAGCATGTATGCAAGGATTAAAAAATTTAATAAGAAGTAAAAACACCACTATTGAAGATTTTAAAGAAAAAAATATAGCAATAGGACCATTAGTTTATGGGGAAGCATATTATCATGAAGTAGATGAATATTATGATGTAATAGGTTTTTTAGTTGAATCAGAATGTGAATTTTTGGGGAAGCGTATGAAAACCTTTGGTTTTAGAGGCATATATTTTGGAAAATGTCATGAGGCTGCTCCTATAGATTTTGATGAAGCTGATTCATTAGAACCATATGGAAAAATACCAAATGGTCTAGGAGATCATGTTGAAATATTAAATGTTTTAGTAGATAAAAAAGAAGTAGATAAATGTATTCAAGACAATAAAATAGATATAAATAAATATTTAAAAGAGCTAGGGCTACTTTTAGCCGAAAAAAGTTTTACTAAAGACAGTAAAACACATTCTGCTATTGAGGTATAGATATGATTAATGTTCTTATTGTAGAACCTAATGAATTGCCTTATGAAAAAACAATACCAAACACTTTAAAAGCTAAACAAGAAATTGTAAATGGATACATTCAATGCACTAGTTTATTAGCTGATCCTGATGTAGTATTAATCTGCAATGAAGAAGGTAAAATAAATAATTTACCTTATAACCGTGATATCGGGCATGATATAATAGCAGGAACATTTATAATTGCTGGTGACGATATTGAAAATGGTGATTTTAAATCACTAACAAAAGAACAAGTTGAGAAATATAAAATAAAATTTGATAAACAGTCAATAAAAAATACGGAATCTAAAATAGAAGCTATTTTGTTAAAAAACAGCTTTTTTAGTGAACAAGATATTAATGAATGAAGGAGGTAGATATTATGTTAAATCAAATGATGATGGTAGGCAGAATTGTTGAAGAGCCAAAAGTTCAAGAAACAGAAAATGGGAATAAGGTTACAAACTTAACACTAGCAGTTCCAAGAAGTTTTAAAAACAAAGATGGAGAATATGATACAGATTTTGTCGATTGTGTTTTATGGAATAATATAGCACAAAATACTGCTGAATATTGCAAAAAAGGTGATTTAGTTGGTATAAGAGGAAGAGTGGAAACAAGTTTATATAAAACTGATGGAAAAACTCAAAAATCAACAAAAATAGTAGCTGAAAAAGTTACTTTTTTAACTGCAAAAAGTAAAGATTCAGAAAAAAATGTTGAAACAAAAAAGACTAAATCAGAATCAAAATCAAGATAAAAATAAACAAAGGAGGAAAAAATGGATAAATTAGTTTATTTTTTGGCTGTTCCAAATGGTATTTCTAAACTTGATGGGGGTACTTATAATATTGATACGATATTAAAAGCTATCCAAACATTTACATCATGGGCTTTAAGAATTGGTATAACTATATCGGGCGTTGCACTAATTATAGGATTTATTCTATATGCAGTATCCGACTTAGATCAAAAGGCAAGAGTAAAGCAAAGGATAATTCAAACTCTCTATGGAGTAATAGGAATTATTCTTGCTTTATCATTAGTTAATTTAATCATTGACTTATTTTCATAGTAGGAGGCTAATATGTTATTAAAGGCTCTAGACCTTTTAAGAGTAATCTGTTGGGGAGTTATAGATTTTATATACTCCCTAATAGATTCTATATTTGAAATTATTGGAAAAATGAATACATTTAATATAATTGATTCTTTAGCAGAAAATTCTATTTTTAAAAATTTGCATTCATCAATAATGATTATTGCAATAACTTTATTTGGATTATTTGTAGTGTGGAAATTTGTAGTAAAAGTAATGGAACCTGATGAAGGTTTATCTGTTTCACAAATATTTAATGAAGTGTGGAAATGTGGAGCATTTATTATATTGTCTACATTTTTATTTTCACAAGTTGCAACTTTTTCAATTCAATTAAGTGGATTTACTGCTAATATTTTTAAAAATAATAATACAGAATTATCAAATAGTATGTTAGAATTATATATTGATTTTTCTGATGGATATAAATTAAACGATGATGCTGATTTAGATTATGAAAAATTACAATCTTCAATTAATGATCATTCGTTTACAAATGCAAAAATTTATAATAATAAATATGTAACAAATCAAAAATGGATATTACCAGATGAACAAGACTATGTATACACTATAAATTGGATAATGGCAATTTTAATTGGAGGATTTTTCCTATATTCATTATTCTTTAGTGGTATGATGTTAGCAAGAAGACAAATAGAATTTTTATTTCTTTTTGTAATATCCCCAATTGTATTTGCAAGTTCAGTCGGTAATAAACAAAGAAGACAAGCTGTAATTGAGCAGTTAGTATCTTTAACTCTTCAAGCTGCAGTAGTAATGCTAATAATTAATATTACTGCTTTGATAATGCAAGCTGTTAACAATACAACATTTTTTACTAATGGGTTTCAAGATATAGTAATTAAATCATTAATGTTTGTAGGTTGTGGGTCATTTTTATTAACTGGGTCACAAGTTGTAAATCGCTTTATTGGTGGAAATGTATCAGCTAATAGTGGTAGGGAACAAATGATGAGTTTAATGGGATTTGGTCAAACAGTTGGAGCAATTGGTAGTGCTGGAAGTTTAGCGACAGCAGGAGCAAGTATGGTAGGAGTAGGAGCTATTACTAAAGGAATGGGTGGCTTTGGAACAAACACTAATAAAGCAATGTCTGGAATAGGTGGTATGTTATCAGGATTTGGTAATAAATTATCATCTAATGGAATAAAAAATAATTCTATTGCAAGTATAGGTTCAGCTATTTCAAGTTATGGAAGCAATATGCAAACCAAAGCAAATAATAGATTAAATATTAAAAATGAAGATGGTTTGATAATTCCGAAAACTCCAAATAAATTAAATAGATTTGGTAATCAAATGATGTTATCTGGACAAGATAATTTACAATCAGCGATTGATACTATAATTCCAAATAGAAATATGTATCGAAGAAGATCAAGGTATAGAGATGATTAAGGAGGAGGTATAAGCATGAGTGAAAATACAAACACTTTATTTTGGATTATAACAGGAGCAGTTATTACTGTTTCTGTTTTTCTTTTGATAAGTTTAAATAATGAATCAACTTTAAATAAAATTTTTAAAAAATATGATGAAGAATTTAAAGAAATTATTGCAGTAAAAGCAAATTATCCTTTAGTAAAAGGAAAGTGGAAAATGGACATTCAAAGTATTAATGGTGGAAGATTAACTTACCTTTTAAGTAACCTTTCTGGTAATAAAATATTTGTTGATCAAGTAGAAATAATATTTTACGATTGTAAAAATAAAGAAATACTAACTACTTTCAATCAATCAGTCAAAATGAATATCGGAACTGGTCTTCAAGGAAGTAGTGGTCTTTATAATGATAAAAAATTAAATAATGTAGTTTATTGTATAGATTTTAGTATTACATAATTATAAAGAGGAGTGAGGAATTTATGGTGATAAAAAACTATGTATATTACAGTTAAAAGTATAAAAAGAAAAGTTGGTTTTAAAGGAATCGAGTTCATTGATTTAAGTCGTTGGATTGCCAATATTATTTATACTTCTATTAATGTTTAGTTTTTCTGAATTAAGAATAATTGCTTTAATACTTTTAGTAATTACAATATTTATGTTTCTTCCAATAAATATATCCAAGAAAAATAGAATGTATAAGGTTATAAAACTAGTGGGAATTTATCTTTATAAAAGAAAAAAATATATTTATTACAAACTTGAAAGTGAGGGAAATAATGTATGGAATTTACAAAAGAATCTAAGGAATATAAAATCGTTAGTAAAATAAAAGAAAAAAGTAATTATAATTCTAAATATAATATTAAAAAAAGTGTAAAATTAAAAGTTAAAAATTCACGAGATTTTTCCAACATTAAAGAAATTAGAGATGATGGGATATTAGTGTTAAAAAATAAAGAATTAGCTTGTATTTTAGAGTTTGGTGCTATAGATCTTTCTTTAACAAGTAGATCAGAAAAAGAAAACTTCTTTTTTTATTTTAAAGAATTATTTCAAATAAATGATTTAAAATTAAAATGTTATAAATTAGATAAAAAAATCAATTTAAATCCAAATAAAAAAAATTACAAGAATTTAACAAAAAAATTTCATGATGATGAGAAACGCTTAAAATTATTGGAACAAAATTATGAATTAATAAATAAATTGGAAGAAGAGAATTATACTATATCAAGTGGTTATTACTTTGTTTTAATCGCTAGAGATATTGATTTGCTTAATAAACAATTAGATGAATTAGAAGCAGTAATTAATAATATAATACCTAAAATATATTTAGATTTAATAACTAATAAATTAGAGTTATATAGCATTTTATCAAATTTGTATTATTCTGATGTTAATCTTGATCAATTGATGTGGTTAGATTTACCAGAGCTTATTAGTCCTTTATACCTTCAAGAAAAAAGTAATATGCTAAAGATAGATAATAAAGAAGTTCAATTGATTTCAATTAAAAATATTTCGCCATTTGTCGATGAAATGTTTTTTGAACAGATTTTTAATACTCCAAAAGTCAAAGCTTGTATTAATATAAATGATACTATTAATACTGAAAGTTTGATAAATGTATTAGATAGTTCTTATCAGTTTTTATTATCAGATCGTAATACCACAAAAAAATTAAGTGATGCAACAGAGCTGGATACTGAAAAAGAAAATTTTCAACTTTTAATGAATGATATTAAAAATGGAAATGAAAAATAAAAGAAGTGTCTTTATTTTTAGCAATTGAAGGAAGTAAAAAAGAACGAGAAGAAATATTTGTTGAATTAAAAAGGATAGCAGAAATGCATCAGATAAAAATAGATATACCTAGATTAAGACAAATGGAAGCTTGGCAATCTTTTGATATAACTGGAAATAATATGAAAGATTATTCTATTTATTTACCAACTATGACATTGTCGGCAGGGTTTCCATTTACAAAAACATATTTTAATGATTATAAAGGTTATATTTTAGGTTATGACATCCATACATATTTACCAATATTTTTCGATCCGTTCTATTTAAACAAAAAAAGTAGAACAAGCCATAATATAGCTATAGTTGCTTCTACAGGTGGTGGGAAATCTTATACGATGAAAAAAATATTAGTTAATGAATTTTCTAGACAAACAAAAATATTTATTTTAGATGCAGAAAGCGAATATCAAAAACTAGTTTTAAGTAATAGTGGAGAATATATAGATCTATATTCAAATAAGAACGGAATAATAAATCCTTTGCAAATTAGGTATATTCCAAACGAAGATGAAAAAGAAGTTGCTAAATCTACAGATTTTCCACTTCCAAAACATTTAGGATTTTTAGAATCTTTTTTTAAAAGTGCGTTTGATAATATAAGTGAAAAAGAATTAGTTATGCTTTTATCAATTATAGAATCTTTATATAATGAAAAAGGTATTTATAGCAATACTTCAATAGAAAAATTAGAAAAATTAAAAAATACAGATTACCCTATATTTTCTGATTTATATAGATATATTCCTAAATATAAAAGAAAAGTAAACAGTCCAGAAAAAATTAAAATAATAAATCAATTAGATATATTATTATCAAGATTTTTAACTGGAACAGATGCCTATTTATTTGACGGGTATACAACAATAGATTTAACAAATGATTTAATTGGATTTAATATGAAAGAGTTATTGTATAGTGGCAATAAAAGATTAATTAATACTCAAACAATTAATTTACTTACCTATTTGAATAATGCAATTATTTCAAATAAAATTAATAATGATAAATTAGAAAATAATTATAAAAAACCGATAACAATTATAGCTGATGAATTTCATTTATTTATTGATGAAGATAATTACGAGATATTAAGAAATTTTGGACAACTTGCTAGAAGAATTAGAAAATATACTGGATCTTTAATAGTGGCTACACAATCAATAGAAGATTTTGTTGGAAACAATAATATTTTAAGACACGCTAAAGCAATATTTAATAATTGCCAGTATCAAATGGTAGGTATGTTAAAAGAAGCAGATATGTTGGCTTATTTAGAACTTTTTAAAGAGAACCCTTTAACTGATACTCAAAAGAACTTTTTACTACAAGCTAATCAAGGAGAATTTTTATTAAATATTACAAGAAAGAATCGGCTTAGAATTAAAATAAGTGCAACACCATTAGAACAAGAAATGATGGGTGAGTTACAATAATAAGTTTATGAAAAAGAAAATAATAAAAATAATATTGGGAAGTAGTACTGGACTAATTATTGTTAGTTTAATTATTATAGTTTCTATATTAATGGTTTATAGTTTTTTTGGTGGAGAGATATTTGATAGTGGATATGTTGAAGGTAATATGGAATATGCAGAAGTATATCGAAGTGTTTTAAATAATAACATAACAAGAAATATAAATGGATATATACCATTATCTAGATTGATGTATTTTTATTTAGAAGATGATAACTTATCATTAAACGAAATATATGAAAATAACACAGATTATGAGTTGAAAACTATTAAACCATTCAAAGAAGTTTGTTTAGAACATTATAATAGTTTTTATACTTGTCAAGAAACCGAAATATTAAAAAATAATCATAGTGATGAATATCCTTTTAAACCATTTAATGCACCAGTAAAATTTGAAGATACGATAATAACTAGTTATTATGGCGAAGAAAGAATAGTTTACGATCGGTTTAATATCCATTATGCTTGGGATTTCGCTGCACCTGCAGAAACTCCTGTCTATTCCATCGGAGATGGAATAGTTAAAAAAGTTATGTTTAGCCAGTCAACTAACAAAATTGATATAAATAATGGTTTTGGGAATTATATTAGAATTGAATATAATGTAGATGATAGGATTTATGAAGTTATATATGCTCATTTATATCCTTATAGTTCTAAAGTACAAGTTGGAGAAATAGTAAAATCTTGGCAAGAAATAGCTACTATTGGAACGACAGGATATAGTACTGGTAATCATTTGCATTGGGAAGTAATTTTAGAAAATATAAAAATTGATGGTTTAAATTTGGTGGACTTCAATTTATAATAAGTTATGTAATAAAAAAACAAAAATAATATAAATTATGTACTTAATTGAGCAATTATTATTTCTTTAAATAAAAGGAAATATTAATAAAATTATTTATAACTTATGTAATAAGTTATGTAAATTTCGCAAGTGCGAAATCAGAAAATGGGAGTATTAAGTCTTATATTATAAGACAATGCTTCCTTTTTTATGGGAACATCTTATGCTCATATGTTAGATATAAGCAATAATTAGCTTGAAGTTATGTAATTTATAAAAACGGAGGTGTACATGGAAGTTGTTAAAATAACTGTTGATATTGAAAAAGAAGTTAGTAATAAAATAAATCTTTATGCTAAAGAAAGAAGATTAAAAAAGAAAGATGCGATCAATGAATTATTAAAATTAGGCTATATAAAAAGTCTTGAAATTTGGGAGGTGAAAAACAATGAAAACTAGAGGCTATACAGAAGCAGAAATACAAATATTAAATAAAAACAAAAATGTAATAATGGTTAAATACGGAAAACAAATTGAATATAAAAATAGCTTTAAAAATTGGGCAGTTCTTCAAAGTTTAAATCATCCAGAAATGTCAGCTATTCAAATATTTGAGAAAGCTGGTTTTAATAGGAATATAATCAGAAGCAGATCAGCAGAAAGTAGAATCAGATACTGGAAAGGTAATTATTTTAAGAATAAAGAAATATATAATGAAAATCCAACAATTTTTCAAAATGAATCTTTAGAAAAGCAGAATAATACATTAATTTTATTATTAATATCTAAATTTGAGTCATTAATAAATGTGTTGTCAAAGAGATTATGAAAAAGAAAACAAAGCGAAAAAATTATGTGTTTACAGTTGAATTTGCAGACGAGATAGCAAAAAGAGCGATTATATTACAAAGTTCAGAAACTAAAGCAGTGGAGTATTATTTAAAATTGGGTTTTGAAGTATATGATTCAAATAAAGAAAGTAAAGAAATAATCTCTGCAATTAATAAATTAAGTAGAGAACAAAAATTTATCAAAAAATTATTGATACAATTATTTGTTAATAAAAAATTTGCATCTAATAGGTTAGAAAAAGAAGATGAAACATATCAAGAATTTATAAAAAACAAAGCGAAGGACAAATTTATTGACTAGTCCTCATGTAGTTTTAAAATGCAGATTTTTATATGCTTTAAATAATCCAGATCGATTTAATAAATTTAGTAAAAAAACAGCCGAAAATAATATCAATGCAATGTTCAATTATTTTTCTAATGTGAAAAAGAAAGCAATAAATATGTTTGATTATTTTAATGGAACAATTAATCAAGATGGTAAGGTAAATTTATTAATTGAAAATGGTGAATATGCAAATGAAGATGAAATAAATAAACGAAAAAAAGAATATTTGAAATATTTTAAGGATAGTAATTTATGGCAAGGTATAATATCTTTTAATAATGATTTTATTAATGAAAGTATTGAATTAAAAGAACTCGAAAAATTAATGACAACTAAAGTAATTCCAGATTTTTTAAGATATTGTGGATTCAAAGATATTGATAAAATGTCATATCAATTAGCACTTCATACTAATACTGAACATTATCATTTTCATTTTTCTTTTATAGAAAAGGAAGCAAATTATATTGGTTCAAAAAATAAATTAATGTATAGAAGATCTGGTCAGCTGACTAAAAACGAAATGAATTATTTAAAAACAAGAACTTTACATTTGATTCAATGCCATAAAGAGTTTACTCCATTAGTTATTGAAACCAATAAAAGTATTGAACAACTAAAAAAATATTTTAAACCTAAAGAGAAAAATTTTATTTTGAAAAATTCTCAAGATTTAATTTTAGAATCTAATATATTAGAATTAGGAAAATTGTTAGATGAAAAAAGAGCAGGTAAAAAAACAAAGATAAAATATAATTCTATTAATGATGTAGAAATAAAAAAACTAACAAAAGCTATAAAAGTCTATCTTTTTAAAAATGAAAATTCTTCTATCTACAAATCAGAAAAAGCATTTTCAAATTCATTAACAAAAATTAATCAATACTTTTACAAGTTAAATGAAGATAACAATATAAAAGTTAGAAATAGTATAAGTGATTATTCTAAAACAAAATCAGATTATATAGAAAATTATATTTATAATGCAATAGTTAATCATGCTGCATTCAAATACACTAATTTAAAGAAAGATAAAAAATATATAAAAGATTCAGATATTATTCAAGAAGCTATATTAAAAATGTATAGAAAAAATCAAAAACAAAATAAATTTGAAATTTTATTGAATTATTTATCGAATATAGATCCAAAAAAACAATTTAAAAATAAATTTAAAATTGAACAATCAATAAAAAATATTAATGCTGAAATGGAAGATGCGACTGTTGAATTTCAAAAACTATTTCAAAATGAATATTCATATAGGAAGGAGGGAAGTATATAATGGAAATAAAATATCAAACTCAAAAAGTATTATTGAATAATGGTTGGTATGAAAAATTACTTAAAGAAATAGAAATAAATAATACAAATATATCAGCGATGTCTAAAGAAGAATCAGAATTTTATTTAGAAAGAAATAATAGGATTGAATCAAAATTAGAAAAATTTAAAAAAATTAATAATAATAACGAAATTTATTATTATTTTTTTCCTAGAGAACTAAGAGATCTGTTCTGGATATTGTTAGAAAATTCTATCCTAAAAGATAAAAACAATTAGTACAAATAATTAAAAATGATTTTATGCCGAGAAAATCCTTTGTTTTAGGCAATATTATTTCTTAATGCTATTTTGCTTTGCATTTAATAATGCAAAGGCATAAATAAAAGAAAATAATATTGGGTCCATGAAACAATGGAGGAATTGGAATAAATAGTTAGAAGGAAGGAGCATTTATAATGGAAGAAAAAGATTTTGCAAATACATTTATGAATAACATATGTTTAATTGATCCTAATGTTTCATTAGAGGCGAAAGGGTTTTATTATTCTATGTTAATGAATATGTACAATAAAAATCATTCATTATCTGAATTAATCGAAAAATCAAATGAAGATATAGAATTTATTTATAAGTTAATTATAGAGCTAATAGAAAACGGATATTTATTTATAAGTATAAAAGTGTCAGAGAGTGATACTTTTTTTGTTTTTGAAGCTGAAAAAAATAAGGAATAAATATGGAACATATATTATTAATTATTCTTTCTTTTGCTAGTTTGATATTAATATTTTTTTACATTATTGAACCTAAAATATTAAAAGTAAAAATAAATAATGAAAATGAATATGGAAGTGCTAGGTTTGCAACTTTTAATGATATTAATAAAATGTTTAAGAAAGAGAAGGTTAATAACATTCAAGAATCAGGATTTCCTGTTTGGTATAGTAGGGATAACAAAACTGTATGGTTTGATAGAGAAACACCTCATTATGTATACTTAGGTAGTACAGGTAGTGGTAAATCAGTTACAGCAGTTATTCCTGCTTGTACTTTTATTGCTAATGCAAAAGTAAAAAGGAGTGTATTTGTAACTGATCCTAAAGCTGAAATTTTCAGTACAACAAGTGAGATGTTTAAAAATAACGGTTACAAAATTTACACAATAGACTTTAGAAATCCAGAGTTATCAAATAAAATAAATTTGTTAGAACCGATAATAAGAGAATATGAACAATATATGAAATATGATTCAAAGACTACTGAAATTGAAAATAA
>Ga0172377_10003677_pt1 | contig 15793 bp, 18 predicted proteins | sample Pumphouse3metaG_FD_119749 | JGI IMG/M metagenome (GOLD analysis project Ga0172377, IMG submission 119749) | Leachate microbial communities from a municipal landfill in Southern Ontario, Canada - Pumphouse #3 metaG | ecosystem: Engineered > Solid waste > Landfill > Unclassified | place: Canada...
AGAGGAAGATCGTCCAGTAATCTAACGCTCTGCTTGTGAGTTGTAAGAACACTTTTCTTGTCTTGCAGCTCTTTGCAGAGCTTTTTATTATCATCTATCAAATACGTGGCATGACACATAGGGCACAAGGCAAGAAGATTATCAGGTGTTGCTTCGGCACTTTTATCTATAAGGCTGACTTCATAGACTTTCTGAGTCTGCCCATTATTTGATACTGTAAGTTCTCTTCCACAATTAGGACAGAAACCTGCCGATTCTGTGAGTAGGTATTCTCCGTACTTATTTTTTAACTCTGCAGCCAGCTGTTGCTGTTTCTGTTTTTCAAGCGCGTCCTGTTGAACAAGGCCAGCCGTTGTCTGAATAATCTCAACCATCCATTCGGCGACTTTATCCGCAACATTATCGGCATCTACTGTCGCATCATATCCCCTCAAATCATCTGCAAGTAATGACCGCTGTGTCTCATTTCTCTCGTTGATTCTTTCTGTAAGGATTTCTGGCGTAAGCCTGTAAACAATCGTCTGGGCAAGTTTTTTAGACAGACCACGTTTTGCATAATTCCGGAGAGTTTCGTCCTTAGTCTTGACAGAAGGATCTTTACTCGATCCCCATTCCTCCTCCGTCACGGTTGTAATCATAGCCATAATCTCACGGAAAAAATACGGCACATCATCACCGTCGGCCATATGCTTCTTCAAGATTGAAAAAAGCGTTTTGAAATCCAATGCTATCCGTCTCCTTTCTCCGTAAGATTTGAACCACGCTGAACCACGTTGAACTAAACGAGATCCAGATTGAAGGTACCCATTTTATATACTGAGTACAGCTTCAGGGAAGCGCGTTCCGCATATCCTTGGACGCAATAAACGGCCTTAAATATTATATCACGCCGAAGGCCAAAAGTCAAATATTATGTTCGAGATATGGATATCAAGTTCGCGTTTTGAATGAGGCTACTGTCGTGTAATGCATCGTCCGATCAACGATGGCTCACGTTATTCGGCAGACAAGTAAATATGTAACACAGCTATCTGATGAGCAAGAAAGCTGCAATCCGAATCGGAGTAATCCGAAGGACTGCATTCTTTTTCTATAGGATAACTGCGCCCTTTTGAGACCTCCGGTTCGAGAAATCGACAATCGGAGGTTTTAAAATGCAAAACAATGAAAAACAGCGTTACTATCCACTTCGTGACCCGGAGAACACTTCCAAGGTCACTCTCGTACCCATCACAGAGGAGCAATACCGCTCCCTTTACCCGGAAATCTGGCGTATCCGCAACCGCGAACAGAACCACGGCTGCTGCATGTGTCCTAAGTGCTACTTATGGAAATGTGACGGTCAATGTGATTTATGCGAGTATCATGCGCCAAACACAGTATCTCTTGATGATCCCTTGCCTGACGGTGAAGGTACTCTCGGCGATTACATTTCTGACGACAGTCCTTCTATTGAGGATGTTGTGGCAGATCGTCAGCTTCTTACTCAGCTTATCGAAAAGCTGCGTCAGCTTGACCCGGAAGCCGATACCATCATTCAGCTTTGGAAGGATCACCCGGAAGGCATCTCCGACCGTAAGATCGCCGAAGTCCTCGATAGACCGCAGCGCACCTTTGCTGACCAGATGAAGAAATACCGTACTGAGCTTCGCAAGGTTCGCGGTTACTAATACTACCTATATAATACAAGCCGTCTTTCCGGCCACTGTCCTGCTTTGGGATGGTGGTCGGAACTTTTTTTATTTTTCCTCCGCTCAAAATGCTCGCTCATCTCCAGTGGAACTTGAAGGACAGAGAGAAACGCCTTCAGGAAGTGAGGTGAACAGTATGTATCGCAGTTACGCAGACACCGGCGGAAACGTAAACGAGGAGATCAAACTTCTGAACTCCATCAGTCACGTATCCGCAAGGTTGGCAAGAAACCTCTCTATTCTTGCCGCACAAAGCAAATCCGAGGAAGGAGGAAAAACAAATGTCAAAGATGGCAGATATGGCACAGACCATAGAAGACCTGAGAAATGCAGCTGCCGCTATTAACGACGTAGCCGACTGGCTGGCACAGCAGTTTTCTGGTCAGGATGAATCTAAGCAGCAGAGTTCTAAAAGTGCTGCCAAGAAGGATGAAAAACCTGAACTGAAGCTTGAGGATGTGAGGCCGGTTCTCGCTAACCTCTCCCGCGCAGGCCATACCGCAGAAGTCAGAGAACTGCTCCAGAAATACGGAGCCGCAAGGCTCTCTGCCGTAGATCCGGCAAACTACGAAGCCCTGCTCAAGGACGCGGAGGTAATCGGAAATGGCAGCTAAACAGCACGCGATCCTCTCCGCATCAAGCTCTGACCGCTGGCTCCACTGCCCGCCTTCCGCAAGGCTCTCTGAATCCTATGAGGATAAAGGAAGTGACTACGCTGCTGAAGGCACCGACGCCCACTCGCTTGCCGAGTACAAGCTAAAAAAAGCGCTTGGGCTCCCGGCAGAAGACCCGACCGAAAACCTCTCCTGGTATTCCGAAGAGATGGAGGACTGCACCACCGGCTATGCCGAATACGTGCTGGAACAGGTCGAGGCAGCCAAGGAAACCTACGCCGATCCGGTCGTCCTGATCGAGCAGCGAGTGGACTTCTCCCGCTGGGTAGAACAGGGCTTCGGAACCGCCGACTGCATCATCATTGCGGACGGTACGCTCCGGGTGATCGACTACAAGCATGGCTTAGGCGTTCTGGTATCAGCAGACGAGAATCCGCAGATGGAATGCTACGCCCTCGGTGCCTTGGAGCTCTTCGATGATATCTACGACATCGAAAAGGTCAGCATGACCATCTACCAGCCGAGACGCCAGAACGTCAGCACCTACGAGATCAGCAAAGATGACCTGTACCGCTGGGCGGACGAAGTACTGAAACCCACTGCGGAGCTTGCCTTCGCCGGAGACGGGAACTTCCTCTGCGGTGAATGGTGCGGCTTCTGCAAGGCCAAGAACGAGTGCCGTGCCAGAGCCGAAGCTAACCTGAAATTGGCGCAGTACGATTTTAAGCTCCCGCCGCTGCTTTCAGATACCGAGGTTGAGGTCATCCTCTCCAAGGTGGACGAGCTTGTGAGCTGGGCATCCGATATCAAGGAATACGCCCTTCAGCAGGCGCTCTCCGGTAAGGAATGGGACGGCTTCAAGTTAGTCGAAGGCCGCTCCAACAGGAAATACGGCAACGAGGCCGCAGTCATTCAGGCGGTCGAGAATGCGGGCTTTGACCCTTATGAGAAAAAACTGCTCGGCATCACAGCCATGCAGAAGCTCCTCGGCAAGTCCCGCTTCGATGAACTCCTGACGGCTTACATCGAGAAGCCACAGGGCAAACCCACACTTGTGCCGGAGTCAGATAAGCGCCCGGCCATGAATACAGCAAAAAATGATTTTATGGAGGAAAAAGATTATGAGTAAGAAAATGACAAATCCCATGAAGGTTATCACCGGTGTTGACACTCGCTGGAGCTATGCAAACGTCTGGGAGCCGAAGTCCATCAACGGCGGTGCTCCCAAGTACAGCGTGAGCCTCATCATTCCGAAGTCCGACACCAAGACAATCGAGAAGATCAAGGCTGCCATCGAAGCTGCCTACAAGGAGGGCGAGGCCAAGCTCAAGGGCAACGGCAAGTCCGTCCCTGCTCTCTCTGTCCTGAAGACCCCGCTCCGCGACGGCGATGCAGAGCGTCCGGACGATGAGGCATATAAGAATGCCTACTTCGTGAATGCCAACGCCACCACGGCTCCTGGTATCGTCGATGCCGATCTTAACCCGATCCTGACCCGCTCCGAGGTTTACTCCGGTGTGTACGGCAGAGCCAGCATCACCTTCTATGCCTTCAACTCTTCCGGTAACAAGGGTATCGCCTGCGGGCTCAACAACCTGCAGAAGATGCGTGACGGTGAGCCTCTTGGCGGCAAGGCAAGTGCTGAGTCCGACTTCGCCACTGATGACGACGAAGATTTCCTGAACTAAGGGAGGTGCGACCATGACAACTCTTCAGACAATCTTGGTAACTATCCTCATCGCTACATGGCTGGTATTCAGCATCGTCTTCCTCATCACGGCGATCCAGAGTTTTCTCAACGACCGCAAGCGTGAAAAGCGCGAGGTGGAATCCGCTGAACGCGACCGCAAGGATGCCGAGGAACGTAACCAGCGCGAGAAAGAACATGCCGCCCGCGAGGTTGAGTACCACGAGCAGCGTATGAAATCTCTCGAACAGTAAAGTAGCGGCAGGCGGCAGGGAGCAATCTCTGCCGTCTGTTTGAATTGAGGTGATCCTATTGAAAAACATATCCATAGATATCGAGACGTTTTCCGATATCGATCTGAACAAATGCGGCGTATACAAGTACGCAGAATCTCCGAACTTTGAGATCCTGCTCTTCGGCTACGCGGTCGATGGCAGCGAGGTACAGGTCGTTGATCTTGCCTGCGGAGAAGAAATCCCTGCGGACATCATAGATGCCCTGACCGACGATGACATTACCAAGTGGGCGTTCAATGCAAATTTTGAACGCGTCTGCCTGTCCCGGTATCTTTCCGATCTCGGTATCAGTCTTGACCCCTTCCATGATAACCATCCGCTTTCAACAGAGTGCGCCCGCTTCCTGAACCCGGAAGGCTGGAAGTGCTCTATGGTCTGGGCGGCTACGATGGGACTGCCGCTTTCCCTGAAAGGCGTCGGTCAGGTGCTGAAGCTCGAAGATCAGAAGATGGACGAGGGCAAGGCTCTCATCAAATACTTCTCTGTGCGCTGCGCTCCCACGAAGGCCAACGGCGATCGCACCCGTAACCTGCCATCCGATGATTCTGAGAAGTGGGCAACCTTCAAGAAATACAACAAAAGAGACGTAGAAGTCGAAATGGCGATTCAGCAGCGTCTCACGAATTACCCGGTTCCGGACTTCGTCTGGGACGAATACCACATCGACCAGGAGATCAATGATCGCGGCGTCCGACTGGACATGGATCTGGTGGAAGAAGCCATCGACATGGACTCCCGTTCCCGAAAGGAACTCACTGCGGCCATGCAGGAACTGACCGAGCTCGAAAACCCGAACAGCGTACAGCAAATGAAGCAGTGGCTTTCCGATAACGGTCTCGAAACCGACAGCCTTGGCAAGAAGGTCGTGGCCGAACTCATAAAGACCGCCCCGCCGGAGCTGCAGACCGTACTGGAACTTCGTCAGCAGCTTGCCAAGTCCTCCGTCCGGAAATATCAGACGATGGAACGTGCTGTCTGCGATGACGGCAGAGCTCGCGGCATGTTCATGTTTTACGGAGCCAACCGCACCGGACGCTGGGCAGGAAGGCTGATCCAGTTGCAGAACCTTCCGCAAAACCATCTGGAGGATCTGGCCGAAGCCCGCGCTCTTGTGAAGTCCGGCGACTTTGAATCCGTAAAGCTACTATATGAAGATGTCCCGGACACGCTCTCCCAGTTAATCCGGACTGCATTTATCCCCGCTGACGGGAACCAGTTCTATGTTTCCGACTTCAGTGCCATCGAGGCCAGAGTCATTGCATGGTATGCCGGTGAACAATGGCGGCAGGAGGTTTTCGAGAACGGTGGCGACATTTATTGCGCCAGCGCATCTCAGATGTTCCACGTTCCTGTCGAGAAACACGGCGTAAACGGTCACCTTCGCCAGAAAGGCAAGATCGCAGAACTCGCGCTCGGCTATGGCGGCTCGGTCGGTGCACTCAAGGCAATGGGTGCTATCGAGATGGGCTTGTCAGAAGATGAGCTTCCTCCGCTGGTCGAGGCTTGGCGGCAGACGAATCCCCACATCGTGAAATTCTGGTGGGATGTCGACCGGGCGGTCATGCAGGCGGTCAAGCATAAACAGACGACCAGCTGCTACGGGCTGACCTTCTCCTGCAGATCCGGGATGCTCTTTATCACGCTTCCGTCCGGCAGGAACCTCGCCTATGTTAAACCCAAGATCGGCACGAACAAGTTCGGCGGTGACTGCATCACCTATGAGGGTGTCGGCTCCACGAAGAAATGGGAACGGCTCGACTCATATGGCCCGAAATTTGTAGAAAACATTGTGCAGGCCACCTCCCGCGACATTCTCTGCTATGCCATGAAGACGCTCCGCTGCTGCTCCATTGTCATGCACATCCATGATGAGCTGGTCATTGAAGCTGATCCACGAATGTCGCTTGACGCTCTCTGTGAACAGATGGGAAGGACTCCGCCTTGGACGCCCGGCTTAAAGCTCCGCGCCGACGGTTACACCTGCCCCTTCTACAAAAAAGATTAAATATCATCCGCTCAAATCAGGCGTTCATCTCCAGTGGGAATTAGAGGTGGACGCCTTTTTCTATGTCTGCCCGGAAAGGAGGACTCCACAGTGAGTAACGATTATCGAAACAGTGAAGGCTATGCCGATCCTACGGCAGGAGAAGCTCTCTCCCGGATTCTTGCTAATGAGAGACAGTCCCTTCGCGCTTTCCGGCCTATCGTCTACATCTGCTCGCCTTACTCTGGCGATGTGGAAGCGAACGTAGCTGCAGCAAGACGCTATAGCAGGTTTGCCGTGGACAAGGGCTACATTCCCATCGCGCCACATCTGCTTTATCCGCAGTTTCTGAACGATGACGACGAGCAGGAACGAGAGCTCGGACTTTTCTTCGGGAATGCCCTGATGAGCAAGTGTGCCGAGGTCTGGGTATTCGGAAGCCGCATCTCAGCCGGGATGGAAGCAGAAATCAAACGCGCCAAGTGGAAAGATTACCGCTTGCGCTATTTCACAGAAGAATGTCAGGAGGACTAACGATATGTATGAAGTTAAAGAAAACCGCAGAACGCTCGGTGACGGCACAGAGATCACCACTTATACCCGCGACGTCGTAAGTTGCAACATTCTGGAGGTCGAAGCCGGTACCAACGGATACCAGGGCGGCGATTCCGGTCATGGCGGACGCACATACTTCCGCATCAAGGATGAAGGCTCCACGGACATGAATATCCAGACCCGTTCTGACCGCTACGGCGGCAGCGAAGTCGAGGTCATCCTTGGCGGCGACTGCGAACTGGAGACCATGATCCGCGCACTGAAGTTCATCATCAAGGTGCTCGAGGAGGAATCGCGGGAGGTGTATGACTGATGAAATACGCCACCGCCAACAGCCGCAAGGCTGTGAAATGGAAAAACGGCGATACCACGATGGAGGCCTTAAAGGCCAGATTCCAGAACACCGTCCGCACCACCGAAACCATCGAGGAATACCGCAAGATGTCCAAAGCCCAGCAGGCGGATATCAAGGACATCGGCGGTTTTGTGGGTGGGCACCTTCGTAACGGTCGCCGCAAGAAAGGCTACGTCCTCTGCCGCTCCATGCTGACTCTCGATATGGACTATGGCGAGCCGGATGTCTGGGATACCACGATCAGCAAGCTGTCGTACCAGTGCCTCTGCCATTCCACGCATAAGCATACACCGGAGAATCCGAGACTGCGTCTTGTGATCCCGCTCTCCCGTGAGATCAGCGAAGCCGAATACGAGCCTGTCGCCAGAATGTTTGCAAAAGAAGTCGGCATCGACATGTTCGATGACAGCACCTATGAAGCCAACCGCCTGATGTACTGGCCTTCGACTTCCGTCAACGGTGAGTATGTTTTCAAAGAAAAAGACGGCATCGCCCTGAACCCGGACGACTATCTTGCCAAATATGATGCATGGCAGGACTCCAGCACATGGCCTGTATCCTCCCGTGAATCCTGCGTGGAAGACCACGGTGCCAGCAAGCAGGCTGATCCGCTTGCCAAGCCGGGAGTCATCGGTGCTTTCTGCCGTGCTTATCCGATCTCGGCCGTTATCCCGGAGCTTCTTTCTGATATCTATGCGCCGACAGACGACGACTGCCGCTATGACTATATCCCGGCGGACAGCCCTGCCGGAGCTGTTTCCTATGGAGACAAGTTCCTGTATTCACACCATTCTTCAGACCCGGCCTGCAAAAAACTCTGTAATGCCTTTGACCTGGTACGCATTCACCGCTTCCGGGATCTCGACAAGGATGTGCTGGACGAGTCTACGCCCTCAAAGATGCCTTCCTATAAGGCCATGATGGATTTTGCTTCCGGCTGTGACAAGGTGAAGATCCTGCTGCTGAATGAGAAGCAGGCGCAGGCTGGTGAGGACTTTGCTTCTCCTGATGAAGACGGCGGTGATGACTGGAAAGCCAAACTACAATACCAGTCCCGTAGCACTGTTCTCCAGAACAGCGTATGGAATGAAATGCTGATCCTAAACAATGACCCGGACTTCGCGGGCTTTGCTTTTAATGAGATGGCTAACCGCATTCAGGTTACCGGTGAAGTTCCGTGGGATCGCCCTGCAGACAATAAATTCTGGCGCGATGCCGATACAGCGCAGCTTAAGGCTCTGATCGACGTCCGCTATGTCGCATTCTCCGACAGAAACCACAACGTCAGCTTTACCAAGGTCGCTGATGACCGCCGCTTCCATCCGGTCAGGAACTATCTGAACAGCCTGCCGGAATGGGATCAGACCCCGCGCCTCGATGAACTCTTCATCAAGTGCCTGCAGGCGGATGACTCGAAATATGTCCGGGCAGTTACAAGGAAGACCTTAGTGGCCGCCGTGACCCGTATCTACCATCCCGGCACCAAGTTCGATACCGTTCCCGTTCTCGACGGAGCTCAGGGTATCGGCAAAAGTACCATGTGGAAGGCACTGGCTGGTGATGAATACTTCTCCGACGCGCTTTCCCTTACGGATATGGACGACAAGTCCGGTGCCGAGAAACTGCAGGGCTTCTGGATCATCGAGATCGGCGAGCTGGCTGGTATGAAGAAGGCCGACATCGAGAAGGTCAAATCCTTCCTTTCAACCTCGGACGACAAGTACCGCCCCAGCTACGGCAAGGTGGTCGAAAGTCACCCGAGGCAGTGTGTCGTGGTCGCTACGGTTAATGGCGAGCACGGATATCTCCGTGATATCACCGGGAACCGCCGCTTCTGGATCGTGAAGTGCCGCCAGACAGAGAAATCGGTCAGGTGGAAAATCACGTCCGAGGTACGTGACCAGATATGGGCGGAGGCCAAGTATTACTACGAGCAAGGCGAAAAGCTGTATCTCGAGGGTGACCTTCTTGAAGAAGCTGAAGAAGCCCAGCGCAGCGCTATGGAATCCGACGAGCGTCAGGGTCTTGTTGAACAATACCTGTCAAAGCTCCTGCCGGAAAACTGGTCGGAAATGGATCTGTATCAGCGTCGCAACTTCCTTGATGGTGACGACATCACTTCGAATTCCGGCACCGTGCAGCGCATGGAAGTAAGCAATGCGGAAATCTGGTGTGAGTGCTTTGGCAGAAACATCGCTGATCTGAAGCCCTCCGACTCCTATGCCATCGCCGCTCTTATGACACAGGTCGATGGCTGGAAGCGCACCACTAAAAGATCCAGTCAACCGCTTTATGGCCGTCAGCGGCTCTATGAACGCGAGAAATAAATGGACAACCTCATGGACAAGGACAACTTTTCCCCTTTATTTAATTCAGGAAAACAGAATAAGGGAGCCACAAAGGCACCTGCGAACACGCGCGTAGGTAAATATAGGAAAAAGCTGTCCTTTTGTCCCCTTTGTCCAGTCAAAGGAGATGATTCGAGATGCAGATAGATGAGAAGACAATCGAGAAAAAGCTTGTAAATACAGTGAAATCAATGGGTGGCATAGCACCCAAGTTTGTCTCTCCCGGCTTTGACGGGATGCCGGACAGGCTTGTCCTTCTTCCGGGAGGGATCATTGCTTTTGCCGAACTCAAAGCGCCGGGAAAGAAACCCCGCCCTCTTCAAGAGGCAAGACACCGGCTCCTTCGGAAGCTGGGATTCAAGGTTTACGTTATCGACAGCACAGAACAGATTGGAGGGATGCTGAATGAACTTCATACCACATGATTATCAGGCTTATGCCATTCGCTATATCGAAAAGCATCCCGTCGCGGCCGTCCTGCTGGACATGGGTCTTGGAAAAACGGTCATCAGCCTGACTGCCGTGTTCGACCTCCTGTTTGACAGCTTCGAGGTCAGCCGGGTGCTGGTCGTGGCACCGCTTCGAGTAGCAAGAGATACATGGCCTGCGGAAATCCAGAAATGGAGCCACCTTACGGGTCTGACTTATGCAGTCGCAGTCGGGACAGCCAAGGAGCGCCGTGCGGCTCTGATGCAGAATGCAGATATCACCATTATCAACCGTGAAAACCTGCAGTGGCTGATCGACGAGTCCGGTTTCCTGTTCGAATATGACATGGTCATTATCGATGAGCTCTCTTCCTTCAAAAACCACAAGTCAAAGCGCTTCAAATCGCTGATGAAGGTAAGACCGAGGCTCCGTCGCATTATTGGCCTGACCGGCACCCCTTCTTCCAACGGACTTATGGATCTATGGGCAGAATTCAAGGTGCTGGATATGGGAGCACGGCTCGGTCGCTTCATTACCCAGTACCGGACAAACTACTTCATGCCGGATAAGCGAAATGGCGAGATCATCTACTCCTATAAGCCCCTGCCTTATGCAGAGGACGCCATTTACCGGAAAATCTCGGATATCACGATTTCCATGAAGTCGACCGATCACCTGAAGATGCCCGAACTGGTTACTTCGCAATATGAAGTCCAGTTATCCGAAGCCGAGCGAGACCGCTACGAAGATCTGAAGCAGGAGCTGATCCTGCAGCTGCCGGGCGGAGAAATTACTGCCGCCAATGCAGCATCCCTCACCGGAAAGCTCTCCCAGCTGGCAAACGGTGCGATCTATTCCGATACCGGCGAAGTCATCGAGTTTCATGACCGGAAGCTGGACGCTCTGGAGGATATCATCGAAGCCGCCAATGAAAAACCACTTCTTGTGGCCTACTGGTTCCGTCACGAGCTGACCCGCATCAAGAACCGCTTTTCTGTCCGGGAGATCAAGACAAGCCGCGATATTGCTGACTGGAATGCGGGAAAGATTCCTGTAGCAGTCATCCACCCCGCTTCTGCCGGGCACGGCTTAAACCTTCAGGCAGGCGGTTCTACCCTTGTCTGGTTCGGGCTTACGTGGTCGCTGGAATTATACCAGCAGACGAACGCAAGACTCTGGAGGCAGGGACAAACCTCCGGAACCGTGGTGATCCAGCACATCATCACGAAAGGTACCATCGACGAGCGCATCTTGAAAGCGCTGTCCAAGAAGGAAATGACACAGGCCGCTCTGATCGATGCGGTCAAAGCTGAGGTGGTGTAATGACCACCCCGTATGAAAACCTCGCCAATGCAATCGTGCTTCAGGCTGTCAAAGATTATCGGGATGCCCTGAAACGCCTGAAGAAGAAACCGCAGAACAAAGCTGCAATGGCTGATGCGATGGAATGCGAGCGCTTCTTCCGCTCCCCCTGGTACCGGGAGCTCACGAGCGTGGACGGCGAGTACTTAATAGAAAAATTACGAGAGGAGGCGAAACGCCTATGACTGTTAAAGAATATCTTCATCAGGCGTACCGGCTGGATCAGAGGATCAAGTCCGATACGCTGGAAGCCCAGAACCTCCGGGAGATGGCAGGCAGCGTGTCCGGCCTTTGCTACGACGTTGACCGTGTGCAGACTTCCAAGAATACCGACGCACCGTTCGTCCGTGCGCTGGAACGCCTGTGGGAACTGGAGAATAAAGTAGCTGACGAGCTGGCTCTGCTCTCTGACCTGAAGAAACAGATCCGGGAAGTCATCGAGACGGTTCCGGATACCGACGAGCGCATGGTCTTGAAGTACCGGTACATTCATAACATGACATGGGAGCAGATTGGCAACGAGCTCTTTGCCGACCGCACCACTGTCTACCGCTGGCACGGCTCCGCCCTGCAGCATGTCCAGATGCCGGAGCACCCGATTGAGATCTGAGCCTGCACGTTTTACCACACTTTGCAACACAATGCACAGTCCCATACATGATAGTATTACAATAGCGAAAAGCGAAAAGCGAAAATCCAAGAAGCCTTGAGGGAGCGATCCTGCAGGGCTTTTGTTATGCAAGGAAGGAGGCGGCGGCCATGCCAAGGAAACCCAAGAGGCCGTGCCGCTATCCCGGATGCCCGAACCTGACTGACGGTGTCTACTGCGAGGAGCACGCCAAGATCATGGAACAGCACTACGAGAAGTTCCAGCGCGGCTACTCTCCCGGCAAGAGGTACGGCAGGGCTTGGAAACGAATCCGTGATCGGTACGTCCACAAGCATCCGCTGTGTGAGCAGTGCCTGAAGGAAGGACGCTACGTGGCGGTCGAGGAAGTCCACCACATCATTCCTCTCTCCGAGGGAGGAACGAACGACGAAAGTAATCTCATGAGTCTATGTCGTTCGTGTCATGAAAAGATACATCGAGATCGAGGAGACCGCTGATAAACTTCGCGGTCTTTTCTTTTGCGCGAGAAATTTTGTGACCGGTAGGGGCGGGTCAAATCTCTACGGGCGAATGCCCCGGAAAACGGCGCCCCCTCTTCCGTGCAAAAAAAGCGAAATCAAACGGGTAATAAGGGAGGCGGTGAAAAATCATGCCAACAAAATCAAATAACACCGGCGGGCGCGGCGGCAGACGTCCCGGTGCCGGACGTAAGAAAAGCCCCGTCCGTGAGAAATACGAAAACGGGAATCCGGGCGGCAGGGATCTCACCGTGCTGGACATCCCGGATGTCGAAGGCGAGGAAATGCCGACCCCGCACGACTTCCTATCTGCCAAGCAGCACGATGGCACCACGCTGGAAGCCGGTGAAATCTACAGAGAAACATGGGAATGGCTGGACAAGATCGGCGTAGCCAAAGCGGTATCTCCTCAGCTTCTGGAGCGATACGCGATGTGCTCTGCAAGATGGATTCAGTGTGAAGATATGACCACTCGGCTCGGATACCTGAGCAAGCATCCGACGACTGGGAAGCCAATCCCTTCTCCCTTCATCAATATCGGCATCAATTACATGAATCAGGCCAGCCGTCTGTGGAACGAGATATTCCAGATCGTAAAAGAGAATTGCGCTACGGAATACAGCGGCCTCAATCCACAGGACGACGTGATGGAGAGGCTCCTAAGAGCCAGAAAGGGAATGTAAATGAATACACAAAGATTCGAACAGGTACCTATAGATAAGCTGGTGCCTTACGCCCGGAATGCCCGGACACATAGTAAAGAGCAGATTCTTCAGCTGCGCTCGTCCCTGCGCGAGTTCGGTTTTGTGAGCCCTGCGGTCATCGATGCGGATTACAACATCCTCGTCGGCCACGGCAGAATTGAAGCTGCCCGCGCAGAAGGCTATGAAACCGTGCCCTGCGTCTTTGCCGAGAACCTGACGGACGCTCAGAAGCGTGCCTATATCCTCGCGGACAATCAGCTGGCGCTGAACGCAGGCTGGGATGAGGAAATGCTGTCGGTCGAATTAGCCGACCTGCAGGATCAGTCCTTCGACCTTAGCCTTCTCGGATTCGGAACCGATGAGCTGGAAAAGCTGCTCGGTGGCGGTGAAGAAAAGGATATCAAAGATGATGATTTCGACCTGACCGCAGCTCTGGAGAAGGCTTCCTTCGTGGAGCCCGGCGATATCTGGACGGTAGGAAAACATCGTCTCATGTGCGGTGATGCTACTTCTGCCGAAGATGTCGAGAAGCTCATGGACGGCAAGAAAGCAAACCTTGTCCTGACCGACCCTCCCTACGGCGTTTCCTTCAAAGCCTCCGACGGACTGACGATTCAGAACGATTCCCTCAAGGGCGAGGAGTTCTACAATTTCCTGCTCTCCGCTTTCAAAAACATGGCCGACCACCTCGAGAAAGGCGGCGCTGCCTACTGCTTCCATGCAGACACCGAAGGGCTCACCTTCAGGAAGGCATTCATCGACGCGGGCTTCCACCTTGCCGGTGTGTGTATCTGGGTAAAGAACAGCCTCGTGCTCGGTCGCTCTGATTATCAGTGGCAGCATGAACCGATCCTCTATGGATTTTTACAGAACGGCAAGCACCCCTGGTATTCCGACCGCAAGCAGACAACCATCTGGAATTACGATAAGCCAAAGCGCAATAAGGATCATCCGACCAGCAAGCCGCTTGACCTTCTGGGCTATCCGATTCAGAACTCCACGCAGGAGAATTCCGTAGTGATCGATACCTTCGGCGGCTCTGGCTCCACTCTCATGGCATGCGAACAGCTGAACCGCATCTGCTACATGATGGAGCTCGACCCGAAATACGCCTCCGTCATTCTCCGCCGCTATGTGGAAGATACCGGTGATGAAAATAATGTGTATGTAGTAAGGAACGGCGAGCAGGTCTCCTACGCAGATCTTGTAAAACAGGTCGATTTTGAAACTGTATAGTACACAAATCAGGAGGCTCACATTTGTCGATAATTCTCCACAGAAAAATCGAGAAATCGCTTGCTATATAAGGCTTTCAGAGTGATGTATATACGTACCGAAAGGCACATAGGAAGCCTTCGGAAAACCAAATTTCAAACGGAGGTACACACCATGAAAGCAAACTACAACGTAACCGGAAAAGAAAGAAAAGAGCTGGTCGCAGCCATCGCAAGCCTCACCGGCGACAAGGCCGTCTACAAGTTCATGCCGACCTGCGCCTTTGAGATCGGCGACATCACGGTTGACAAGACCGGCGGCGTCACCTGCGAGGACAACGAAAAGCTCGAGCGCCTGATCCACAACCTCATCGCAGACGGCTTCAAGCCTGAAGAACTGCCCGAGGAAGAAGAAAGCGCTGACGAAGAAACCACCGACGAGGAAGAAGCTACTACTGAAGCAGACGAGCCTACCGGCCTTTCAATCAGCCTGCCGCTCGACAAAGCAGCGGTCGGAAACCTGACAAACCTCCTCACGGCAAAAGGCAGCCTCATCAAGAAGGCTCTCGGGATTGACGACCTCGGCATTAAAGTTTCCGAAGACAAGATCACATTCCCCTGGTTCACAGAAATGCCGGAGCCTGACGAGGTCAAAGCCTACACCCACTTCATTGCAGCCATCTGCAAGCTCTCCAAGGATCAGAAGCGGGTCAGCGCAACCGAAAAGGAAGTCGACAACGAGAAATACGCATTCCGCTGCTTCCTCCTTCGACTGGGCTTCATCGGCAGCGACTACAAGACAGAACGCAAGATTCTCCTGAAGAATCTCTCCGGCAACTCCAGCTGGAAGAACGGCGCACCGGAAAAGGAGGAAGCAGCATGCGAATGATAAGGACTGACGAGCTTAACGCCCTCCGCTCCCGCTACCCGGCGGGCACCCGTGTGGAGCTGCTTCGGATGGACGATGTGCAGGCACCGCCCATCGGTACCAAAGGAACCGTCACAGGAGTCGACGATACCGGCTCCCTCCTCGTAAACTGGGACAACGGCTCCGGCCTGAACGTGGTCTACGGCATCGACCTTGTCCGGAAGGTGGTGGACTGACATGGATGAAAAGGTAAGAGAACAGATTGTCGCCATCCGGGACACCGGCCTCACAAACGTGTTCGATGTCACGATGGTTCAGCGCCTTGCCTACGAGAGAGACTTCTACGAGCTGGTGCTTTTCCTCGAGGATCACCGCAAGGAATATGTGAACTTCATCCTCCACGGCGACGAGTAAACTACACAGTTTTCCCGCCTGAGAATTGTCACATATATGCTCCGAATTAGCTTGCTATTACAGGGCTTCAGAGTGATATATGTACATACCGAAAGGGAAACAAAAAGAAAACGGAGGAACCACCATGAAGTACACAATTGAAGC
>Ga0172377_10003678_pt1 | contig 15789 bp, 12 predicted proteins | sample Pumphouse3metaG_FD_119749 | JGI IMG/M metagenome (GOLD analysis project Ga0172377, IMG submission 119749) | Leachate microbial communities from a municipal landfill in Southern Ontario, Canada - Pumphouse #3 metaG | ecosystem: Engineered > Solid waste > Landfill > Unclassified | place: Canada...
AAAGGTTTTAAGTTTTATATCTTTGTTCAGTTTTTCATTCTCAGCAGCATACTATCGATCACCGAGAACCTCTTGCTTAACGCTTTCGCCTCAACTATGTGGGCCGGAAGCCTAATCCGGGCTTTTCTATTTGCTTATTTGACCTTTGCGATCGGCCGACTGGCGGGGATTGTCTATAAAACAAGCAGGCTTTTGCATCTTTCCCTTGGCGCCTTGAAAATAGGCAGATTCTGACCTGACGTTATGTATTTTTTTATTTGATTTTCAGGGAGGAATTTTAATGATTTATTCAGAACTTAACAGCACAATTGAAGAATATAAAGAAAAATTGACACTTTTAGAACAGTCACTTTGTCTAGAGGCAGATCAAGCTGAAATTGAACGCTTGAGTGCTCTCACTATGGAAGTGGGTTTCTGGGAAGATCCCAAAGAAGCCTCACAAATTCAGGAGCGCATTGCACATCTGGAACGTAAGCAGAAGCGGTTTATTGCTTTGCAAGGCGAGCTGGATGATATAGAAGTTCTCTGCGAACTTGGTAGCGAAGAGGAAGATCCGGACGTAGCTCTGGAGGTGGAAGAAGCTCTTAAGGTTTACGAAAAGGAATACGAAAAACTGCGATTAGAAACCTTGCTTTCCGGAGAACACGATTCCGCTAATGCGCTAGTTACCTTGCACGCCGGAGCCGGTGGCACGGAAGCGCAGGACTGGACGCAGATGTTAGAGCGGATGTATCTGCGTTGGGCGGAAGATCACGGCTACACTACCGAGCTATTGGATTTGATCCAGGGAGATGAGGCGGGGATTAAAAGTGTTTCTTTCCGGGTCAAAGGGGTCAACGCATACGGCTACATGTTGTCTGAGCATGGCGTGCATCGCCTGGTACGGATTTCACCGTTTGATTCATCAGGAAGAAGGCATACGTCTTTTGCTTCTTGTGAGGTGTTGCCTGAGCTGGACGACACGATCACGATCGATATAAAACCTGATGATTTGCGTATAGACACTTACCGTGCTTCGGGAGCCGGGGGACAGCACGTCAACAAGACCAGCTCGGCCGTCAGGATTACTCATTTGCCAACCGGCATCGTGGTTTCTTGCCAAAATGAACGCTCGCAATTGCAGAACCGTGAAACCGCCATGTCAATGCTGAAGTCGAAACTATATCGCTTGGCGCAACAGCAGCAGCTGGAACGTATTGAGGACCTTAAAGGCGACGTCGCCGCTATAGCGTGGGGCAATCAGATACGTTCTTATATCTTTTGTCCTTATACAATGGTCAAAGACCATCGGACCGATGTCGAGACGGGAAACGTTGACGCTGTAATGGATGGCGATATCGACCGTTTTATCAACGCATATCTTGTGCAGCGAGCCCAGAACGGCGACTAGGACTGAGTTTAGGCAAACGATAGCAGATAGGAAGCGATGGAAATGGGAGCTTTAATCGGATTATTTGGCGGTTCATTTGATCCTTTTCACAATGGACATCTGGCGATGGTGGAGGCAGCTGCGAAAGCTTTTCCTTTTGAGCGCCTTATTGTGATGCCGGTCGGTCTGCCTTCGCACAAAAATCGTAGATTAAGCTTTGCCACTTTTCGCATGGAAAGCGCTAGCTTGGCTACGGCAGATTTGCCTCAGGTATATGTCAGTGACTACGAGATACTGGCACCTAGACGCAGCTATACGATAGAGACAATTCGTCATTTGAAAGAGGAATATCCTAAGGAAGAGATCAAGCTAATTTCCGGTTCAGATTTTCTCTTTAATCTGGAGTCCTGGTACCAGTACGAAAAAATCATTGCAGAGGTCTCTTTCGCAATCGCCTTACGGGGAGATGCCAAACTGGATGAGTGCGAGCAACAGGCGAACTATTTGCGCAACAAGTATCAGGCTCAAATTGACTTTTTCCCGATGAAGTCTACTACCGTATCGGCCACTAAAGTGCGTGCAATGCGTTCATCCGGTAATTCAGCAGCGGAACTTGTGCCGGAAAAAGTAAACGAGCTATTGCATACCTACCAACCTTATTCATTCAAAGAAGTATTGGACGATTTAGATGAAACTAGCTGGCACAGATTGAATCACTACGAACGACGTCTCTTCGCTTATTTAGGACTGGAACGTAGATTACATACGGTGTCAACGTGCCTCCTAGCACTGGAGTTGGCAGAGGTACATAATGTGCCTGCTCTGGAGGCCGGCACTGCCGCTTTGTTCCACGACCTGGCCAAAGAGTTGCCTCTCGCTGAACAGAGGTCTTATTCAGATCTATATTTGGGACATGAAGAGGAGAATCCTGAACTACTGCACGGGCCGGCAGCTGCGTTTTTGGCTCGGGAGCATTTTGGCATTAGCTCTGCAGATGTCCTTAATGCAATCCAATACCATACCAGTGGTAGACCCGGCATGAGCACATTGGAAAAGATCATTTTCCTTGCAGACAAAATTGAATATGGGCGGCCATTCAAAGATTTGGACAGTATCCGTTCGCTGGCTTTTGCAGAAGGAGCTGAAGCGACAGAAAAAGAAGCCTTGCTCAATCAAGCAGTCTGTCTTTGTTTTGATGAAGTTTTTTCTGCCCTGGAACGAAGCGGACAAGAGATTTGCCCTCTGAGCAAAGAAGCCTATAATATATTAAAATAGTATTAGATGCTTTTACATACTTAAGAAAATGAGGTGAATAATTGGAACCTGTACTTAATCAAGAAATGCTGAATCCGTCGGAAGAAACTACAAAAGATCCGGAAGCGCAGCAATTTATTCAAAACCTGCTTGATACTATTCAGACAGCGTTAGATGAGAAAAAGGCGGAAAATGTAGAGACAATCAAAGTAGCCGGACGCACTAGCTTAACCGATTATTTTGTTATTGCCACTGCACGTAGCTCCACACATTGTAAAGTTTTGTCGGATGCAGTTGAAGAAGCTGTAAGTAAAAACTTGGGGCAGCAAGTACGCCAAGTGGAAGGCATGGAAAAGAGAAAATGGATTGTACTCGACTACGGTGACATTGTTGTCCACGTAATGAGACAGGAAGATCGCGAATTCTACAATCTGGAACGACTCTGGAAGGGTTCAACATCTGCCAAATAGATGAGTATTGGCATATAAACATTGAGGCGAGGCCGGATGGCCTCGCTTTTTTTCATTTATCCTGAGACAAGATTGTTAGCAGGAGTTCCCCATGAATCGACGCAAGAATCTGGATCGACAGAGGAAAAAGCGACAGAGTATTATTTTGCTACTCATGTTGGCTGCGATTGTAATTGCCATCTTGGGGCGCTTCATTTTTGCACGAGAAAAGGAAATCGATCCTGAAGATCTGGAATTAAATACCAAGGCGACACAAGAACAGACTTCAACGAGCGAAAGTAGTGCTAAGGCTTTTCCGGTACACGTAGCAGGCGCTGTAAGGAAACCCGGAGTCTATTATTTCTCAGAAGGGGTAATTGTCGGCGAAGCTATAGAGAAGGCCGGGGGAGCCACGCAGGACGCTGCTGTGGACGTATTGAATATGGCTTCGCTCTTACATCCCCATGCGAAGCTTTATGTACCGACTCTAGAGGAAATAGAAGCGGCTGATCCGGGAACTTCCTTTGAGGGAATCGAGAATGATCCTGCTAGCACTGATTCCGGAAAAATCAATCTTAACTTAGCTACGGAGGCAGAGCTTTTAACAATCCCGGGCGTTGGTCCTGCTACAGCGTCTGCAATTCTTAGCTATCGCGAAGAGAACGGCAAGTTCAGCCAGATTGAAGATTTGATGAATGTGACGGGGATTAAAGAAAAGAAATTTGCTAATTTAGAAGCATATCTTTACGTTCCTTGATTAATTGCTCGTATCCGAATGATTTGACAAGGTGGTCTATTATGCGTAAAATCACTAGAGCAACGGGGTGTGGCTCAGGTGGTAGAGCGCTTGGTTCGGGACCAAGAGGCCGGAAGTTCAAGTCTTCTCACTCCGACCATTAGCCCGCAGTAAGACTGTGGGCTTTTTTTGTTAAAAGGAGCTTCGTATGAGTCGTTGTGACATCATTTTTCAGGACAATTGCCGCGATATACTTCAGAATGGCTGCACAGATGAAGGGCAGATGGTTAGGCCGCGCTGGGAGGATGGCACTCCGGCCCATACAATTAAGCGCTTTGGTCTAGTTAATCGTTACGATCTATCGCAAGAGTTCCCCCTCATGACGCTAAGGAGAGTTTATTTCAGGAGTGCTGTTGAAGAACTTCTCTGGATTTGGCAGAAAAAATCTAATGTGGTGGCGGACTTAAGTACCGGTATCTGGGATCAGTGGATGCTGGAAGATGGCACCATCGGAAAAGCATATGGTTATCAGCTGGCACAGAAGCATAAGTATAAGGAAGGCTTTTTCGATCAGGTAGATCGCGTTCTTTACGATCTCAAACATAGGCCGTACTCGCGCCGGATGATTGTCAACATGTTCAATCACGCAGACTTGAGCGAAATGGCGCTTTATCCTTGCGCTTACAGTATGACCTTCAACGTGACGGGCAAGCGGTTGAATGCTATTTTGCATCAGCGATCAAACGATATGCTGGTGGCCAATCATTGGAATGTAAGTCAATACGCAATCCTTTTGGCAATGTTTGCTCAGGTCAGCGACCTGGAAGTAGGAGAATTTCTGCATGTGATTGCCGACGCTCATATCTATGATCGGCACATCCCCATTGTGAAAGAAGTAATAGCGCGCGAGGCTTACCCGGCTCCTAAGCTGCTACTTGATCCTGCTGTGAAGAACTTTTATGATTTTACTGTTGACAGTGTTTCCTTTGAGAACTATCAGCACGGACCTACTGTTAAAGACATCCCCGTAGCTATTTAAGCGGGATCTCGGAGGTGAAGAGATGAATGCGATTGTCGCTTGTGATTCAACTTGGGGAATTGGCTACTGCGGCCAGTTGCAAAAGCCCATTTCAGCTGATCTGAAGCGTTTTAAAGAATTGACTTGGGGAAAAGTCATTATCTATGGGCGCTTGACGATGGAAACTCACCCCGGCGGCAAGCCCTTACCGGGACGTCGCAATATCGTTTTGACGACAGATCCAGACTTCTCTGTAGAAGGTGCGATTGTCGCTCATAGCGTAGAAGAAGTGTTACAGCTTGTTAAAAATCTAAAACGAACAGAAAAGCTTACTGATGACGATTTCTTCGTCACCGGTGGCAGCTCAGTTTATAGCCAATTCATGCCTTATACCAATCGCGTCTATATCACTCAGCATTTCCAAAGTTACCCCTCTGACTGCGACTTTCCGGATTTGGATAGCAATCCGAATTTCAAACTAAGTTCGGTCGGGGAGTGGCTGGAAGAGAATGGCTCTTACTTTCGTTACCTAACTTACGAGCGCAATTCTATAGCTTAGGTAGGCAAGCGGATTTAAGGTATAATTTGGCTAGATACACACATTTAGCGGGAAAGGATCCGCCTATGTCTACGTCAAAACCCACAATTAAACCCTGCTATCTCAAAGATGCCGCTGAATTGCGCAAGTTAAACAATAATCTGCTCTGGAGAAGTTTAAGTGAAACTCGAGATTTTATTCGGAATCGCCAAATAGAGGGCATTGATATTTATTTGTGGTCAGACGAGAGTAGAGAAGGCTACTTTTATCTGCAAAATCCTATGTCCCAAGAGTCTTGGGCAATTGTTTATTATGAATCACAGTCTATTTCAGCAGAAGATACGCTAAGCATTGCTGAAGCCATTTTTAACGAATTCCCGGCTTTATATCGCCTTGACTCTTATTCTTTAGAGGAAAACCCGGATGAGCTCAGCTTCAAAATCTGCAAGGGTCAATTTGATGACGATCAGACTATCTTCGGACGTAGCTTTTTCTCTCCTCAATTTGCTAAGAGGCAAGTTGCTTTTATCTCTTGGCGTTTCGGCTATATCGCGCTGGTTTCAAATAAGAGCGGCGACAAAATTTCCAGTATTGATTTTGTGAGGCGTGAACGGGAAGTAGACGACTTGATTCGTTCCTTCGCCCTCTTCTATGAACTCTTCGATACTAGCGGAAAGATTAAAGAGAAAAAGGAAGAGCCTGTCTTGCTTAAGACTCCGGACGGTCTGCAAGAATTGCATCCGGTACTCACAGAAGCAGCCGAGCAGATCATTGCCTACCTTAACGGCGAGCTGCATGATTTCACTTTCCCCTATGAAGTTGAGGAGGGGACAAGCTTTCAAAAGCAAGTCTGGGAAGTCACCAGAAGTATTCCTTATGCTCATCTTTTCTCCTATAAGGATATTGCCCAAGAAATTGTAAAGGATGAGAAAAGGGCGATCCAACTCTCGCGCGCTGTAGGGCAGGCACTCGGCGCCAATCCGCTCCCAATCTGCATTCCTTGTCATCGAGTAGTAGGCAAAAACCTTGAGCTGACAGGCTTTACCGGCGGCGTAGATGTTAAGGATTTCCTGCTTAATCTTGAATTTCTGAAATACAATTAAAAAACAGAGCCCGGATTTACCGGTACTCTGTTTGGTGATCCACTGGGGATTCGAACCCCAGACCCCCTGATTAAAAGTCAGATGCTCTACCGACTGAGCTAGTGGATCATGGCTGGGATGGCAGGATTTGAACCTGCGAATGCGGGAGTCAAAGTCCCGTGCCTTACCCCTTGGCTACACCCCAATGCAAAAAAATGGGGTGGAATATGGGAATCGAACCCACGACCTCCAGGGCCACAACCTGGCACTCTAACCGACTGAGCTAATTCCACCGTGCTTTTTCGCAAGCGCAAAAAGAATTGTAGCAAGCTAATCATCAAGTGTCAAATCGAATTTTCAGCCATAGCTATGAACTGTCAAACTGTTTAAATCTACACTGTTTAGATGTTAAGCTTAGTATAGGACTTTAGCAGTATACCATTAATAATTAAATTTTGCTCCAAGCTGTTGAGAAAGAAACGAAATATGAAAAAGCATAATGACAAATCAGCGCAAACAGAATCCGCTGATGAGAATAATGTGAAAAAAGAGAAATTGGCACACACTGCTTTGCAGGGAGAGAGAGTCAGCATTCGTAATTTCGAGGCTGGCGATTATCAAGCCTTTGCAGAGCTATTTGCAGATGAGGATGTGCTTTACTTTTATCTTCCCGGCAAGCTGCAGACCTATAGAGGAGATGCACTGGCAGAGCTCTTGGCTGATTGGAACGATTTAGATACATCTTTTGTCTTCACAGTTTTACAGGAAGATAAGCCTATTGGGCTGATTACGTGCGAGTCGGTAGACTTTGACATGGGGCATTTAGAAACCGGTATCGCCTTAATCAGCGTAAGCGAAAGGAGCAGGGGACTGGCCACTGAAGCTATGAACTTGTTTATCGCTTACCTCTTTCAGGATCTGGGCTTACACCGCATCAACGCCAGGATAATCGGCGGTAATGCAGCTTCAGTCAAGCTTTTCCAACGCTTGGGCTTTGAACACGAGGGCTTGCAGCGAGAATTTGTTCGCCGTGGCTCTACTTATCTAGATATGAACTTATTCGGCTTATTAGAGCAGGATTGGCAGCTGAAGAAGAGAAACTAAGCTAAACATGGTAGAATAAGCGCCGAAGCAATTTTATTGTCCACTATTTTAATTAGTAGTGGGATTGAAAGGATAAACACCAAATTTACTTGGTGACAACTGGTACACGATATGATCCGATCTACTTTGACGGCTCATTTAGCCGAACGAGATCGCAAGGAGCTAACTCTACAACTTAATGACCGTGATATTGGCTTGTTGGCTACGCATAGACAACAGCATTATGTTGCTTCAGGTAATCGTCGTGTTCAGTTGATTGCAGGAATACTGACTGACAAAGATGATCCTGTTGCCATTCATGACACGCGTGTTCAATTGCGTCAATGGCAATTGGCTTTTCGCAATCTCCAGATACAAGGTTTGTCCCGCTTTATGCAGGAAGAGTTGGATACCGAACTGGAAGCTGATTTTCTTTTTCTAATGACTGCGGAGATTGTCCTTGTTTTTTGCCAGAAGAATTTAGGAGTGTACCTGCATCGTGGCGAACGAATTTATCGCCAGCAGCCGACACTGCCGCCGCGAATCAATATTTCTGATTCTATTCGCGCACTTGATTTCTATGCCTTCAGGCCGCGGGAAAATGACAATTTTCTTATAATTGATCCTGAGTTTATCGATCTCTTCATGGTTGAGGAATTGGAAGAACTCTTTGGCGACATGCGTCAGTTAAATGTTTCGATGGCGGAACTCAGTAGTATTGCCTCCCAGTCGGCTTATGCACAAGATACAACCTGGTTTTCTGTACACGTACAACGTATTGATACAGGCCAACTAAGTGACTACAAGCAGAGTAACTACGGTCAGTCTCAATACGATTACTCGGATTTCTTACAATCTTTCCGTCGCTCGAAGGTGGTACCTCTTAGAGACGGTAATCTGCGGATTTTGCCTCCTGAGTTGGAAATGCAAAGACAGGCCAGATCGTTTGAGGAAAATCAACCGAAGGCTCCGAAATTCGTTTCTAGTTTTGGCGAAGAGAAGAACGGTTTACCTAGGCGGCGCAGTAAAGAGCGTGAGCAATATCCTTCAGCAGCACGAACTCAAGATGAAAACCCGCCTGATCCTGGCATGGTTGACCGCATTAAAATGTGGAATGCTAATGGGATTAAAGATTTTTTCAAGAGATTTCTTTATCGCATTACTCATTTGTTCGAAAATTCACGCAGTCTTTCCCTATTGACCTTTGTCGCTATTCTTTTGATAGCGCTCTTGCTCTTGGTCTGGGGAGTGACGAGTTTAGGGGGATCTGAACCCGAGGAAACGAAAAAGACTGAAAACACGAGTGAACCGAGTAGCACGTTAGATCCGAATGCCACGATTTTTGAGATTGAGGTTGAGGTGAGAGCGAACAGCTTGCAGGTAATGTCAACACCCGGAGGTAGTGATCTCATCGCAACTTTGCAAAGAGGAGACAAAGTGTATCAGACTAATCAGCCCGATGAGGGTTGGGTTAGGGTGCGTCTACTGGACGGCCGTCAAGGCTATGTTCTGGAACAGTTGTTGTTTCCTGAGGAATAAAAAACCCCTAAAACTACTGTTTTGAGGGGTTACTTGGTGGCGAGCATAGCAGGACTCGAACCTGCGACCCACAGCTTAGAAGGCTGTTGCTCTATCCAACTGAGCTATATGCCCAAGAAAAAAATGGAGCGGGTGAAGGGAATCGAACCCTCACGATCAGCTTGGAAGGCTGATGTTCTACCACTAAACTACACCCGCGTTTGATGCGAACAGTCGCTATTTTACCTGAGCTATTGCCTTTTGTAAAGCTCAGAAGTAAATTTCCATGCTTGAGTTTTAAATCTGAACATGACAAAATTATTGCGGAGGATGAAAAGTACATGACACAACACTATAACAATGAGAGTATTTCCTCTTTGAAGGGAGCGGACAGAGTTCGTCTGCGTCCTAGTGTAATTTTTGGATCTGATGACTTGCGTGGTGCTCAGCAGGCCTTCTTTGAGATATTGTCCAACTCAATTGATGAAGCTCGTGCGGGCTATGGCGATCATATTTCCATCACCCGCTTTAAAGATTATTCTATCTTGGTTGAAGACCACGGCCGCGGCATACCACTGGACTACAATCAGAAAGAAGAACGTTATAACTGGGAACTAGTGTACTGTGAACTTTACGCCGGCGGTAAATATAAAACCAATCTTGGCGAAAACTATGAATACAGTCTGGGTTTGAATGGTCTAGGAGCGTGTGCTACACAATATGCTTCGCGCTTTTTCGACGTTGAAGTGACTCGTGACGGTTATGTTTATGAGCTGCATTTTGAACGCGGAGAAAACGTCGGAGGCCTCAAAAAGACAGAGACAAAGACTCGACGCACCGGAACAAAGCAGCACTTTTTGCTTGACTATGATGTTTTGACCGATATAAAAATTCCGACGGAGTTTTTCTTGGAGACACTCAAACAACAAGCCATTGTTAATAGCGGAACAGTTTTTGAGTTTAAGGACGAGATTAGTGGGGAAGAGGTCCAGTTTTCGTACCCTGACGGCATATTGGCTTATGTTAGAGAGATCAATCAGGAACAAGGCAGATTGAGTGAATCTTTTTCCTTTAAAGGTGAGGGCAAGGGTAGAGATCGCTCCGACAGAGATGAGTACCGCGTCAACGCGACCGTCGCTTTCGCTTTTAATAACGAAAGTAATCTCTTGTCCTACTACCATAACTCTTCGCCACTTGAGTATGGTGGCTCTCCTGATCGCGCTGTTCGTTCAGCCTTTGTTTCCGTCTTTGACGATTGGCTCAAACAGGAAAATAAATATAAGAGCAATGAGAGCAAGATCAGTTTTGCAGATATTGAGGACAGCTTGATACTTGTTACCAGCTCTTTTTCTACCATTACCAGCTATGAGAACCAAACCAAGCGCTCGATCAACAATCGCTACATTCAGCGCTTTTTGACGGAATTGATCCGCAACAAATTAACTATTTGGTTTATTGAACACCGGGAAGCCGGCTTACGAGTACTGGATCAAGTTTTAATTAATAAACGTAGTCGCGAAAAAGCTGAGAAAATGCGCATCAGTGTCAAAAAGAATCTGATGACGTCCATGGATTTCACAAACAAACCGCGTTTGTTCGTTGACTGTCGCTCGCAGGACGTGAAAGAACGCGAGCTTTACATCGTAGAGGGTAACTCTGCTCTTGGATCTGTCAAAATGGCACGCAACGCTGATTTTCAGGCAGTAATTCCGGTAAGAGGCAAAATCCTTAATTGCCTTAAAGCAGATATTCGCTCCATCTTAAATAGCGACATTATCATGGATCTAATAAAAGTATTAGGTTGTGGTGTTGATCTCGGCAGTAAGCAGGTGAAGAACGTTGCTCAATTTGACATCTCACGGCTGCGCTGGAATAAAGTAATTATCTGTACAGATGCTGACGTAGACGGCTTTCAGATTCGTACTTTGATCTTAGCTATGTTTTTCAGATTAACGCCGCAGCTGCTTAAAGAGCATAAAATATTTATCGCTGAGTCTCCCTTGTTTGAAATAACACATAACAAGGGCAGTCTGGAAACAACTCATTTCGCCTATACTGATCGCGAAAAGGATACAATTGTAGCAGGGTTTGACGGCGGAAAGGTGCATATCCAACGTTCCAAGGGCTTAGGTGAGAATGAGCCGGAAATGATGTGGCAGACAACAATGAATCCGGAAACCCGACGCTTAATTGAAGTTGTGCCTGAAACTAAGGATATTGCTGAAGAGACCTTCGAACTACTTTTGGGTAAAAGTGTAGTTGAGAGGCGTGCTTATATAGAAAATCACGGCCATGAATACGTAGATATGCTGGACATTTAGGAGTAGTTAATGACGCAAGACGAGAATCTAATCATAGAAAAAACCGAGGCAGCAGCAGTTATCCCTGTAACTGTCTCTAACACGCTTTATGACAACTATATGCCCTACGCTATGAGCGTAATTGTTTCTCGGGCTATCCCTGAAATTGACGGTTTTAAGCCGGCACATAGAAAACTACTTTACACCATGTACAAGATGGGGCTTATGTCCGGTCCACGCTCCAAGTCAGCTGACATCGTCGGCCAGACGATGCAGCTTAATCCCCACGGTGACCAAGCGATCTATGAGACCATGGTACGCCTGACGCGAGGTAATGGCACCTTGTTGCATCCCTGGATCGATTCTAAGGGCAACTTCGGCAGTGTTACATCACGAGACATGCAATATGCTGCTGCGCGCTACACAGAGGCGCGTCTCGACCCTTCCTGCGTTACTATTTTTGACGGTCTGGACCGCAACGCTGTCGATATGATCGACAACTATTCCGGCACCATGAAGGAACCCAGACTTTTACCGGCACAGTTTCCCACCATACTGGTAAACAGCAATCAAGGTATAGCCGTGGGCATGGCGAGTAATATTTGTTCCTTTAATTTGGGCGAAGTCTGCAACGCTACGATAGCTTTTTTAAAAGATTCAAAAACTGATTTATTGGAGCACATGCCTGCACCGGATTTTTCAACGGCTGCTGAAATCATCTATGATGAGGATGCTATGCGAGAAATCTATGAAAGTGGCCGTGGCTCTTTCAAGATCAGAGGTACTGCTGAGATTAATCGTAAAGACAGAACCATAGAGATCAGGGAGATTCCGTATACCACAACGATTGAGACCATCATTGATGACATCTCTGATCAGATAAAGAAGAACCGTTTGCAGGATATTACTAACGTGCGCGATGAAACAGACCTGAATGGCTTGTGCATCAGCATTGAATATAAGAGCACTGCAGACCCCGACGTTCTCTTACATAAGCTCTATGAAAGCACTTCACTGGAGCATTACTTTTCTTGCAATTTCAATATTTTAGTTGATAATAAACCCCGTGTTATGGGTGTCCGTGAAATTCTGGACGAGTGGGTCAAATGGCGCATGTCTTGCATTAAGCGCGAGACTAATTATTCTCTGGAAAAAAAGCGAGAACGTTTACATCTCTTGCGGGGTTTGGAGGCAATACTCCTTGATATTGACTTAGCCATACAGGTTATACGTAATACCGAGAAAGAACGCGATGTTATACCGCGCTTGATGAAGGCCTTCTCTATTGATCAGCTACAGGCAGAGTCGGTAGCAGAGATCAAACTCCGCAATCTCAACCGCGAATACATAATCCGTCGCCTTGATGACATTAAAAAGCTATTGGCTGAGATCGAAGATTTGGAAAAGCTGGAAAGCAGTGCCAAACGTCAGAGAAAGCTCATAGCAGACCAGCTGAAAGCTATTGCCACAAAGTACGGCCGTGAACGCCTGACGCGTCTAGTTGATCCTGAAGACATAGAAGTCCCGGAAATCACTGAACTCATCCCGGACTACAATATTCGTATTTTCTTGACTCAAGAAGGCTACTTTAAGAAGCTGGCTTTAACTTCATTGCGAGGAAACTTTGAACTCAATCTCAAAGAGAATGACCGCATCATAATAGAGGAAGAGGCAACCAATCAGTCCGAGCTTATTTTCCTGACCAATAAAGCTAATGCTTACAAGATGATGGCTTGGGAAATTGAAGACTCACGACCCTCTTTGTTAGGTGAGTACACGCCCAACCTTTTAGACTTGGAGGATGGTGAGTACGTTGTGTGCGTGCATGCCGCCATTGAGCCTTTCGAAGGTGAGTTTGTCGCTATCTTCGCTAACGGTAAGGGCGTACGCTTTGATGCCAATCATTTTGAAACAAAGCAAAACCGTAGGAAGCTGATCAACGCTTTCAGCGATGTCTCAGATATTAGGCTTATTCGCTTCCGTTCACCAGATGAAGATCCCAGCTTTGCACTGCAGACGGAAAAAGGCAAGATGTTGATTTTTGACAGCTCGCAAATTACTTATAAAAAGACCAGATCAGCACAAGGCGCTGCTATCATCCGCGGTGCCAAAAAAGATCCGATTGTCAAAGTCGTTCCTTTCGAACAGATAAAGAACGAAATTGAGGAAGAAGAATACTATCGTGTCCAGAATCTCCCCGGATCCGGTCGCTATATCAAAGAGAAAACTCTGGAAGGTCGTCAGCTCAGCCTGCTTGAATAATTATGGATGGACTAAACTTCTCTTCCAGCTTTAATAGACGTCGAAAAAGAAAAGCCCTTCTATTAGGTAGCGTTATAGTTCTTCTGCTTGCATTGTTGCTTTTTTTCCTGCTCCGCAATAGGCAAGCAAACGCAGATTTGCAAGCGGCTTATGAAAAGGCTTCAGCCCAAACTGATTTCGATGAAATTGTTGCTATTCACGCAGAGGCACAAATCATTATTGCGGATTCTTCAGACAAGAACTCCGAGTCTGCGTCCGCTTTACTGGCCGAAACAGTACGACTGCGAGACGAAATAGAAACTGAACTGGCAGAATTCACGCAGAGTCGGATTAAAGCGGTAAAAGGTGGCGATTCTTTATCTGAAGAAGATGCAGAGAAGCTCTCTCTCAGCATGACGATCGTCGGCGCTAGTAGTTTAGAGCAAGTAGACCTTGTGCTTCAAGATTATCTATTGGATGTGATTAGCGAAGCTGAGTACAAGCATTTTCTGGAAACACTTTATCCTGTCCAAGGATTTCAGCGGTTTTTACAAGAGCAAGTGAATGATTTTTATAAGATAAGAGATTTCAAAGCAGAACTCGCACCGGCATGTCAACTCCTACAGGATGCCGAATATATTGAGGCGGCGAACGCCTTTGCAGAACTGAAAGACACAGATTATGCTCAGATCAAGGCAGTTGATCGGATTTTGGACGATCTCAGAGCTGAGTCATTAGATCATCTCTTCGCTTTACATATGCCGGAAATTGAACGTTTAATGGAGTCTGGCAGATCTTACGATGCTGACTTAATTATTGAATCTATCATTGAATATTTGCCTGATAGAGCGGCATTGACAGAGGCCCAGGCAGCTAATGATAAGCTGCTGCCGGCCAGTGTCGTGAATTGGAGCAATCCGATAGATGCTATCTCTATAAAACCTTTGATTGCTGATCCCGACCGCACTTTTGATAATGATCGCTACTCAGAAATGGCGAATAAGGAATTGCTGACGGCTGCTGAGTTTCGCCTGCTCTTAGAAGTGCTATATCAAAACGATTATGTTTTAGTTCACGCAAATGAAATTGTGGATGAAGATGGCAAACTACAGTCTTTAATAGTTCCTGCTGACAAAAAACCTCTATTGCTTTTTCTGGATGAGTTCTATTTCACACCGGAGAGAATTGAAAGCGGAGTTTGTGCCAGGCTTGATTTGAATGCTAAGCAGGAAGTAGTCGGTGTGGTTCAAGATCGCATGGGTGGGGAAGAGTTGAGCGACAATGCTACAGCCATCAATGTGTTGGAGAATTTTCTGCAAGAACATCAGGATTTCTCTTTCAACGGAGCCAAAGGTGTCATTGTCTTGTCCGGAGTAGACGGCCTCTTAGGTTATCCCTTGCTTCCGGAGCAATCGGCGCGTCAGCTACAACAAGCTCAAAACATCGGCCTTGAGTTCCAACAAAATCCTCTCGATAATTTGGACGCCAATCGGGAAAAACTGGCCAAGATTTTTGCTGCTCTCCGGGAGAGACAATGGCTCTTTGCTTCCCAATCATACGGCAGGCTGTCTATACCGGATTACAGTCTAGCCGCTATCAGCGCTGACACGGAGCGTATGCATGAGCTGACTGTCGAATTATGTGGACCTCTGGAGATCTTCTCATTCACCGGGGGCAATCACGCAGAAGGGCAGCCCATGCTGACAAAGCACTTAGCAGAATCCGGTTTCCGTTTGCAATCTGGCTCCGCAGCACCTTACGCATACACCATTCAAAATAATGCTTATGTCTATCTAGACAAACAGCAGATAACGGCTGACAAACTCCGTTATCCGCTGTCGGATGCTTTATCTAAATTGGTGGGTGATAGACAAATAATTACTGAGATTAAGCGTCCCTAGTAATGAAAAATTAGTTACGGGGGAAAAACTCGTTGTAGAGACCGTGCATGGCGCGATTCATCTCATATTTCGACATCATAAAGATGCAACTGATTTCGTGATAGTCGGACAGAACAACTTCGATACTGATATTCTCTCTGGCAATGGCGTTAGTTGCTCTGGCAATGACTCCGACAGTATCGCGCATACCCTCACCGACAATCATGATAATGGCCAAATTGCGTGTTACGTCGAGATCATCAATGCCTAGTTCTATCTGAAGCCGATTTCTAAGCAACAATTCATCTTCCAGGGAGAACT
>Ga0172377_10003682_pt1 | contig 15782 bp, 24 predicted proteins | sample Pumphouse3metaG_FD_119749 | JGI IMG/M metagenome (GOLD analysis project Ga0172377, IMG submission 119749) | Leachate microbial communities from a municipal landfill in Southern Ontario, Canada - Pumphouse #3 metaG | ecosystem: Engineered > Solid waste > Landfill > Unclassified | place: Canada...
ACGACGGCTTGCAAGTGGGATACAATTATACCTTTTGAACCATTATGGGAACAGTATGAGAGGATTATAAAAGACAATGGTGCAGTTTTATTATTTGCGAGTGAACCTTTTGCAAGTGAATTAAGACTTAGTAATGTAAAGAATTATAAATATGATTTATATTGGGTTAAGGAAAAGCCTACAAACTTTATGCAACTAAAAAGAAGATTTGGTAAACTTACAGAAAACATATGTGTATTTTATAAGAAACAACCAACATATAACCCAAAAATGGTTAAACATGATGGAAAATTGGTGTCAAATAAACCATCTGAAAGAAATGCAAAGTTTCGCTCTGTTGTAGCAGCTAATTCTCCTGGACAGCAAATATTACCATATAAAGACAATGGGTGGAGATATCCTTGTGATATTTTAAAGTTCAATAGAGAAAAATTAGGAAGCACCATTCATCCTACACAAAAACCAGTTGCGTTACTTGAATATTTGATTAAGACATACACCAACGAAGGTGAAACAGTTCTTGATAATTGTATGGGTTCAGGTTCAACGTGTGTTGCTTGTAAAAATACAAATAGAAAATATATAGGTATAGAATTGGATAGTAAATATTTTGACATAGCTTGTGAGAGATTAAAAAAGGTGTCGTCTTGTGGTAACGAGCGAACCGTATAAAAGCAGGTGGTGAAAAATAAATATTATAGAAAAGGATGGTCATGTTAAATATGAATTTAAGGGAATTATATAAAAAATCAAATTATAGAAGTGATAAGGGAATGTTGTTTAATACCGATTGTATTTCTTTTATGGAAAATAATGGGGAGGGGTTGTATGACCTCACTTTGACGGATATCCCATACGATAATGTAAATCGTGCGTCTAATGGACTAAGAAATTTAGATAAAGGAAACGCCGACACAATGACATTTGATATGAACGCATTTTTAGAAAATGTTTATATAGTCACGAAAGGGAGTATTATTATATTTTGTGAAATAAATCAAATTTCCCAAATATATAATTTTTTCTCGGAAAAACAAAAGCACAAAGAAGGTACAGTAAGACATTTAATATGGGAAAAAACCAATCCGTCCCCCATGAATGGACAATATATATATTTAAGTGGCATAGAGAACGCAATATGGTTTAGAAAAAAAGGGAGTACGTTTAATGCCCACTGTAAAAATACAGTATTCAAACACCCTTGTGGGCGTAGTAAATTACATCCTACCGAAAAAAACCATAAGTTGTTAGAGGAATTAATATTAGATAATTCAAACGAAGGAGATGTAGTATTCGACCCATGTTGTGGTAGTGGTAGTCATTGTTTGGTGGCTGGACAACACAATAGGAGATATGTGGGTGTAGAATTGAATGATGAATATTTTAGAATTGCGTCCGACAGATTGAAAAAAATAGTATAAAATAATATTACAAGAAAAATTACATAAAACATATCGAAAGGAGAGTTATTATGTCACAGATTAAAAATTTCACAACCCACATTTCATGTGATAGAAATGTATGTATATCAAATGAATATAACAGAATAAGTTGCAGAGATTGCGAGATAACCAAATTAAGAGAATAACTTGACACTCCTGCATTTATTGAGGAGTATAAGCTTTATGGTCTATGTCCTAATTGCAAAACACCACTTGAACGTCACCAAAATGTATGTGAGAATTGTGGACAAAAGGTAAGTCGATTTAAAAAATTTTAAAAAATACAATTTATTTTCTTAAAACACTTGCAATTAGGTCAGAAATATGGTATAATGTTATACATAAGGTTGAGATAGTGATAACCGCTATGAGCATTAACTTTATACGAGGGCGTTTCGTATAGCCCTCATCATGTCGGTATGGTGGAATAGGCAGACACGTTGGACTTAAAATCCAATGGTAGTGATACCGTGAGGGTTCAACTCCCTCTATCGACACCAATATGGGAAATTGGCTCAGATGGTTAGAGCGATTGCCTGTTAAGCAAAAGGTCGCAGGTTCGAGTCCTGTATTTCCCGCCAATTTAATACTGCGTTCATTAGAACGCCCCTCACCATTAGGGTTAAGATGAGTGCGGAGCATAGTAGCACCCCTCCGAAAGAGTGGCAATAGCCACGGGTGCATATTTATAAGCGGTTAGTATAATGGTAGTACATGAGACTTTGACTCTCAAGGCATGGGTTCAACTCCCATACCGCTTGCCAAATACGAAAAGTGCTTAATGCGGAGGTAAAACAATGTTATTCAAAAACAAAACAAACAAAGAAAAGAACGAAGTTATACTCACTTGTAATTGCTATTGTGGCGAGAGTATGAGAGTAGTATTAAAACACGACAGCCATTATTTTAATGAAGATGAGAATTGTGCTTATGTAACATATCTTAATGTTGCTAATATGTCGTTCTTTAAAGACCGTATGAAATATATATGGAAACTCATTAAGGGTGACGACATATGTGTCTCAGACATTATTCTCTCAAAAGATGATGTAAAAGAGTACAGTAAGATACTCAATAAATTCGTTAAAGACATGGACAAAGGAAAGGATAAGAAATAATGTGCGAAGATAAAGAAATGGAAAAATATGCACAGCATATGGAAATTGAAGTTAATGATATGGACGGGGTTCTAAGAGCATTAATGGCAAGTGGATACCAATGTCTTGTATCACAGGACGGAGAAACTATGAGCGTGGTAGGCATTGATTATGTGCATCCTGAATACGAAGGACACAGATTTGTTGAAACGGAGTGGTAAATATGAACGACATAACACTTGTAGAGCATGGATATAAAATATACCCACCTAACACTATTGCTTATCCACATAGCGACAAATTGTTTCAGAAGTGTGTAAAGGACGACATAGGTAAAAAATATTTCATAAATATAGTAGAGTATAAATTTTACAGCAATGCGATAAATGACACACCTTCAATGAACACCCGATATTCAATTGACACTATATTATATAAGGCTGGGACGGGTACTATTGAAGAGGAAATGACAATTAAATTTAATTCTGACGATATTGATTATGTAGAAAACCGCATTGAAGAACTGTGGGAATTTACAGGAAAGGGCTATTATGAAAAATATCACGATAACAATTAATGTCGATGACGATTATACAAAAGGATGTTGTTGGAATTGTCCATTTAGTTATGATTATGAAGATGGACTTGGAGATTTTCCAGTATGTATAATGGGGTGGAAATATGATGAGTGCAAAGTAGTGGTAAGTACAGCAAAGGAAAAAAATGATAAACGCAACTTGTAAAATAATCAAACAGATATTTGCCAAAGATGATTTTCGAATATTCGGTTGTCAAATACTCAGTGGGGGAACGGGGATAAAAGTAAACCGGTACGGCAACATCACTATAAAAGGAGAATTGTCGTATCTGTCCGAAAATAAAATTTACGAATTATGTCTTGAGGCACTGCCTCAAACCTATAATGGGGAGACTCAGTATGAGGTGGTGTCCGTTCCGTCTATGGAAAATATATCTATTAAAGATATGAGTGAAGATGACGACTTGGCAATTCTTAATGATATTACAAGTAAAGATTTAGCAAAGGAAATTCATTCAGTTTACCCCCATTATTGTCAAATGATATTAAGAAATGAGCCAATAGACCTCGATAAAATAAAAGGAGTTAAGGGGTATAGGCACGAGGTTCATAAACGCAAATTAAACGAAAGATTTGTGTACTATAATATAATAAATAAATTTAGAGAATATAAATTAACCATTAAGGATTGTAAAGAGTTATTTAAACTATATGATACATCAGAGAAAGTAGTCGAACAATTAAATAGCAATCCTTATTTCTGTTTGGTAGCGATTTGTCGTAAGGCATTTTTAAGTGTGGACAAATTAATACTCAAGGAACACCCTGGACTAATAGATAGTGATGTGAGGTGCGAATTATATATATATTATATATTGACCAATAATGAAAACAATGGTAATACTTATATGAGTGCAATAGACATGGCTAACAATTTACCGAGTAACTTGATTATCAAATCTAAGGATGTCGTAGAGAACAGTGAATTATTTATATATGATGAGATAAATAATGTGGTCGCCATTGCAAGCACATACAATGCTGAGCAAAATATAGCAAACTTTATAAACAACATAAACAATAACCACACTGATTTTAACTGGGAGTGTAATGAAAAAACTCACCCAACACTAACAAATGAACAACGAAATGTGTTGACAATGTTTTCTAAAAATGGTATAATTATATTGGACGCAAAAGCTGGAAGTGGTAAAACATTCACAATGTTCTCATTAATTGAATTGTGCGACAAGCACGGAATGGAATGTAGACTATTTGCCCCCACTGGCAGAGCCGCCAAAAGATTGTCCGAATTAACGGAACATGACGCAAGCACAATACATAGAGGTACGAGTTTGGGAACGGAGGAAATATATGACGATGTAATTATAATAGATGAGGCAAGTATGCTTAATTTGTCAACAATGTCTATGTTGGTCAAATCCATAAAGAACGAACACGCTCATATTATATTTATTATGGATATTGAGCAATTGCCTCCGATAGGTTTAGGTTATATTGCCAAAGAGATGATTGATAGTGCTATACTGCCGATATGCACATTAAATAAAGTGTTTAGATTTAATGGTAGTGGTATGATGAAAGCTACTACATTAGCAAGAAATGGTGAAAATTATTTAAAGGAAGTTTCACATGAAAAATTTAATGATTATTCAATGATACCATTTACCGACCTTGAGCAAATAACCAATGTATATTTAAAGCAGGTTGAAAAATCAACTATAAATGATGTGTGCGTTATTACTCCGAGGAACATAGGAGAGTATGGCACATATAATATAAACAATCATTTGCAAAATGCAATAAATCCAATCAAGAAGAACGAAAAGTTTTTCAAGAGAAAATTGGGCAACTTCATAATTAAGTTTCACGAAAATGACAAAGTAATGGTCACTAAAAATAATTATGAGACATTACTAAAAGATAGCGATGAAATGCAAGCGGTGTTTAATGGGGAAATGGGAAGAGTGCTGAAAGTATGCTCCGACCACTTAGAAGTTGAAATAGACGATAAAATATTTATATTTTTTCAAGACGACATTGAAAATTTATTATTGGGATATTGTACCACTGTATATAAATTTCAAGGCTCGCAGATTGACTATCCTATTGTTCTTACTCTTAATGAGTATAAGAATCAACTAAATAAAAATTTATTATACACAGCGTTAAGTCGAGGACAAAAACAGTTAATTGAAATTGGAGAAGAAAGTGCGATAGAATATGCGTTGTCCCACACTATATCTAAACAATATAAAAATAATTTATGTAAAATGTTACAGGAGGGCAAGAGTGAAAAAACTAACTAAAGAACAATGTAAACTAATTGAGGATAATATGAACTTGGTTTATTTTTATATACACACCCACGGACTAAATGTGACAGAATATGAGGGGGAGTTGATGGAGTGCTTTTGTAGAGTTGCCCCCAAGTGGGATAAAAATAAAGGTTCGCTAAGTTCATATCTGTTCAAATGTTTTGACCACAGAAGACATGCTCTATGGAAATATGATACACGGAAATGTAGAACATTGCCAAAAGGAGTCGAACATGTATATCTTAATGGGGAAAGCAAAGTTGAGGATATACCTATGGACGAATTGTGTGGAATTAATGATGAGTCATTTAAGTCTTTAGAACTCAAAGAACTGGTTAAGCAATTAAGGGGTGTTATGATTAAAAATTACAATTCTAATTATATAAAAGTATTGGATTGTATGCTACAAGAAAAGGGAGTTAATGATATTGCTGAAACAGTGGGAATAACACGTCAATATGTTCATCATATTAAAAAAGCAATAAGAAAGGAATTTTGTGAATTAAATGAGCAGTAATGAAATAGGTTATAAATATTACTTTGCATATGGGGCAGATATGGAGGACGAAGTTATACTTTCAATATGTCCTGAGGCAGAGTATGTGAGAGCATCACGAATGAGACACGCTAAAATTAATTACCATAAATGTGGTCTAATAAATATGGTGGCAGATTATGATGATAATATTAGTACGATAGGTACTCTATGGAAACTTAATCCAACCGACCAAGCAATGTTGGACTTTTATAAAACGGCTGGAAATATTTACCAAGCCTCAACTTTGCCCGATGAAAAATATGGAGATATTATCGTATATACACTAACAGATGAATACGCAAAAGATAAAATTACAAGCACTGAAAAGTTGACAAATGAGGAAGTTGAGCGTATAATGAATATAGTAAATAAATTGAACGCTGTAGATGAACAGAAAGAGGAGGAGTAATATGTCTTACGCATACAATCAGAGAAAGAAACACAAGAATAAAAATTCAACAAAAATAGCGACAACATTTGAGGAGTTCTGTATACAGAAAAATAAGACTAATTTTAATCTATTACCACAGAATGAATACGAGGAACTTATTCAGGAGTGGGGCAGTTATAAAACATTTCATAAAGTTAAATAAAGAAAGGGCGGTATACTAATGAATAAAAAAGGAGAAGTAAGTTTTTGGGGTATTGTTGGGGCAATTATAGTCGCCTGTATAATTATAGCAATTGGATAACGTAAAAAAGCAACTAATAATAATGAGTGGAGTATTAGGGTTGTATTTTATAAACAACACCCTACTCAGTACGCCCACGAATATAATTGAGCGATTTAACGCATATTATCTCAATGATATGTTAGCACCTATATTATTTTTAGCATATATAAATATTGCTTTATATATTCGTAGTTTTAAAGATATTATGACGGTCACATTATTGGCTGGACTCTTTTGGGAATATGTGTCACCGTTGTTTAAAGCAAACTCTGTATCTGACCCATTAGATATTTGTGCTTATATGATGGGCGGAATAATATTTTATATAATAGAAGGAAGTGGAAATAAATGGAAAAAATTACAGTTGGGATAGACGTGGATGATGTATTGTTAGACACTTTACCATCATGGATAGAACACCTAAACGGCATGACTGGTCAAAACTTACAGCCAGCAGATATAACCGATTGGGATATTGCTAAATTCGTAAGAGAGCCATTTAAGCAATTTACATTTAATCCGTTGACATATGCCATATTTTGGAAACACGTTCAACCTATAAATAGTTCAATTGAGACGTTAAAAGAAATGCTTGACGATGAGCGACTCAAAATATATATTGTCTCAGCAACATGGGCAACTACCCCGAATGAAAAGTGGAAAAGATTTCAAGCCTTATATCCATTCGTGGACATTAAGGATATAATCCTTATACACGACAAACAAATGCTCGGCTTGGACTATATCATTGACGATAATCCAAGAAACTTAAAAGAAAATGATATTTTAATAAATAAACCACATAATAAATGTTTAGATAATGAAAAAATGGGTATATATAGAGTGAACACACTTTTAGATGCTTATGAGATAATAAAGGAGGACAAGTGCTATATTCAGACAATTCAGCCATAATGGTATTAGGGCACCTATTAAATAAACCAACAATCCTCCTGAATGATAAATATAATTTAGAAGGTTGTGATTTTGCCGAGTTCCACAGAATAATATTTTGGGCAATTAAAAACATTACAATTACAGGGGCTAAAGAAATAGACGAAGTTGCCGTAGATATGTTTTTGCAGACTAATGAGCAAAGATATAGTCTTGCTAAAGAGTGTGATTTTATGCAATTTATTGTCAATGCCAAAGAAATTGCAAGAGTGGACGACTTTGACTATCATTACAACGTTGTAAAAAAATATTCCTTGCTACGATATTATAAGAAAAATAATATGGACATTTCTTATTTTTATGACGAGGCAAAAGATAATCAAGACCACTTAAATGAATATGAAATGGAAGATATTGTAAAATATTTTGATAAAATTCAGACACAGGCAAAACGAAACTTTCTTGTAAATACAGACATAGAGGAAATAAAAGCTGGTTATAAAATGGAAGAAGTGGTTGAACACTTTACACATACTCCAATGTTTGGGGCAACCACGCCAAGTTTCTATCTTAACTCAATATCAAGGGGTTTACTTAAAGGGCAACTTAATATCATATCACTAAAGAGTGGTGGAGGCAAGTCAACATGGGCATTATACAATGCTGTACTGCTTGGGTGTCCGAGAATATACAGCGAGAAACAAGGTTGTTATATTGACAATCCGTACTATACAAACGAAGGGGTTTTATATATAGATTATGAAATGTCCCAGTTGTACGAAACCTCCCCCAAGTTGCTCAGTTCATTAAGTAACGTGCCGACTACAAATATCTTGAACGGGTATTACGAAAGTGGTCAGAGAGAACGAGTTGATGAGGCTATAAAGATATTACATGATAGTAATATATACATGATAAATATGCCGAATTTCACGCTCAGTGCCATTGATACTTATGTTCAGGATTATGTACTCAATCATAATGTGGGCTATCTGTTCTTTGACTATATATCAGAACAAGCAAGTATAAATAGTGAAGTTGCGGTCAAGAATAAAGTGACCACAAGGGGCGATATGGTACTAGCAACAATGAGTTCAACACTCAAAGATATTGCGGTCAAGTACAATATATCCGTGTCCACATATACGCAGACAAACGCTAAGGCGGACACCGCAGAGATATTGGACGCAAGCTGTATTGCTGGCTCAAGGGCGGTTCAAAATAAAGCCGACATTGCCGCAGTTATGACAGATATACGAGAGGATGAAATAGAAATTGCTAATGATATAATAGAAAGCAAAAAGAGACAAGGTATCAAATTATTAACTTATCCGAACAGGATAATTCATTTATATAAAGTTAGATTTGGGCAACATGAACAGGGGCTAAAAATATGGTTACACTTAGACCTTAACACCGGGCATGTGTCCGATTGTTGGGTGACTAAGAAAGATAATTCGCCCATAAATATGAAAGGAGTAGAATTAAAACAACATGGTGACAATTAAATTTGCTAAAATTAACGAATGTGCTAAAATACCTACAAAGAGAGATGAGGACGCAGGACTTGATATATTTCCATGTATTACCGATACATTTACTATAATGCCAAACGAAACACGGTTGATAAGTACAGGACTTATATGTGCTTTTGACCCTGAATGGGTCATGCTATTAAAAGAACGAAGTGGATATGGTAGCAAGGGCATTGGGGTGCGTGCAGGGGTTATAGACTCAGGGTACAGGGGAGAAATTAAAGTGTGCTTAACTAATCATACTAATGACACAATTGTTCTTGACCCAAAAAAAGCTGTCGCACAAGCAATTTTTGTTCGTGTTCCTCAGTATGACATTGAGGAATGGGAATATGAGGACGTTAAATCTATACCAAGCGAACGCCAAGAATGTGGATTTGGTTCTACTGACTGGATGGCAAAATTACCATAGGAGGTGAAATATGGAATATTATGGAGCATATGGCTCAAATATACACAAAAGTGCAATGGCGGTAAGATGCCCGTTATCAGAGGTTATCAAAACCGATTTTATTTCAGATTATAAATTAGTATTCGGAGATGGATTGGCAACTATAATTAAAGCCAAAGGTAGCAAAGTCCCGATTACAATTTGGAAAATTGGAGACTCTGACGAGCGTTCATTAGACGTTTACGAAGGGTATCCCGACCTATATACTAAAAAAACAATAACTACCGATAGTGGCGTGGACGTAATGGTGTATATAATGAACCATTATACTAAATTATATCCGCCTAACACCGCATATTTAAATGAAATATTGAAAGGATATAATGACTTTAAGTTCGATGTTAATATATTACAAGAGTCTATAAAGGAGTGTTTTGAATGAGTAATGTTATAATATACACTACACCTACTTGCCCCCGTTGCAAGGTGTTAAAAAAGAAAATGAGGGATAAAAATATTGAGTTCACAGAAAGTCAAGATGTGGACAAGGTTATGGAAATGGGATATTTGGCTGTGCCTATATTGGAAGTGGACGGCAAATGTCTTGAGATGAAAGATGCTAATGATTGGATAAATGAACAGTAGATTGGAGAATAAATGCAAATAAATATAAAACTGGATAAAAATTTTACAACACAATTTAATAAATTATCCAATGAATACGGAACGGAAATAGCAAAACTTAATGGGTTCTCTGATGAACAATTGAGTTATACCGACTTTATTGATAATTTTATTGATAAACAAAATGTGGCGGACGCAAGTATAGACGGAAACGCTAACGTTGCATCTAAAGACATTTGCACCCTCGAAAGAGAAATGAATAAACCTCATAGTAAACTACTTGCGTGCAATAAAATATACTACGAACTAAATAAAAAATACGGATTTAAAACAGCAAACGAATGGCTTAAAAATGAATGGGACGGGCATTTGTATTTACACGACTTTGCAAGTTCAACTTTTAGACCATATTGTTACGCATATGATTTAGAGGATTTAGTTACTAAAGGCTTGTACTTTATGAATAACTTTAATAATCAGCCTCCTAAACACCTAACTACATATACCGACTTTGTGGGCGAATTTGTTGGTTATGCAAGCAATAGGACATCGGGGGCTTGTGGACTTCCAAGTTTTCTAATATATTCATTTTACTTTTGGAAAAAAGATGTTGAGAACGAGTATTATTTTGTGTCCCCCGAAAAATATCGTGACCAAGAATTTCAAAGAATTATATATAAACTAAATCAGCCTTTTACAAGAGATGGCATGCAGTCAGCGTTTACTAATTTTAGTATATTCGATAGACCATATCTTGAGGCGTTGTTTGGAGGTAAGGAATTTCCTGACGGAACATTTATTATTGATTACATTGACGACATTATAGAGTACCAAAAAGCATTTATGAAAGTATGTAGTAATATTCGTTCGGATAATATGATGACATTTCCGGTTCTCACATACGCCCTCTTGAGAAAAAATAAAAAGTTTGTGGACGAGTCTTTCGCTAAATGGTGTTCAAAACATAATATGAAATGGTGCGACAGTAACTTCTTTATTAGCGAAGATGTTACAAGCCTTTCAAATTGTTGCAGATTAGTTTCAGATGTTGATAACTTGGGCTATTTTAATAGTATTGGAGGAACCGCTTTAGAAGTGGGTTCAATCAAGGTGAACACAATTAACCTCGCAAGGCTTTCATATGAAAATAAAAAAGGAGATTATATTGAGGCGTTGAAAGAAAAGGTGCGGATATGTATTCAAGCCTCCGATATTATTCGTGGAATAATTGCAAGAAACATTGAAAAGGGGCTGTTGCCTAATTATGATTATGGGCTAATTGATTTTAAAAAACAATATAGTACGATAGGAATTATAGGTATATATGAAACATTACAAAAGTATAAAATGACTAAAAAGGATGAACTTGGTTATACATATTATACTGAAGATGGGATTGACTTCGCTAAAAGTATATTTAATGCTATCAATGAAGTTAAGTCAGAATTTGACGTAGACTATCAAATTAATATAGAGCAAGTTCCAGCAGAAAGGGCGGCGAGCATTCTTATGCAAAAGGATAAATTTTTCTATCCTAAAGAAAAATACGAGCTCCCTCTTTACGGTAATCAGTGGATTCCATTAGGAGTAAAAACAAGTCTTGACGAAAAGATTAAACTTAGTGCCACTTTAGATAAAGCTTGCTCGGGAGGTTCTATCGCCCATATAAACATTGAGTCGCCGTTTCCTAATGCTAAAACCGCTTGGGATATGCTCAATGCAATTGCTGACGAAGGTGTAGTATATTTCGCATTTTGCACAAGGATAAGTGCGTGTGAAGAAAATCATGGGTTCTATGGTGACACCTGTCCTGTATGCGGAAAACCTAAAGTTACCACATATCAAAGGATAGTAGGTTTTCTGACCCCTGAAAAAACCTATTCTAAAGAGCGTAAGGAAGAATTTAGAGAAAGGGATTGGTTCGATATAAATGGAACAAATTAATCCATATACAATTGGTTATGACGATGGTTATTTTAAGGCATTGTCCGACATAATAAACTTTGAAGAACGACTTAATTGTTATAAAGAAAAAGGTGTGCGTAAATATAAACTACTCATATCCCTTATAAAGCATCTCTTGACTAATTGGGAGTCAAGAGATGTATTTAAACAATACGGAGGAGAAGTTGGAGTGTGGTATAAGGTGAGTGATGATAAAAAGAAAAACATAATTATAGACCGAATAGAGCGATAACGGGGGTGAGAGCATGAAAGTTAAAACAATAATATATGAGGACTTTGCCAATTATAAAAAACCATCAATGTTTATAGGTACAACTACTTGTGACTGGAAATGTTGTGAGGAGCAAATGTTGTCTAAAGATATATGTCAAAATTCAGAGTTGTATAATTCCCCCGATGCCGATATTGATGATGATACAATAATAAAAAAATATATGGATAATAAACTTACAGGGGCAATAGTATTCGGAGGACTTGAGCCAATGCTACAATTTGGCGAAGTGTATCATTTAATAAAAAAAATAAGAAGATACACTAATGACGACATTGTAATATATACTGGATATGACAAAAACGAGGTGGGCGATAAAATAAAAATACTGAGACCGTATGGCAATATTATAATTAAATACGGTAGATTTGTACCTAATCAAGAACCACATTATGATAAAATACTTGGTGTAAATCTTATTAGTGACAACCAGTATGCTGAAAGGATATAAATATGAGTAGACATATAAGAACTAACCCTACTTGGAATAAGGATGAAATAAAAAATTTTAAAAAACTTATAAAAGATAATAATGGACATTGTCCTTGTACGATTCTTGAAAATAATGACACCAAATGTATGTGCCTTGCTTTTAGGAATAAAATATGGGATTGTAACTATGTGGGAACATGTGATTGTGGACTATATGCGGTAGTAGAGGAGGAATAATATTGAAATTTGAAAATACTAATACATTTAATTTTGAGGGTGCAATCAATGGTATGCGTAACCCCCTTAAATCGTGGGACATGTCAGATAGTTGTATAGGATATAGTTCTAAATACCACAAAGAAATGTTCTTAATTGGAGACAAGGATATGAGATTGTGTCAACACCTTATTAGATATGGAACTTCGGATAGAAAATTCTTACGACAAATATTTGTCTCTGTCGATATTACTGCTCCGACTTATTGGTGTGCGGAACTTGATACTTATAAAGTTGCCACGACAAGGAACTCATGTTCGTTGCAACATACTGGAATGACGAGAGATTTCAAGCTGAGTGATTTCACATTCGACATGGAAAGCGATGATGTTTATTTTACCAAAATACTTATAGGGGAACTTAATAAATATAGACAAGCCTATATAGAAACAGGGGAGTATAAATATTTTCGCATGATGAGACAACTTATGCCAATGGGATATAATTATCACTTCACATGGACTGCCAATTATGAAACACTTGCAAACATATATTTTCAAAGGAGAAAGCATAAACTGACCGAATGGCACGAATTCTGTGGGTGGTGCGAAACCCTACCATACTTTAAAGAGTTCTTTGTAGATGAGCAATAAGTACCCTTTAATTTAAGTAAATAATCAACGAAAACAAGGTGATTTCAAGAGTTTATACCATTGTGGGACACTCGCTTGGTAAAACAAAAAAAGAGAGAATACTTATTATATTCTCTCTTTTTTATTAGTAATTATTAAATTATACACAATATGGTATAAAACGGTGTCTAACTCGTCATTTTATACTCGATATGGTATAATCACTTGAAGATGTATATTTTGGGGTATCTAACTCCCCACCTATTACAAGCACCTTCACTATTCATATATAAATCAACTATCCGCCCCTTAATATCTCCACCTGTGTCGCACGCTTTACATAAACCATATCCGTTTACATACAGCCACGTTCCTGTGGGTATAACTCTTGGGTCAGTTGCTATTCTTCCAACTTTGCAAGATTGACCATTTGCACATACTCCACCACGCTCATGGTAAGCATATGCTTTTACAGTAAACGCCCCCTTGATAGGACACTTTGCGGTCTTTTGCTTTGAAAATTTTGTGTAGACTTTTATTCCATTGACGTCATATTTATACGCCCTTATTTTATATCTATACCCTTTTTTAAATTTCTTTTTATCGACAAATTTTGTCTTTGTCGTGATTTTTATTTTATGATATTTGGTGTTCTTTTTTATGAGTTTTCTATACACCATATATCCTTTTGCATCCTTAACTTTTTTCCAAGTCAATTTTACGTTGATTTTATTTTGTCTCTTTATCTTGACTTTTGGTGACTGTTGTGTATATCGGTCAACCGTTATAGGTTGTTCTTCTGTCTGTGCGTTGCCGCACAAGGGAAAGCCCATTTCCAGTATCAAGATAAATATAATTGTAACTGCTATATTAAATTTTCCTCTGCTTGTTTTCGTATTACTTTGATTGCTCATTTTATCGTAAAACTCCCTTCGGTTATAAAATAAAGGATAGGCGTATTTAACCTATCCTTTATTAGTTTTAACATCGATATTTTATTATTATTTACCCTACATAATTATAATTTATTGTAGCGTTTGTTGCTCCCCACGGAGCATCCGAAACTGTACCGCTTGCCCACGGTACATTAATAGTTGTTAAATTGGTACACCCGTTAAACGCACTTGAACTTATTGCAGTAGGCGTACCTTGAAACGTAACTGTGGTCAGACTTGTACAATTTGAAAAACCTTGATAATCTATCCTTACTAAACTACTTGGAAATATTAAAGTTGACAAAGAAGTACAACCGTCAAAAGATTGTTGTGCTATCTTTTGCAATGTATCTCCAAATAATACCGACTGCAAAGAGGTACAGCTTTGAAAGGCGTAATTTTCAATATTAATCAAACCCGACATAAATTCTAAAGAACCCAATAAGGTGCAGTGTTCAAAAGCAGACGCTAATATATTAGTAACTACGCTTTCGCTAAAATCCACTGTCGTCAAGGCAGTCATATATGAATAAAACTTTTGAGGGATAATGGTATAACCATATAATTTACTATCGGTCAAATTACCACTGCCATCAATAGTATCTTCCCTGTATGGCTTGACAGCACCGCCCCCACCACCACTATTTACAATAGGTAAGTTATCTAAAAACATAAACCCACCACCTATTCGTAATAAAAATTCATGCTTATTATATTACATGAAGCCGAAAATACTAATTTGCTAATCCATACTGATTGCACATCAATATTTACTGCAAAGTTTGTTCCATAAGCCATTGTTGAACAAACCGAACCGTTGCCCAAATCAACATTTGTGTTTGCGTCTGTGATGATTGTAAAACCTAACAATTTGCCCATATTAGGATATGCTGTTTTTATTGCGGTAATCACATCATCGTTTGCCGTTACTGCCCCACTATAATTTCCAACTTTACTATACATATATTACTCCTTTTTCTCGGTTGCGTCATTTACTATTTCCACATCGGGCGTATCTATTTCTGCCACAGTTGTAGTATTAGTTTCCTCAACATTTCCCATTTCATCTATTATATCCCCAACTTCCTCTTTAAAACAACCTATAAGAGTTGTTATCGTTTGTTTAATGTAATATATAGACGCACTTACATATATTACAACTACTGTAATAACATCAATACCTGTCAACGCTGACGGAATTGCTATTCCACAAAATGCAATATATTGGAATATACATACTATTCCTATCGTTAGTAATG